>Ga0180436_10002256_pt1 | contig 18436 bp, 15 predicted proteins | sample SS_ome_2_FD_132434 | JGI IMG/M metagenome (GOLD analysis project Ga0180436, IMG submission 132434) | Hypersaline lake sediment archaeal communities from the Salton Sea, California, USA - SS_3_S_2 metaG | ecosystem: Environmental > Aquatic > Non-marine Saline and Alkaline > Hypersaline >...
GATAGACTCGTAAAAAGTCCCAAAATTGACACTATTTAAACTTCACTCATAATAATTTCGACAGGTTAGAGATTTTAAATTTGAGAATTTTGACTTTTTACGAGTACATCAATGTTCGATGTTAAAAGATCCACTTGATTCCTGGACCTCTGGAATCCTTTTATTAGGCTATCAGGTGTTTAGGCTGTAGACTATTAGCTGCACTTAGCTGTTTGCTTTTGGCTGCTAGTTGCAAACAGCTATCGACTCAAAGCTTGCAATGACACTTACCGCCCATCGTCATTCCCTCGAAAGAGGGAATCCAGTAAAAGCAGTAAGCTTTCAGCTAAAGGCTATTCCTGGATCCCCGATTCCTCGGGGATGACAACCGGGGCCCGTAATGGTAGCGCCCCGCAACTCGAAACGCGCAACCCGAAACAGCCTAATAGTCTAACAGTCTTCAGCCTAATAGCCTGTTCTATCAGTCCGCTTTGCGCCGTAAAAATGTCGGGACTTCAAGGTCACTGCTGTCGATAACGATTCCCTTGTAGCCGCGATAGGCAGCCCCACCGGATTCACCCACAGCCTCTTTTCTGCGGATAAAGGTGGGCTCGTCGTAATCGACGATGTTTTCGAGATCAGTTGCGGTGATGTCGCGGACCCTGCCCCGCAAAGGATGCGCCGTGACATTGTCGCGTTTGACTTCCTCGGCTTCGGAACCGATGCCGGTAGCGATAACCGTCACACTCATCTCATCGTCCATGGAGTCGTCGACCACGGCACCCCAAATGATGTCCGCGTCCTCACCGACCTCATTGTAAATCCGCTCGGAGGCTTCGGTCATCTCTTCCATGGTTAGATCGCTATTACAGGTGATATTCATGAGCACGCCCTTGGCACCTGAGATGGCAATATCTTCTAGGAGTGGATGAGAAATAGCCCGTTCGGCAGCTTCGACGGCTCGATTTTCACCCCGTGAGAGACCAATACCCATGATGGCCATACCGGCCCGGGACATGGTGGTGCGCACATCGGCGAAATCAAGATTGACCAAACCCGGCATCATGATCAAATCGGTGATACCTTTGACCGAATGCAGCAGAATCTCATCGGCTTTTTTGAACATTTCGATCATTTTAGCATTCTTGGAGGCCAGGCCACGCAAGCGGTCGTTCGGAATTGTAATCACCGTGTCGGCGACCTTTTTCAGGGTCTCGATGCCTTCCACAGCCTGGCGGGTGCGTTTTTTGCCCTCAAATGAAAAGGGTTTCGTGACCACGGCGACAGTCAGCGCTCCCATTTCCTTGCAGATATCGGCGATGACCGGTGCCGCGCCAGTACCGGTGCCGCCGCCAAAACCCGCGGTAATAAAAACCATGTGACTGTCTTCCAGGGCCTTGCGAATGCCTTCCGCGTTTTCCAGGGCCGCGTCGCGACCGATATCCGGGTTGGCGCCGGCCCCCAGCCCCTCGGTGAGCTTTTCACCCAATTGCAGTTTGAGCTCCGCCTTGGACACTTCCAGGGCTTGGGCGTCTGTGTTGGCACAGATAAACTTGACGCCTTGCAGTCTGCCGTCAATCATGTTGTTGATGGCGTTGCCACCTGCGCCGCCGACTCCGATGACTTTGATTTTTGCTGACTTGTCATTCTCTACGTAAGTGAACATGTTTCCTCCCGTAAGTTGGTGCCGTCTTCTATAGCTCATTTTACCTATTTGTGGACGGGCACCGGTTTTAGTTTGCCACGTTTGCCGATACAATTTTTACTGAAATGATTTTCTCTCATTCTTCTTTTATAGTTCAGGTTCAGGAATCAATTCATAGCCTTTTAGGGGTTTAGGCTGTTAGACTATTAGCCGCTAATAGCCTAACAGTCTTCAGCCTCACAGCCTGGAGTCTAGCTAGATCACATCCTTAAACCATTTGCGCATACGATTCATGACACCGTTAAATATATGCTTATCCCGAATCCGGAATTTTTTTGATGGTTGGTTGCGGACGCCATACATCACCAATCCCACACCCGTGGCATACATGGGATTATTAACCACATCCACCAATCCACTGATGCCGCTGGGTTTGCCGATACGCACCGGCAGGTTGAATATGGATTCGGCCACATCACCGATCCCTTCCAGCAGGGCTGTGCCGCCGGTCAGCACCATGCCGGAATTAACCATATTTTCCATGCCGGCCCGGTAAATCTCCCTTTGGATCAGCGTAAATATTTCCTCCATGCGGGGCTCTAAAATTTCTCCCAGAATTTGCCTGGGCAGCTTCTTAGGTTCCCGTCCGCCCATTCCAGGCACTTCGATGGTCTCATCTCCGCTGATACTGCCGGCATCGCAGGTGCCATAGCGGGTTTTGATTTTTTCCGCTTCGGCTAAAGGCGCACGGAGACCAATGGCGATATCATTGGTCAGGTTGTTGCCACCCAGACTTAAGACGAAGGTATGCTTGATATTTTTTGCGGAGAAAACCGCCAGGTCCGAGGTCCCGCCGCCCAGGTCAAGCAGTGCCGATCCAAGTTCCTTTTCTTCATTGGTTAAGACAGCTTCGCCGGAGGCCAGGGACTCCAAGACGATGTCACAGACATCCAGACCGGAGCGATTGGCGCATTTTACGATATTATGGGCTGAAGTGACCGCCCCGGTGACAATATGGATTTTTGCTTCCAGCCGCACACCGGCCATGCCCACGGGATTTTGGATACCGGTTTGTTCATCGACGATATATTCCTGGGGTAGTACGTGAATAACCTCGCGGTCCATGGGAATCGCAACGGCCCGGGCCGCATCAATCACGCGTTCCACATCATTGGGGGTGATTTCGGAACCTTTAATGGCCACGATACCCCGGCTGTTAAATCCGGTGATATGTCCACCGGCAATCCCGGCATAAACCGATGAAATTTCGCATCCGGCCATCAGTTCTGCCTCTTCAACAGCCTTTTTAATGGATTCTACGGTGGATTCGATGTTTACAACAACGCCTTTTCGCAGCCCGATTGAAGGGCTTGTGCCGATACCGATGATGTTGATGTCGTCGTTGGATACTTCTCCCACGACGGCACAAATTTTCGTGGTACCGATATCCAGACCCACAACGATATTTTCATGACCCTGCACCTTACACCTCCTTGTGACCCACGACGGGGGATTTATCCCTATTGAGATTGACGACAATGCGATCGGGGTTATTCAGATCGATCGATTTCATGGCCGAAATCTTTTCTTTTTTTTCTAAATACGACAGCACTTCTTCCAATCGCCTATATTTGTGGGTGTAATCACCATAGCCCAGCTTGAGGGCTCCCAGACGATTGTCGGCGTAAATAGTTAAGCCGATGTCTTTGTCTACATGGATGCTTTTTATATTCCGGTTGGCAATTATACTGTTGCTTTGCAGGCCGAGTTTTAGTACTGCCATGACACTTTTATAGGGACGATCAACCGGCCGGCTGCCCACGTTTAAATCCGAAAAGGTTAGCCCGTAGACAGTGGGCAGGCTGACAGGATCGGCCGTATGCCATTCTTTAAAGATCTTGCCCTTGCGGTTGAGTAAAAATTTGCGCCCCATGTCAATAATAGCCAAAGGCTCATGCTCTCGAATGCGAATATGGATGCCCTTTGGTATTTCGCGGCTGACATCGGCTTCCAAAATCCAGGGGTGTGCCAACAGCCGCTTGCGCGTCGTCATTAGATTCACCGAAAAAATATTCAAACCCAGGGCCAATTTGGCTTGATCGATGACTTCCTGTTGATTTAGGCGCTCACATCCCATTACGCTGATTTCTCGTGTCCTGAAATAATCGGACTGGGTGAATAGGTCGTAGCCAAAAACAAAGGCAAAGCTCATGGCTGCTACCACCAACAGACCCGAACCGATCTTAAAAATGCCGCGCAGATACTGCATGCGCCGGGCTTTTCTTTTGGCCGCGCTGTTTTTAAAGTAATTTTTACGAGTTTTCTTGCGTGCCAACAATTTGTACCTCGAGTTCCAGATCGATCTTGAAAAGCTTATACACCGTCGCCTGGATTAAATCTTTCAACTCAATTACATCTGCCGCGGTCGCTTTGCCCAGGTTGACGATCCAATTGGCATGGTACTTCGATATCTGGGCGTCACCCACTTGGGTACCTTTCAAACCGGCCCGATCAATGAGTTCGCCGGCACTTGGCCCGGATACGGGATTTTTAAAGAAAGAGCCGGCGCTGCATTGATGCAGCGGCTGGGTCCTGGCGCGGGTTTTTAATATGGATTCAGCGTCTTTTCTCAACTCAACCTCGTCGGCCACCGTTAGTTGCAATCTAGCTTCCAGGATGATGGGGGCGGTTGTCGGCACCATCATAAGTTCAGGGTTCCAGGTCATGCGCCGGTATTCAAATACCAGCGCGTTTTGATTATATTGCTCAATATGGCCCTCTGGCGTTAATACTGTTACGGCATTAGTGACATCACCCATACTTCCTGAGGCAGTACCGGCATTCATCATAATGGCGCCACCCAATGTTCCGGGTATACCCAGGGCAAAGTTCAGTCCATCAAAGCCATTGCGGATAGCATAGTTGCATAGCGTGCTTAAAGGCACTGCGGCTCCCGCGGAGATTTGAGCCCCGCCAGGCTCGCTCAACCTATGCTGTATATCCCTGCAGCAATGTTGCAGGGATGTAACGATACCACGTATACCGTCGTCCAGAACCAGTAGGTTCGAGCCGTTGCCAATGGTCATGCAGGGGTGATTAAATTGTTGGCACCATTGACACAGAGCGGCCAGGTCTTCAGGGCGGCGCGGTGCAATGTACGCATCGGCCGGTCCGCCCACGCGCAAAGATGTATGCTTGGACATGGGCTCGTCAAAGCGGACATTTTCCCCGAATCTGTCCACCAGCCATTGTTTATGTGCATCTGTCAGCAGCATATTTGTCTTTGGCAGCTGTAAGCGATCAGGTGTAAGCTTTCAGCAACTGAGAGCTTAACCCTTAGCGCTAATCGCTAATATTTTCTCCCCCACCTGCCAAACATCACCGGCACCTAAGGTCAGCAGGACGTCGCCCTTTTTGAGAATTTTACGTAATTCTCGAACGGTAGCATCAATGCTGTTGGTACACATGACTTCTTTGTGACCGTGGGCCATGATGCCGTCGCACAGATCATGACCGTTAACACCGGCAATCACCGCTTCACCGGCCGCATAGATGGGCAGCACCAAGAGTACATCTGATTGATAAAAAGCACGCGTGAATTCATCAAACAGCGCTTGGGTTCGGGTATAGCGATGGGGTTGAAACACAACTACTTTACGCCGTTGGGGCCAAGCATCATTCAAGGCTTGCAGTGTGGCTTTTATTTCAGTGGGATGGTGTCCATAATCATCGATGACAATGACACCCTCATATTCACCCTTGATTTCCAATCGACGTTGAACCCCCTCGGTTTTTTCCAGGGCCGATTTGATAAGCGTAAAGGGCAGGTCCAATTCAAGCCCCACAGCAATTCCAGCCATGGCGTTGGCAATATTGTGGTAGCCGGACAGGTTCAGATGTATTTGCCCCAACCGCTCTCCCTGAAAATAGGCTTCAAAACAACTCTTGAGACCCTCGAATCGTATGTTCTTGGCCTGCACATCTGCCTGAGAGTTCATACCGTAGGTAACAAAACGGTTTTTTATTTTTGGAATGAGTTCTTGAATATGCTCATTATCCAGGCAGAGTACCCCCAGGCCGTAAAACGGAACGCGCTGGATGAATCGTAAAAAAGCGGCCTTGATTTCACCAAGGTCGGCGTAGTGATCCAGATGTTCCCGATCGATGTTGGTAACCACAGCAATGGCTGGAGACATTTTTAGAAAAGATCCATCACTTTCATCGGCTTCAGCTACGATAAAGTCGCCTTGACCCAATAGCGCATTGGTACCAATACTTTTTAGTTTGCCGCCGATAACCACCGTCGGATCCAGGCCACCTTCGGCTAAAACAGCCGATACAATCGAGGTCGTGGAAGTTTTGCCGTGAGCTCCGGCAATGGCAACACTGTATTTAAGGCGCATCAGTTCAGCCAGCATTTCAGCCCGTGGAATTACGGGTATACTCATTTGATGGGCGGCCATGACTTCTGGATTACTGGTTTTTACCGCCGATGAGATTACCACCACACTGGCCCCCTCGATATGGTCGGCATGATGTCCGACATGAATCGTTGCGCCGAATTCTTTGAGACGATTGGTGATATCGGAAGGTTGCAGGTCCGATCCGGAAACCGTATATCCGAGGTTGATCAACAGCTCGGCAATACCGCTCATACCGATGCCGCCGATGCCGACGAAGTGGATGTGGTACCTCTTATGATACATACTTGCTTGTTCCTTGCGTTATTTGTGTTTATTGTGTTTGTTGAGTTCAAAAATGCCTTAAGCATTTCACGGGCGACAACCCAATAAACTCAATGAACCCAATAAACTCAACAAACTGCTTACTGCCTACTGCTTACTAATTCATAAAGATCGGCTACAATATCCCGGGCGGCATGCGGCCGCGCGTGCTTTTTCAAGTTCGCAGCCATACTGCTGCCCTTTTCGGGTGAGTCTGCATGGGCCTGGATAGTTTTGGCCAAATCCATTGCCGTCAGGTCCTTTTCCAAGATCATTTCGGCAGCACCGGCTGCTACCAGCTGGCCGGCATTGATTGCCTGATGATCATCAGCTGCAAAGGGGTAGGGTATAAAGATGACCCTTTTACCCAGCAGCGCCAATTCGGCCATGGTGGAGGCGCCGGCCCGACAGATCACAAGGTCTGCTTGTTGGTAACAGGTCTGCATGTCATCGAAAAAGGGCTGAACAGTTGCCGCGATACTATTGGTGCGATAGGCCTGGCTGACTTGGCTTTCATCGTCGCTACCGGTTTGATGAATAAAGACCAGATTATGCTTGGATTCTAAATACTCCAAGGCAGCTATCATGGTCATGTTGATGCGATGAGCGCCCTGACTGCCGCCGATAATCAAAACCGTAAAGCGGTTCCGGCTTTGCCGCGTGGCATCCACGGATGTGTTCGCCATTGGCTTTTGTTTTAAGATTTCTTTTCTGACCGGATTACCGGTCAACCGGATCTTTTGCGTCCGGGCCCGGATTTGGGTGTTTTCAAAAGACACATAGATCCGGTTTGCGAGGGATGCCAGAAAACGATTGGTCATACCCGGCACCAGATTCTGCTCGTGGAGTGCCCGCGGCAAGCCTAGAATCCAGGCCGCCGCAACAACGGGTCCGGCCGAATAACCGCCCACGCCCAAGACGGCATCGGGGCGGATCCGGCGTAAAATCCCGATGGACGCGACAAGGCTGGCCGGGATGCTAGCCAGCGCCAAGGCCTGGTTTAATCGTGTCTTACCTTTAAGTGGTTTGACCCGGATGCGTTCATGCCCAAAGCCGAGTTGGTTTAGAACGCGAGTTTCAAATGGGTTGCCGGTACCAATGAAATGGACTTGGCTGTCTACATGGGACCCCAGTACCTGCTCAGCCACGGCAATGCCGGGAAACAGATGCCCGCCGGTTCCGCCACCGGCGATGACCAATGATAGGGGCCTGGCGTGTTCTTGGGTCTGGTTTTTAGGCAGATAACGATCGTCAATTTGATCGTCAGGCGCTGCGGTATACCAATGCAAACAGCCTGCCTGAAAATTGCACCCGGATCCGTATGCAGCTCTATTTAGCAACATGTCGACCTCCGATATGCATCAGAATTCCGATGGATGCCATGTTGACCAACAAGGATGTACCGCCATAACTGAGAAAAGGTAAGGTCAAACCTTTGGTGGGCAGCAAGCCCAGGGTGACACCCATGTTGACACAGACTTGCAGGAGAATAGCCGCTGTTATGCCCAGGGCCATAAAGCTGGCATACGAATTGTCGGCGTTGCGGGCAATACGAATACCCCGCCATAAAATGATTGTATACAGGCATAGGATTATGAGGATACCAACGAGGCCCAGTTCCTCGCCAATTACGGAAAAGATGAAATCCGTATGCGGCTCGGGCAGATAAAACAGCTTTTGATACCCCTGACCAATACCGGCACCCCAGATTCCACCGGAGCCGAAGGCCATGAGTGAATGGACAATTTGGTATCCATCTTCAGTTGGATACTGCCAAGGATCGAGAAAACTGGTGATCCGGCGGATCCGGTACTCGGCATTGATGAGCACATAGTAAGCCAGCGGTAGTATCAACAGGACGGCCGTTAGCAAATAGCGCCAACGAACCCCGCCGACAAAGAGCAGAATCCAGGTTATGGCTCCCAGCAAAAGGGCCGAGCCAAAATCGGGTTGCAATAGAATCAACAAGGCCATAATGGCCAGAACAATGGCATGCGGCAGGAATCCGATTGAAAATTCCTTAATTTGATCCTGCTTTTTACTCATGGAATAGGCTAAATAGAGGATCATGGCCTGACGGGCGACCTCAGATGGTTGAAATGAGAATCCCATAAGGCTGATCCAGCGTTTGGCGCCCCCGGCCGCAATGCCGAGTTGACTAAAAGGCACGAGCAGTAGCAAAATGAAAGCAACGCCCAGCAGGGGATAGGTCAGGGATCGGTATATACTAAGGGGAATATGCCCGCATAAAACCAGGGCCAACAGGCCCGTGAGTGCAAATAAGGCCTGACGCTTTAAAAAATAGGTGTCGGAACCGAATTTCTTGAGAGCCAATGCTGAACTGGCACTATAGACCATGACGATGCCAATCCCCACCAGAAACAACACGCAAAAAAGCAGCGTGACATCATAGCGTATGGAAAGATTCTGGGATTGAGGGGTTGCGTTCATCCGAAATTCCTTCGGCTTACGACCGTGCTAAAGGCCAGCCCGCGTTCTTTATAGTTTTGGTAGTTGTCAAAGCTCGTACAGCCCGGTGACAGCAAAATTGACTCGCCTGGAACAGCTGAACCAAAGGCGTGGGCGACGGCGTCTTCCATGCTGGCAACGACCTGGGTGGGGGCTATATTTCCCAATGCATTCTCGATCTTGGGCGCAGCTTCGCCCCAAAGCGTCAGACTTTTTACCTTCTGGCGGACTGCCGTTGTCAGGAGTTTGAAGTTGCCACCTTTGTCGCGCCCGCACATGATCAGATGAATCGGCTGGGGAAGACACTCGAGCGCCCGCAGTACAGCGTCGACATTGGTTGCTTTGCTGTCATTGTAAAATGATACGCCGTCGATGCGGGCCACCAATTCCAAACGATGGGGTAAGCCTTTGAATTCTTGAAGGGCCTTATCAATGCCGCTCAGATTTCCACCGCAGACTATCGTTGCCAGACCGGCGGCAGCGATATTCTCCAATTCATGGGGACAGGTCATGGCGATCCCCTGCAGCGATATGGCCGCCCGGGTCTCTGTGTGCGCCTGAGTTGATTCGGCCTTATGTGCCAGCATCATATCCAACATGTCTAATCCCCGGAACTGAATCGCACCTGACGTGATGTCGGTACCGATTTCTGAGTCTTCACGACCGGTAAAATAAGTTTTTGTCACGGGTGCATTCTGGCTGACCCGTCGGATCCAGGTGTCGTAACCGTTCAATACGGCGACGTCCTGGGAATCTTGGTTTTCAAGCAATCGCCCTTTAGAGCGTGCATAGGCTTCAACGTCATCATAGCGGTCCAAATGGTCGTCACTGATGTTCAGCAGCAAACTGACATCCGGCCGGAAAGACTCAATGGTATCGAGTTGAAAACTGCTGATTTCCAGTACCAACCAGTCCACCTTTTCATCCATCAGTAGATAGCTCATCAGCGGTGTCCCGATATTGCCACCTACAAACACCTTCAGTCCCGATCGGTCTAACATATCGCCAAGGAGCCGGGTGGTAGTCGTTTTTCCATTGGTTCCGGTTACCGCTACAATCGGCTCGCTAACAAAGCGGGACGCCAGTTCAATTTCCCCTAAAACCGGAATGCCTTTTTCCCGGGCAGCTTGAATGACCGCGATGGTATGCGGTACCCCGGGGCTGATCACGATGAGCTCGGCCTGGGTAAACGTTTCCGGGTTGTGGCCGCCGAGTTCAATTTGAACTCCCATTTCCCGGATGTTTCGAGCACTGTCCGGCACCTGATTTTCAGGAGCCATATCAGACACGGTTACCACGGCGCCCTGTTGTTTTAAGAATCGCGCAGTATCCAAACCAGAGCGTCCCATCCCCACCACGAGTGCCTTTAGATTCAATAGCTCCATCTTTATCTCAATTTCAGCGTACTCATGGAGATCAGGGCCAGGGCAATGGCTATGATCCAGAATCGGACGATAATTTTTGGTTCGGCCCAGCCTTTTAATTCAAAATGATGATGCAAGGGCGCCATCCTGAATATGCGTCCCCCGTTGGTCATTTTAAAAAAACTCACCTGGAATATGACCGATAGCGCTTCAACCACAAAAAGGCCCCCGACGATCACCAATAGGATTTCCTGTTTGGTGACTACGGCAATTACTCCCAAGGTACCGCCCAAAGAAAGCGAACCCACATCTCCCATAAAAATTTGGGCCGGAAAGGTATTAAACCACAGGAATCCCAGACCGGCACCGGCCAAAGCGCCACACAGCACGGTCAGTTCACCGCCACCGGCCACATAATTGATCTGGAGGTACTCGGCCAGTTTTATGTGCCCGGTGACATAGGCGAAAATCATGTAGGTGGCCGCGGCAATGATGACCGGACCGATGGCAAGGCCATCCAGACCGTCGGTGAGATTAACGGCATTGGATGTGCCCACAATCACAAGGATGGCGAATATAATATAACCCCAACCCAAATCCGGGGAGATCGTTTTTAAAAAGGGAACCGTAACCTGGGTATCAAAATTCGGATTTAGGTAGAGCAGGAATCCAGCGATCAGGGCCAGAACCGTTTGAGCTGAAAATTTGGCTTTGGCGGAGAGCCCTTTATTTCTTTTTTTGATGAGCATTAAGTAGTCATCGATAAAACCGATGAGCCCATAGCCTACGACAATCAGCAGAACGATCCAGACATAGGGATTGCTCAGGTTGGTCCACAAAAGCGTCGATACCACGATGGCAAATAGAATCAGGATACCGCCCATGGTGGGCGTGCCGGCCTTGGACCGGTGACTGTCAGGGCCGTCTTCCTGGATGTATTGCCCGATTTGAAGTTCTCGCAAGCGGCGGATTACCCAGGGGCCCAGCAGGAAACAGATGATAAAGGCCGTTAAACTGGCATAAATGGTCCGAAAGGTAATGTAGCGAAAAACATTGAAGGCTGAGATGCTGGTATGTAATGGATAGAGTAAATGATATATCATGATGTCTTTTCCCCGACACCCTGTTTTTGCTTCAGGGCTTGAACCAGGGTTTCCATGCGCATGCCGCGCGAACCTTTAACCAAGATCCAGTCACCAGGTGTGACGATTTGTTCTAAGTGCTTAAAAATTTCTTCCTTGGAACCGTAAATAATATTCTTAGCGGCCATGCCGCATTCTCGGGCACCCTGCTCGACATCGCCTGCAAATTTTCCGGTGACAAACAGTTTATCCAGACCGGATTTAGCAGCCTTACATCCGATTTCGCGATGAAGACCTGCGGCGGCTTGGCCCAGTTCGAGCATGTCGCCCAGCACCGCAATACTGCGTTTGCCGCCACTGATGCCTTTGAGCGTGCTGATGGCGGCATTTACCGAAGCCGGATTGGCATTGTAGGTGTCGTCGATGAGATGTACATCGCCCGGGAGTTCCAGAACATTGAGTCTAGCAGTGACCGGAGTGAAGGATTCCAACGCCGCCTGGATGTCATCCAAGGCAATCTGGAGACAGGTGCCCATGGCTGCCGCTGCCAAGGCATTGGATACATTAAATATTCCGGGAATCGGCAGCCGAATTTGCCGTTCGCCCTGGGGCACATGCAGACGGAAGGAAACCCCGTGTGGATCGGGCTTTAGGGACGATGCCCGAATAGTGGCTGCCGGTGTCTGACCAAACAGAACGGTTTGGCAATGCGTGCGTTTGGTCAGGCGCATGACCAGGGGATCGTCGGCATTGAAAATCATGGTGCCATTGGCTGAAATGGTTTCTATAATTTCGCCTTTGGCTTCCATGATGCCCTCCAGCGACCCCAGACCTTCCAAGTGCGCCGGCCCGATATTGGTAATCAGGCCGATATCGGCTGAGCAAATTTCTCCCAACCGGCGAATTTCACCGGGGCTGTTCATGCCCAATTCCAGAACGGCCCACTCATGTTCAGGTTCTATTCTCAGCAGCGTCAAAGGAACGCCCACCAGGTTGTTAAAATTTCCAAATGGGGACAGCACCTTGAACCGACGATCAAGCACATGGGTAATCATGGTTCGGGTGGTTGTCTTACCATTTGATCCCGTCAGTGCCATAACCGACAGCCCGGAGCATTGCCGCAGAAAAGCGGCTAAATCACCCAAAGCCGTCAGTGTGTCCTCGACTGCTATACAGGCAATGCCGTCCTGATCCAGTCGGGCTAAAAGGTTTTGATCCACAGCCGCATTGTCTGCGATCACGCCCTGGATACCTCGCTGGACCACTGTGGATATAAACGTGTGCCCGTCATGCGTGTCGCCTTTGAGGCAAAGAAAACATTCTCCCGGAGCAATCTGTCTGGAGTCGGTGCTGATCCCCGCAAACCCGGTTGATGGCTTGCCGGTCAGCAACTTTCCTCCGGTGGCTTGAAGGATATCACTCAGGGGCCATGATATGTTTGAATTCGAAGGCATTAAGAGCTTATTTCCTCTTTGGCTCTTGCGGTTAAAGCGGCCTTGGCTTCTATCCGGTCGTCAAAGTCGATGGTTTGATCACCCAAGATCTGATAGGTTTCATGTCCTTTGCCGGCAATTAATACAACGTCTCCCGGCCTGGCAGCCTGAATGGCAGTTCGAATTGCCATACGGCGGTCGGACTGGCGATAATAACCCATACCCGTAAAACCATTTTGGATTTCTTTAAGCGCGTAGGCATGCAGACCGGCAAGGACTTCACCTGACAAAATCTGATCAATGATTTCGTCCGGATCTTCATATCTGGGATTGTCGGATGTAACAATGGCCAGGTCGGAATATTGTGCGGCAATGTTTCCCATCAGAGGCCTTTTGGTTTTGTCACGGTTGCCGCCGCAGCCGAAAACCGTAATGATGCGGGCCGGTGTCAGCTCCTTTAGGGCTTTGAGAACATTTTCAAGTGCATCGGGCGTATGGGCGTAATCCACATAGACCGGGACGTCGCTCTTATTCGAGACGCGTTCCAGCCGTCCGGGAACCGAAAGGGTTGTGTTGATACCGTCTTGGATGGCCGCAGATGGCAGTCTCAGGGCAAGGCCTACGCCAACCGAACTCAATATATTGTCGAGATTATGAGCTCCCACCAGTGTCGATTCAATTTCTATATGACTTTGGGGGAGGGCGATGCGACCGTGTATACCCGTGAAATCAATGGCCACGGATTGGGACCGAATCATACTGCCGGGTTTGCGTCCGGTGGTTATCGATGTATAGGCCACATCTGATTCAAGTTCACGCCCTTCAGGACTATCAATATTAATAACCGCAATGGGTTCGGGAACTGCCTGGAGATAATGGGTGAACAACCTTTTTTTACAGGCCCAATAAGCTTGCATGCTGCCATGGTGATCCAAATGATCTTGCGACAGGTTGGTAAATACACCGACATCAATTTGACAGGCCTCGATGCGCGCAAGATCGATGGCGTGTGACGATACTTCCAACACGAGATGGGTGACACCGGCCCTGAGCATTTCAGCCATGATGCGCTGCAGATCCAGAGACTCTGGTGTCGTGACCGGGCTGGCGCTGATTTTCCCATTGTAACGATAATTCACGGTGCCGATGACACCCACGCGATAGCCGGCTGCTTTCAGCATGTTTTCAATCAGATAGGCACAGGTGGTTTTGCCGTTGGTTCCGGTGATGCCCACAATAGTAAGCTCTCGGCTGGGACTGCCGAAATATCGGTCGGCTGCAATGGCCAGGGCCTTACGTGAATCGATTACCTGTATAACCGGTATGGGTGCCTGGGTCGGTTTTTGGGCAATAACCGCGGCCGCTCCCCGATCAAGCGCATCCGGAACATGTTTGTGCCCATCGGTTGCAAAACCGGCAATGGCGAAAAATACCCCCCCGGGTGAGAGCTGGCGGGTATCATAATGCAAACTACCCACTTCGATTGCGGCCAGATCATGATGATCCCAGGGGACGCTTGTTGCCGTCGCCAAAAGACCAGCCTGATCCAATGCCGATAGTAGGTCGTTTAATTTCAATTGCCGCTCTCCGTGATTAATGCGGCCTTGATCAGACCTTTGGGGTTGTTCGGCGGTACATTCAAATACTGTAAAGTCTCATGGGCTATTTTTTGAAAGGCCGGTGCTGCGACGGTACCGCCGTAGTGCTCGCCTTTGGGCTCGTCGATCACAACTAGAACGACAATATGGGGATTCTCAACCGGTGCTATGCCCACAAAAGACGCCGTGAATTTTCCCAGGGAATATTTGCCGTTTTGGTCAATTTTTTGGGCTGTCCCGGTTTTGCCGCATACGGTATAACCCTGCAAGGATGCGTTGGTCCCGGTCCCGCCTTCGGTAACAACGGTCTGCATGATTCGCCTGACAATGGCCGCCACTTCAGGCGAAACGGCCTGTTCAACAACTTCCGGTTGCGTCTGTTCCAAAATGCGGCCACCCTGACTCGTGACAGCATGAACGATGTAGGGTTTCATGCGAATACCGTCGTTGGCAATTGCTGCTGTGGCTGAAACCAGTTGAATGGCAGAAACAGAAAGGCCCTGTCCAAAAGAAATTGCACTGGTATCAATTTGCGACCAACGATCGTTATGACTCAAAGTTCCGGTCGTTTCACCGGGGCAATCCAAACCGGTTTTGTTGCCAAAACCAAATTTTATCAACGTCGAATACAGTGTTTCGGCGCCCACCGTTTCAATCACTTTGGTCATGCCGATATTACTGGAATATTTTACAATTTGCTGCAGCGAGAGCCATCCCCGTGGATGGGTATCGTGAATTGTATTTGCTCCAATTTTGTAGGCACCGTTTTCACAGAAAAATATGGTGCTGGGGCTGCAGATACCCGAGGAGAGGGCGGCTGCTGTAGAGAATATTTTCATGGTGGAACCCGGTTCAAAAGGATCCGTCAAAGCCCTGTTGCGCCACAATGGTCGTGCGTACTTTTCAAAGACATTGGGATTAAAGGAAGGATAATGTGACAGTGCCAATATGGCCCCACTGGTTGGATCCATAACAACTGCCATGCCAGAGCGCGCTGTGAACTGGCGTACCGAGGCTTCCAAGGCGGTCTGGGTAATATACTGGATGTTGCGATCTAATGTGAGAACGATGTTGCGGCCGGCATTAAAAGAAGCCTGAATCGGGGCGTTGGCATCCTGGTCTTTAGCGAATCCGCGACCCAGGGCATCCTTTAGCACCACTACCTTTTTTTCTGTCCCGCTCAAGGCGCGATCGTAGTAATACTCGATGCCTTCCAAGCCGTTACCGTCAATGCCGGTAAAGCCAACCACCTGGGCTGCCAGCGACGTGTTGGGATAAAAGCGGCTGTATTCGGGGATGAAACCGATGCCGTCAAGATCGAGAGCCTTGATGGCCTCGACTTCCCTGGGCGTGGCTTGTCGCTTTAGCCACACAAATCCCTTACGACCTTGAAAACGCCGTCGAATCAGATTCTGATCGGTCTTGAGGGCCTTGGCTATGGCCCGTATGGTTCGGGGCTTGGTATCGATCTGGCCCAGGTAGGCGGCAATGGATGTCCCCTGGATGCTCACGGCTAAGGCATTGCCCTGGCGATCATAGATGGTCCCGCGTTTACCAACTTGGGTGATGGATTTTTCGTATTGGTTGGCCGCTTTCTGGGATAGCCAGGACCTGCAAAAAATCTGAAGATAAACGGCCTTGGCTCCCACAATCGATATGAGGATAAAGAAACAGATACCCACAAAGGCGATGCGGTGCTTGATCGGATTCTTAGGTTTAAACTTCATGGCAACACAATCGTTCTATCGGTTGACGGCATGGCCATGCCAAGTTGTTCCTTGGCTATCTTGGCAATGCGATCCGGTGATTTCAGGCGCGCCAGTTCAATTTTAAGATTGTTCTGATACGCTGTAAGCGCTCTCTGGTCCTGGTTTTCTTTTGTAATTTCGTAGCCATAATTTACATTCTGCACGCGACACCAGGTATAAAAAAGAAGTTCCATGATAAAAATGGACATCAGCAGCATCCATACACCGGTTAATTTGGCTTTATGTTTGGGTGCTGGCATTATCCCAGCCTTTCTGCCGAACGCAGGGTCGTGCTTCGCGCCATGGGATTAGCCGTTATCTCTTCCGCAGACGGCTTTAGACCTTTTTTGGTTAAAATCCGGATGCGGGGTTGTTTTTGGCACACGCATTTCGGAAAATCCGGGGGGCACGTACAATTTGAAGCCAGGGACTTGAACGCGTGCTTAACCATGCGATCCTCAAGCGAATGAAACGTTAGAATGCAGATTCGTCCCCCGGGATTTAAATAATCAGTAAATATATCCAAGAATTGCCGCAGCCGTTCTAACTCGTTGTTGACGACAATCCTCAGTGACATGAAAACTCGTGTGGCCGGATGTCTGCCGGGTTTCCATTTGGATCTGGGGACAGCATTGGCCACGATTTCCGCCAACTGGCGACTGGTTGCAATCGGTTTGTGCAGGCGACGGGCACAGATCCTGCGGGCGATCGATTTGGCCCAGCGTTCTTCGCCATAGGTTGTGAAGAGATCCGTAAGCACTTTTTGGTCCAGATTGTTGACCAGGTCGCCGGCGCGCGTTTCCGAGCGAACATCCATACGCATATCCAGGGGCTCGTCTTTTTGAAAGCTAAATCCTCTCCGGCTCGATTCCAGCTGGTAAAGTGAAAGCCCCAGGTCGAGCAACATGCCATCCACTGCCTGAATGTTCAACGCCGCCAGACAATTGGGAAAATGGGAATAGTTGCCATGATGGAGGTGAGCCTTAGCCTTGCCCCGCGGCAATACGATTTCGGCATTGTTAATTGCATCTATATCTTGATCGATTCCGATCAGGCAGCCGCCCGGTTCAATTTTTTCCAAGATTGCCACGGCATGTCCACTGCCGCCGAGGGTGCCGTCCAGATAGGTAAGGCCTGGTCGGCAGTTTAGATGAGTAATGACTTCGGATACCATCACAGGGACGTGGCGATAGGACATAAGATCAAATTCCTAACTTGGCGATTTCGTTGCGAACCTCCTCTTTTTTCATGTCTCTTTCCATGGTGATATTCTCTCTGTCCCAGTTTTCGCGGGACCATATTTCAAAATGATCGAGAACCCCCACCAAAACGATCTCCTTGTCCAAGCGTGCATATTCACGCAACGTGGGCGGAACCAGCATGCGTTCCTGTTTGTCCCAGGCGCAAGCAAAAGCACCGCCGATAAAAACACGTCTGAACCGCCGCATGGTGTCATTTTTCTCGGCCAGAGAAAGGATGCGCGACTCGATTTTTTCCCATTCTTTCAAGGTGTAAGCCACCAGGCTGCGATCCATGCGCGAAACCATCAGCTGATCGCCGCCCTGGCCGCAGATTACATCCCGGAAGCGTTTGGGAATGATGATGCGTCCTTTGGGGTCGATGGTATGAAATGAACTGCCACGAAACATGGTACACCTATAAATATCCACATTTATCCACTTTCAGAGCATAAAAGTACATAATTGGTAAAAAGTCAAGAAAAAAATTAAAAGATTATCAAATTATTTATAATAATTTATATATGTTAAAAATATTTAAATATAAAAAATATTAGTGGAGTTATGTGGAGTAGACATATCAACAGCGAAGATTGAACACGTGCCCGCCATATTATCCCGTCGAAGCCTTGGCGAAGTCGGAAGCACTGAGCTTGTCGAAGGGGCCACGGCGGATCCAAGATCCGACGCCGAATGTGGAATCGCCCTCGCGCCGGTTTTCAATTTAATAAAAACCGAGCTGGTATCTTGACAAAAAAACGTTCAGGTTGATAGATATCGAAGCACCATTTTAAGGCCAATCAATAGCAACCGACGAGGTCGGTGGTCATTGACTTCAGCCCAGTATGGGAAACCTTTCATCTGGGCCAGTTTGATTTCATGAGACTCTGCCGAAAGCTTAAGATTAAAAATTGAAGCTCGAATTCCGAAATCCTAAACAATATTCAATGGCTAAAATTACAATGATCGAAACACACCAAAGTGCGACACCTTATTGGGTAAACTCAGAACTGGGTTCTATGAATATATATTTAAAATATTTACGAATAGTTATGGAGTAAGTTTTTGTGGGAACAAACCCATCCCAGGCAACAGTACAGAATTCCCCCTTGGAACGCATAAAAACAATTGCTGAAAAAATGTTTGCTGATGCCAA
>Ga0180436_10002257_pt1 | contig 18425 bp, 18 predicted proteins | sample SS_ome_2_FD_132434 | JGI IMG/M metagenome (GOLD analysis project Ga0180436, IMG submission 132434) | Hypersaline lake sediment archaeal communities from the Salton Sea, California, USA - SS_3_S_2 metaG | ecosystem: Environmental > Aquatic > Non-marine Saline and Alkaline > Hypersaline >...
CACAAAAAGAGGTCTGTACCGACGGTTTCGAACTGCTTGTGGTCGATCATGACCTGGAACAGGTTTCAGCCTTTATGATCACTAAAGGGATAGATATTAACAAAATATTGAACAAAGCAACACTCTACAGTGAAAATATCTATGTAGCAGAGTATGAGAACAAGAAATATACGATCCAGGTAGACAAGCGACAAAGGTTGCATAGTATCGCCTATTATGATGATCTAGATAACAAGGTACAGATCGTTTTTAAAAAGATGAAGTACGGTAAAGGAGACCTGCCTGTGAAGAGCATGAAGTGTAATTACCCTAGAGACTATGACATGATACAAGGATAGGTATGCAGGAGCTATTGTTAAAGATACAGAACGATTCTACTTTGATGCTGATGGCCGGTTTGGCATTGGTAGTCCTCTTGGTCATTTTACTTGTGATCGTCGTCTCAGCGATGAAAGTGAAGATATACAAGGACAGGTTCTGGAATACGGAAGTTGATAATAAAGAGAAGACAGAGTACATTGCAGCACTTGAACATGAGCTTGAAGCTTATAAACTGAAAAATGCCAGTAATGAGCAAGAGCTGCAGCAGTTCGCAGAGACCAAAGAGACACTCAAGTCGACCAATGAATCACTCTCGTCCCTGCAAGCCAAACACAGTGAGCTGGAAAAAGAGCTCAGCCAGATCAAAGCACAGCTTGAGAGTGCACAATCGATCCATGCTACACTTGTAGAAGAGCACAGTAATCTAAAAGAACGCCATGAAAGTGTACTTGAGGAAAACAGTAAATACCGTACAAACAATGCACGTTTACTGATGAAACTCGAGAGTGAAGAGAGACATATTATCTCCCAAAAAGAGATGATGGTCAATCATAAAAAAGAGATCAAAGACGAATTGGAAGCCTTGGCAAAGAAGGTTTTTGACGGTAACTCGCAAAAGTTTGCAGAGTTCTCCAAAGAGAACATCGACAATATGATCAAACCGCTTCAAACACAGATCTCTGAGTTCAAGAAACAGGTGGCAGATACCTACAACACTGAAAGCCAAGACCGTGCAGTGTTAAAAAATGAGATCAACTCTCTCAAAGAGCTTAATGAAAAGATAAGCAAAGATGCCATCAATCTTACCAATGCACTCAAAGGAGACAGCAAACAGCAGGGTATCTGGGGAGAGATGGTACTCGAAAATGTACTGGAAGCCTCGGGGCTTCGTAAAGGGTTTGAGTTTGAGCGTGAGGTAAGTCTTAGAACCGATGAGAATGAAGTCTTAAGACCCGACGTTGTGGTGCATCTGCCAGACAGCAGAGATCTTATCATCGATGCGAAGACATCATTGGTTGCCTATGAGCGGTTCGTAAATGCCGCAGATGAAGAGAGCAGGGCATTACATTTGACAACGCATTTAAATTCCATCAGGGCACATGTGGAAAACCTTTCAAACAAAAACTATGAGCGTTTGAAAGAGGTCAATACTTTGGATTTTATCTTCATGTTCATGCCGATAGAGGGTGCTTTGGCTGTTGCACTTGAGCATGACAGTTCCATTTATGATAATGCTTTTAAGAGCAAAATACTGCTGGTTGGTCCAACGACACTCCTTGTGGCAATGAGAGCAGTGGAGAATGTATGGAAATATGAACGCCAAAACCAAAATGCCCAGGAGATCGCCAGAAGAGCAGGTGCGATGTATGATAAATTTGTCGGTTTTTCTGAAGATCTGATGAAGATATCTAAACAGATCGATTCTATCCAGGGAAGTTTTTCAGCTGCGCGCAGTAAATTGAGTGATGGAAAAGGTAATCTTGTCAGACAGGTACAGCAGCTTAAAGAGCTGGGAGCACAGACCAATAAAAAGATACCTAAAGAGATAAGCGGAGAGAAAGATGATTGATCAGAAGATACGCTATACAAAAATACTTGAAGAGTATCAAGAGAAATCTTCTAAGGTTTTCAAAAAGTCCGGGAAGATCGAAACGAAATTTTATGAGAAAGAGTCATTGAAATTACAACATGAACTGGTCAAACTTCAAAAATGGGTGATCGATAATGACAAAAGACTTTTAGTGCTTTTCGAAGGAATGGATACTGCAGGAAAAAGTTCAACGATCAAAGAGTTCAATAGTTATCTCAATCCCAGAGAAGCACGATCAGTCGCCTTGCCTAAACCTAATTCAAAGGAGTTGGGACAGTGGTATTTCCAGCGTCATCTAAAGCAGATACCTAATGCCGGTGAGATCGTTTTTTTTGACAGAAGCTGGTACAACAGAGCAGGCATAGAGCAGGTCTTTGGTTTCTGTACACAGGAACAGCATGACCATTTTTACAGGCAGGTCAATGGTGTAGAGGAGATGCTTCGGGATGATGGGGTTCTCTTTTTTAAGTTTTATCTGAATATTTCACATGAAACACAAAAAGACCGCATCAAAGACAGAGAGAATGATCCGCTTAAAGGTTGGAAACTCTCAGAACTGGACTATAAATCAATGGAAGCGTATCCTCAATATGAAGTCTTACGTGACAAGATGTTCAGGGTGACCGGTACTAAACATGCACCTTGGTGTGAAGTGGATGCAAACGATAAAAAAAGAGCACGTATTAATGCGGTAAGATACTTACTAGATAATATAGACTACATTGGTAAAAACAAAAAACTGATCACTGGTGTAGATAAACAGATAGTCAAATTGCATAATAAAGGAAAATATTATGGGAAATGCAATCATTTGACATAGATCAGGGTTTTCTATACAAAATCATATGGCAACACATTATTTTTTTCTCTTTATATTGATCTCGTCCACTCTTTTTGGCATTACCCCCGTAGCCAATGAGAGAAATGCTTCGATAGAAACTCGTAAACCTGCAGAAAAACTACGAGACAGATATTGGGATAATGGTACCTCCTTTTTTTTAAAGATCTATGGAAATTATGGCGGTTTTGGGAACAGGGGCGGTGAAGCCAGAGATGAACTGGACCGTGCTTTTCAAAAACATGACTACCGCTACGGGGAGTATGGTTTTCTAGATGCCAAATCAGATGCCCGTCTGTTGGAGGAGATACCCCATGTACTGTTCTATAAAAACATCCAGGGAGAGGGGTATGTTGTAGGGCCGGCTATATTTGTTTTCTTTGCCACGTCTCTTCCATCTTTATATCGTATTGAGCCGATTGGGAAGGGAATCATTTTGCCAATACCAGTGCCCAATACTTCATTTGCACTCTTAGTCTATCAAGTGGAGAAAGCATATGAGTTCTTCAAAGACAAAGAGAGAGTGAATAGAGAGTTTCAGCGGATCGAAGAGCAAAGTGAAGAGGCAAATGAAGATGCTTTTGATTGGTTAAAGGAGCAGAAGGATGATGCAGAAGATTTTTTGAAAAAGGTTTTTTAACCGGTTTCAATCTTAAAGTTTTGATAGTGTACACTTTAAAAAATTTTATAAGGAAAGAATAATATGAGTACGGTGACCATATGGCATAACCCAAGATGCGGTAAATCAAGAGACGGAGTAAAACTTTTAGAAGAGAAGGGTGTTGAAGCAGAGGTAGTGAAATATCTTGATACACCTCCTACCAAAGAGGAGTTGACAGAAGTACTCAAAATGATAGGTATCTCCCCTAGAGAGCTGATGAGAACCAAAGAAACGATCTATAAAGAGTTAAATCTCAAAGAAGAGACTGATGAGGAGAAGCTCATAGAGGCTATGGTGGCAAATCCGAAGCTCATTGAGAGACCTGTGGTGATAAAAGATGGTAAGGCAGCCATTGGTAGACCAATAGAGAATATCATTGAACTATTAGATTAGTACTCGACACAACTAAAAGGATTTTCAGATTTTAAAAATCCTTTCAGCTCTTCTTTTTCACACTTTCAGACCATTATGCTAGAATTCCAATAATTATATACAAGGATACGATATATGCTTAGTACAGTAAATTTAACACAGCGCTATGGTAAAAGAGTGCTTTTTGATAAAATTAATATTACTTTAGATGCCGGTAAACGTTATGGACTCATCGGAGCGAACGGAGCAGGAAAATCAACATTTCTCAAAATTTTAGCTGGACAGTTAGAACAGAGTGAGGGTGAAGTACAACTTCAGCCAGGACTGAAACTGGGAGTTTTAGGACAGAATCAGTATGCCTTTGAAGATTTTACGCTTACAGATGCTGTACTTTACGGGAACAAAAAACTCTTTGATGCACAAAAAGAGAAAGAAAAACTCTATATGGAAGGTGACTTTGAAAGTGATGAAGTTAACAACCGTTTAGGTGAACTTGAAATGATCTGTGCAGATGAGGACCCTACGTATGAATCTGATGTGAAGATAGAAAAACTGCTTGAAGCTTTAGGATTTCCTGCATCACAGCATAATGATCTCATGAGTTCACTTACAGGAGGGGACAAGTTCAAGATTTTATTGGCACAAGTACTTTTCCTAAAGCCGGATGTACTCTTACTTGATGAGCCTACGAACAACCTGGATATGGAAACTATTACATGGTTGGAAAATGAACTGAAGCGTCATGAAGGTACGCTGCTTGTTATTTCTCACGATAGGCACTTTATCAATGGTGTAGTCACACATATTCTTGACCTTGATTTTCAAAATATTCGTGAATTTACAGGGAACTATGACGAGTGGTATATCGCAGCGAACCTTATTGCAAAACAAGCAGAGGCTGATAGAGGTAAGGCACTTAAAGAGAAAGAAGAGCTTGAGAAGTTCATTGCCAGATTTTCAGCGAACGCCTCTAAAGCTAAACAGGCAACAAGCCGTCAAAAGCAACTCGACAAACTCGATGTAGGTGAGATCAAACTTTCATCAAGACGTGATCCATCTATCATGTTCAAAGCACATAGGGATATCGGTAATGAAGTACTTGAAGTAGAAGGACTCTCTAAAAGTTATGATGGTGAAAAAGTATTTGAAGGGCTTAGCTTTAAGCTTAACAAAGGTGACAAAGTTGCCCTCATCGGTACCAATGGTGTAGGTAAAACAACACTGCTTCAAATTCTTATGGAAGAGATAGAAGCAGATTCTGGAACGTTTAAATGGGGACAGACCATTACGCATAGCTATTTCCCTCAAAATACTACAGACCTGGTAGTGGGCGATGAAGAACTACCTCAATGGATACAAGGGTTTGATCAGAAATGGCATATCGATGACATTAGAAAGACATTGGGTCGTATGTTATTTAGCGGTGAAGAGCAGAAGAAAAAGATCAATGCATGTTCTGGTGGTGAAAAGCACCGTGTTATGATGTCTAAAATGATGATGGACTCTTCAAACTTCCTGGTAATGGATGAGCCAAACAACCACCTTGACCTAGAAGCGATCGTTGCATTAGGTGAAGCACTGCATAACTATAAAGGCGGAGTGATCTGTGTTTCTCACGATAGGGAGCTTATCGATGCATTTGCAAACCGTATCATTAAGATCAATGAAGATGGGACGATCATAGATTTTGAAGGCGGGTATGAAGAGTTCGTGGAGCAACACGAAAGTTAAGAGTTCTTTTCTTTGGGCTTAAACCCAAAGATGATGTAGTTTCTTTATTTAGCTAATATTTGTAAAGACATTCTGTACATCTTCATCATCTTCAAGCTTATCGATGAGTGTATCTATCTCTTCCATCTGTTCGTCATTCAGTTCTACAGGTGTATTGGCGATATACTCTAAGGTCGCTTTTTTTACTTCTATATTCATATCTTCCAATGCTTTACTAAGTTCACCAAATGCAGTAAAATCTCCATAGACTCTTACGATATTGATATCATCACCAGTCTCTTGCGGCTCAACATCCTCTTCTATCTCTTCTAGACCAAAGTCAATGAGTTCAAGCTCAACCTCTTCAAGGTCCATATCTTCTGTTTTATTGAAAACAAAGACACATTTACGTGTGAACATAAAGTTGAGTGATCCAGATGTAAGCATCTCTCCACCGTTACGAGCAAGGATCGCTTTGACATTGGCAACCGTTCTGGTATTGTTATCAGTTGCACACTCTACGATCATCTGTACACCGTGTACAGCTTTCACATCATAGGTTAGCTCCTTGATATCTGCAGCATCTTTCGCCGCAGCTCTTTTGATCGCAGCTTCGATGTTGTCCTTAGGCATATTTTGTGCTTTGGCGTTGAGAATAGCTGTACGAAGTTTAGGGTTCATATCTGGGTCCATACCGCCTTCTTTGGCTGCCATAGTGATGATCTTTCCTAATTTAGGGAAGACTCTTGACATCGTTCCCCATCTTTTCATTTTCGCTGCTTTACGGTATTCAAACGCTCTACCCATATGTGATTCCTTACAAATTAATTGTGTGATTATACTCCTATTTGCCTTAAGTCGTATCAAAGCCTTGCTGTGTAGAATGCACTCATGAAATTGAATGAATTAAAATTTACCAATCCCTATCTAGAACTGCCTGAAGAGTGTTATGAGAGAGTTACACCAACACCACTTATAGACCCCTTTCTTATACATGCCAACACAGATGTAGCTAAGGAACTGGGCATTGATGAGAGTGAACTGTGCAGCAAAGATTTTGTGAAGTTTCTCAATGGTCAGCATGAAGTAGAAACCTCAGATACTTTTGCCATGTGTTATGCAGGGCATCAGTTTGGACAATATGTACCAAGACTCGGTGATGGAAGAGCGATCAATATAGGTACCATAGGCAAGTATCATCTACAACTCAAAGGTGCCGGACAGACTAAGTATTCACGTCATGGTGACGGACGAGCAGTGTTGCGATCAAGTATCAGAGAGTATCTCATGAGTGAAGCAATGCAGGGATTAAGCGTCCCGAGTACACTCTGTTTAGGAATCATAGGTTCAGATCACAATGTACGTCGTGAGACGATCGAAAAAGCTGCTGTAGTCTGCCGTGTAAGCAGTTCGTGGGTGCGTTTTGGTACGTTTGAATATTATGCTCAAAAAGGGAAGTTCAAAGAGCTTGAGGCTTTGGCTGATTATGTCATTGATGAGAATTTTCCACATATCAAGGGTAGAGAAAATCGATTTACACTACTCTTTAATGACGTGATGATCATCACAGCCAGACTGATGGCACAGTGGATGTCTGTTGGCTTTAACCATGGAGTGATGAATACGGACAATATGTCGATTGCCGGACTGACCATAGACTATGGACCTTATGCATTTTTAGATGATTTCCGTCATGATAATGTATGTAACCATACCGATAGAAATGGACGCTACAGTTTTTCAAACCAACCTCAGATAGGCAAGTGGAATCTGAAGGCACTAATGATGGCTCTTAGCCCTTTATCAACTATAGAGAAGATGGAAAAGAATCTAGCTATGTATGATAAGATCTATATCAGGTATTACCACTATTACATGTGTAAAAAGCTCGGGCTGGAAGGTACAATCGAAGGAGACCCTGAACTTATAGATGACATGCTTGATATGTTAGAGATGCTACATGTGGACTATACGCTCTTTCTTAGAACACTGAGTCATTATGAAGGTGACAGAACAGCATTGCTAAGAACCGGTCTTTATCATGAGCCGATGAACGAATGGTTGGATAGGTGTGATGAACGTATCAAAAATATAAATATGCAAGAGAGAAAAGAACAGATGCTAGGGGCTAACCCGAAATATGTCTTGAAAAATTATATGCTCCAAGAGGCTATAGATGCAGCCGATGAGGGTGATTTCACTGTAGTAGAGCAGCTGTTTAATATCGCACAAAATCCATTTGATGAACATCCAGAGTTTGAAAGATGGGCAGGCGCAACACCAATTGAGTTTAAAAATAAGAAGCTCAGTTGTAGTTCCTAGACGATATAATTTTAAAAATTGTTTGAGGATAATCCATGACATTAGAAAAACTACAAAACACTATTAGAACAGAAGTAGGGGTACTGCTTTATTTTTCTGGAGAGAGCTGCAATGTATGCCATGCACTAAGACCTAAATTCAAAGAGACATTTGACAAAGAGTTCCCACAGATCAAACAGATCTACTTAGATGCACATGAAAACCTAGAGATATCTGCACATTTTCAAGTATTCTCTGTACCGACAATGATAGTGTTTTTAGATGGAAGAGAGTTCGTCAGAGAAGGTCGTGCAGTGAGTTTGCATCAGATGACAGAAAAACTAAAACGTCCTTATCAGATGATGACTGAGTAATATTCTTTTGATTTATTTTAATTCCTCTTAAAATAATTCGGAAATATGAAAAAATAAGAAACAAGGATCGAACTTATCGACCTCAATTAAGAGGGAATAATTACTGTTTTGTAAGAATAGAAATATTCTTAAACTCTTTAGCTTTTAGAATATCTATCAGATCCACAAAATACTGAAACGCACTCTCTTTATCCATATGAAGAGAGATCAGATCCTTTTTGGGATCCAGCTTTGAAAGTCTCTCTGTAATGAGTTCAAGTGTTAAAGACTCTTTGTTATAAAAGTATTTTCCTTCTTTATCTATAGCGATATGGATACTCTCTTTCTCCTCATTCTTTTTAGAACTCGCAGAAGGAAGATCAACATTGATCGTTTTGTTGGTGACAAAAGTAGCTGTGGCAAGTACGATTACCAGAAGTACGAGAACGATGTCGATGAAAGGTACGACATTCATTTTGTCAAAGCGTTCACGTCTCATACTATCTTCTATCCTGAGCAATTTCCCATTTAGCTAAAATGGTATCTACTTTTGCAAGCAGTGCATTATATATCACAGTTGCAGGGATCGCTACCACTAGACCAGCTGCTGTAGCTTTAAGAGCCAGTGCCAAGTGTTTCATCACTTCACCAGGGTTGATCGTATCTTGCTGGTCACCGATGATGTAAAAAGTAAGAATGATCGCAAGAACTGTACCAAGCAGCCCGATATAAGGTGCATTTGATCCTATCGATGCAATGGTCGGCAGACGCTTTGTGATGTCTAGTTCCAAAGCTGTTTTATTTGTATAGTCTGTTACTCTGATGCTACGATAGAAAAGTACTCTTTCAATGGCGTAGGCAACGGTAATAAAACTCAAGAAAAAGAGAAAACCTATTATCCCATAATCTACGAAATCTTTTATTTGTTCAATTGGCACGGTTTTTCCTCAAAATTTTATTTAGTGATGAATTATATAGAAATAGTGTTAAAAAGACGTTAAATCCATTTTAAGACCCCTAGCTTCGATTTTAAGCGTTTTTAGCCATTTCTTTTAAGCCCGTTTTAGATACAATGAATGCAATTTTTTATATATTAAGGAAATGCATGAGCGATCTGTTTGAAGACCAACAAAATACCGGACAAGTGTTAATCGAAGATAGTATGAAGTCAAGTTACCTTGACTACTCCATGAGTGTTATCATCGGTAGGGCACTGCCAGATGCAAGAGATGGGTTGAAGCCTGTACACAGAAGGATCCTCTATGCGATGAACGACCTTAGTCTTTCACACAGAAGCCCTTATAAGAAATCTGCACGTATCGTCGGGGACGTGATCGGTAAGTATCACCCGCATGGTGACAGTTCTGTATATGATGCACTTGTACGTATGGCGCAGGATTTCTCTATGCAGGCTCCGCTTGTTGACGGACAAGGAAACTTCGGTTCGATCGATGGAGATAATGCTGCGGCGATGAGATATACCGAAGCACGTATGACAAAGATCGCTGAAGAGCTTTTGAGCGATCTTGATAAAGATACGGTTGATTATGTACCAAACTATGATGACTCTATGAATGAGCCTGATGTACTTCCTTCACGTGTTCCTAACCTCCTTTTGAACGGTTCAAGTGGTATTGCGGTTGGTATGGCAACAAATATTCCTCCACACCGACTTGATGAACTCGTTAATGCACTGGTTTCAAGAATAGATAATCCGGAATCTACAATAGAAGATATGATGAAGATCGTACAGGGTCCAGATTTCCCAACGGGCGGTATCATCTTTGGTCGTAAGGGTATCACAGATGCATATATGACGGGACGTGGGCGTATTAAAGTACGTGCAAAGACACATATAGAGCAAAAAGGTTCTAAAGAGATCATCATCATCGATGAACTTCCTTTCCAGGTGAACAAATCAAGACTGATCGAGAACATTGCACAGCTTGTACGTGACAAACAGATCGAAGGTATCTCAGAACTTCGTGATGAGTCAGACAGAGAAGGTATCCGTGTAGTGATCGAGCTTAAGCGTGATGCGATGAGTGAGATCGTACTGAACAACCTTTTCAAAAGTACGCAGATGCAAGTGACGTTCGGTATCATTATGCTTGCGATCGCGGATAAAGAACCAAAAGTATTTAACCTTATGGAACTCTTTGATCTCTTCTTGAAACACAGAAAAACCGTGGTCATCAGAAGAACGATCTTTGAACTTGAAAAAGCCAGAGCCAGAGCACATATCTTAGAAGGTCTCAAGATCGCTGTAGATAACATCGATGAAGTGATCAAGATCATCCGTGCATCTTCTGATGATGTTGAAGCTAGAGAAAACCTCATGTCACGCTTCAAACTTTCAGAGATACAGGCAAAAGCCATCCTCGAGATGAGACTTAGACGTCTTACAGGTCTTGAGATCGAGAAGATCGAAAATGAGTTAAATGCATTACTAGAACTCATCGCAGAGCTTGAAGCGATCTTGAAGAGTGAAGAGAAGATCAATGTGATCATCCGTGAAGAGCTTGTAGAGATCGGTGAGAAATATACAACGCCTCGAAGAACTGAGATCGTTGATGACTATGATGATATCGACATTGAAGACCTCATTCCAAATGAGCCGATGGTTGTGACGATCACACACCGTGGATACATCAAACGTGTACCGGTGAAGCAGTATGAGAAACAGCATCGTGGTGGTAAAGGTAAAATTGCCGTAACTACCTATGATGATGACTTCATCGAGAAGTTCTTTACGTCCAATACACATGATACGCTCATGTTCGTAACAGATAGAGGACAACTTTACTGGCTCAAAGTGTACCGTATCCCTGAAGGAACACGTACAGCCAAAGGTAAAGCAGTGGTCAATCTCATCAACCTTCAGCAAGATGAGAAGATCATGGCGATCATTCCTACGACAGATTTTGAAGCAGATAAGGGACTTGTATTCTTTACTGAAAATGGTATTGTGAAGAGAACAAATCTTTCAGAGTACTCAAATATCAGATCTAATGGTGTAAGAGCGATCAACCTTGATGAAGATGATGCGATTGTAGATGCGAAGATCGTGAAGCCAGATACAAAATGGCTCTTTGTGGCGACGAAGAAAGGTCTATGTATCAGATTTAAAGTTGAGGATGCCAGAGAGATCGGTAGAGTATCACGTGGTGTGACGGCTATAAAGTTCAAGATAGAGGGTGACTACGTGTGTGGTGCTACGACCATAGAAGATGAGAATGATGAACTTCTTATGATGAGTGAAAAAGGTCTTGGTAAACGTACGACTGCGAGTGAATACCGTGAGCAGAACCGTGCCGGTAAAGGTGTCATCTCCATGAAGCTCACACCGAAGACAGGTGATGTGGTCGGTGTAGTGTTTGTCGAAGAGGACAAAGACTTGATGTGTTTAACAAGTATCGGTAAGATGATCCGTGTAGACATGGAGACCATCCGTAAAGCAGGACGTAATACTTCAGGTGTGAAGATCGTAAACGTTGATGCGAAAGATAAAGTGGTGAGCATTGCAAAATGTCAAAAAGAAGAGCAGCCCAAAGATGATGATGAGGGTGAAGAAAAAGATAATACATTAGGATTAGAGTAAGTTGATGAGAATTAAAATTCAATACAGTGAGGCACTAAATGCCGAATCGTAAAACATATAACGTAGCAGTAGTCGGTGCCAGTGGCGCCGTAGGTGAAGAGCTTTTTAGAGTTTTAGAAGAGGTGAATTTCCCAGTAGCAGATCTTCTACCGTTGGCCAGTGCAAAATCAGCAGGTGAAATGATAGAGTTCCAAGGAAGAACTTTCAAGATTGAAGAGTTGACTGAAGAAGTATTCGAAGGTAGAGGGATCGATATCGCGTTCTTTTCAGCAGGTGGGAGCATCTCAGCGCAGTATGCAAAGTTTGCTGTAGAGTCTGGGGCTGTGGTCATTGACAACACGTCTCACTTTAGAATGGACCCGAACATTCCTTTGGTGGTACCGGAAGTAAACCCTGAAGATATCGCACTTTGGGAAGAATCAGGGATCATTGCAAACCCTAACTGTTCAACGATCCAGATGGTCCAATTGCTTAAACCGCTTCATGACCTTTATGGTATCAAAAGAGTAGATGTAAGTACCTATCAGGCGGTAAGTGGAGCAGGTAAGCAGGGAATGGAAGAGCTTGTTAGACAGATGCAAGCCTTCTTCAACTTTACGCTGGATGAAGCAAAGGTTGAAGCATTCGCACACCAGATTGCCTTGAATGTCATCCCGCATATCGATGTACCACAAGAGAATGGGTATACAAAAGAGGAGATGAAGATGGTCAATGAGACCAACAAGATCATGCACTCTGACTTTGCAGTCTCTGCGACATGTGTACGTGTGCCGGTACTAAGAAGCCACTCAGAGTCGATCACGATCACATTTGAAGAGGGTGTGAATGTAAATGTAGAGGAATCAAGAAAAGTACTAGGTGACTTTGAAAATGTAACGGTCATCGATGATATGTCTAAAAACGAGTACCCGATGCCTATCATCTCTACAGATACAGATGAGACTTATGTAGGACGTATCAGAAAAGATATCTATGCAGATAACATTCTGCACCTTTGGGGTGTAGCAGACCAGGTAAGAGTAGGTGCTGCGACCAATGCAGTAAGAATCGCTCAGAAATGGATAAAACTGGAGGAGGGTGTATAATGTTGGAAAGACTCTTTGAAGGTATGATCTGGAGAAGTAGATTTATCGTTATTTTGGCGGTTGTCTTTGGACTGCTTGGTGCGGTGATACTATTTATCATTGCATCAATGGATATCTGGCAGGTTGCTGTCATTTCATTTCAGGTGATCACACACATGATACCGCATCCGGAACATTTTCATGAAGATGTGGTGGCCGGGATCATTGGTGCGGTTGATCTCTATCTTATCGCTGTTGTAATGTTTATCTTTGCTTTTGGTCTCTATGAACTTTTCATCTCGGATATCGATCCGGCACAGAAGTTTGAAGAGGAGGGGCATCAGCTCCTTGCAATTAACGACCTTGATCAACTCAAAGATAAGATCGCTAAAGTGATCGTAATGGTATTGGTAGTAAGCTTTTTCCAAAGAGTACTCCATACAAAGTTTGAGACACCACTAGAGATGCTCTACTTCGCACTTTCAATTGCAACACTGTCTTTGGGCCTTTACTTCTTAGGTATGGTTGGAAAGAAAAAAGAAAAGAAAACAGAAGATAATAATTAGTATTAAGGAATAAAATTGAGTAAAATATTTGTAGACGCATGTCTAGGTAAAGAGACACCATATACACCAGTATGGATGATGAGACAAGCAGGCCGTTACTTGCCAGAATATATGGCAGTAAGAGCTGAAGCAGGGAATTTCCTTAACTTGTGTCACAACCCTGAAAAAGCGGCTGAAGTAACGATCCAGCCTTTAGACATTGTAGGTGTGGATGCAGCTATTTTATTTTCAGATATCCTTGTGATCCCTGATGAGATGGGTATGGACCTCTCTTTTGTAAAAGGTGAAGGACCTAAGTTCTCTGATCCTTTAAAGACTCAGGAAGACCTGGACAGACTCATCGGTGGTGAAGAGGCAGCAAGTAAGCTTACTTATGTGTATGATACGATAAAACTTTTACGTAAACAACTTGATGAAAGAGGTGACGAGATAGCCCTTATCGGCTTCACCGGAGCACCTTGGACACTGGCAACCTACATGATAGAAGGGCAGGGAACGAAAACATATAACGTATGTAAAAAAATGATGTACTCAAACCCTGAGCTTCTTCATAATATCCTTAGAAAAGTGACAGATGTTGTCAAGCTCTATATGGAAAAACAGATCCAATCTGGTGTAGATGTGGTACAGATCTTCGACTCATGGGCAGCAGCTATCGAGCCAAGCAGATATGATGAGTTCTCATGGAAATACATGGTAGAGATAGCAGAGTATCTTAAAGAGAAGTACCCGCATATCCCTGTGATCATGTTCCCTAAAGGGGTATCGGCATTTATCGCTACTGGACAGGTCTATGGTAACTTTGACGTCTTCGGTGTAGACTGGGGAACACCTATGGCACTGGCTAAAGAGAAACTGGGAGACAAGTATGTACTTCAAGGAAATATGGAACCAACACGTCTTTATAGCCAAGAAGAGACCACAGCATCTGTTGAGAAGATCCAGGAGATCATGGGTGGTGAAAGACACATCTTTAACCTGGGACACGGGATCCTTCCGGATGTACCGGTAGAAAATGCTAAACACTTTGTAAGTGAGTGTCAGAGGGTGAGTAAAAAATAACCCTGAAAGGGCATAATGAATAGAGAACATTATCACATTGCAGTAGAAGAATGTGAACTTGGGATAGTAGGACACAAAGTCTTTGTACGTCTGAAAGATATCCCAATGTATCTCTCTAAACGTACCAAGGATAGTATTCGAAACCGCTACAGTCACTCTATGGAAGTGGGGTTCAGCACAGAATACATGCTAAATAACCTGAGTAGACATCTCGGCAACGATGTTGATCTGAATTTTTTTAAAATAGGAAAGATCGTCGGTCTTCTACATGATATTGGACATACTGCATTTAGCCATGATGGAGAGATCATCCTGGACAAGATGCTGCAAAATGCCTCCAGTACTTTTGAAAAACCCCTAAGATTCAATGCCAACCTCAATAACTTCAGACGTATTCTCAAGTATGAATTTTATGACAATTTACCAGAGGATGTCAGGCAATATGCATTTGCGTCATTGGTAAAACGTGAAAGTGAACTTGAAGAGTATCCTGAATACCTTTTTTTAAAAACGTATATTAAAGATGCGATCAAACTGGAGGAGAACTATCTTGCCTCTAAAGGTATCGTTATTGAGAACACTACAGGTAAGACCATACTTTGTCAAGCAATGGACCTGGCCGATGAGAACAGATACAGGGTTACAGATATCATCGATGCACTTAATATCTATTCCAAAGAGAAACTACAGGAGATACTGTTACGCAGTATCAAGAGTGAAGTGCGAGTGAAGGATCTGCGTAAACTGGTGTATCTGAAAACACTGAGCGTACCAGGGTATGAAGAGATGCACTATGACAAGATGAAGCTCAAAGATCTACTTATCGCGCTTTTGAACCGTTCGAGTAATGCCAAAACAGAATTTCAAAATACGATGAACTCTATCTCTATGGCTTTCAATAGAAACTTTATGCTGAGAGAAGATGGCAAAGTAGTTCCTGTGGATGATGAGATAGAAGCACTCAGAAAAGAGTTTCAAAAAATTGCTGCAAACTACTTGTGGGGTTCAAAGAAAGTACAAAACATCAAGAAGCCTTTTAGTCACTATTTTACGACAGTGGCAGACTATTTTATCAACAAAGAGTTTGAGACGGAACTCATAGACAGTAACACCTATAAAGAAGCCCTAAGCAATATAAATAAGGATGAACTCGGTAATGAGGCATATCAAAGAGAGAGGCTCTGTTTGTTACGTAATTTCCTAGGTGGATTGACCAATCATAAGATCATAGAGCTCTATAAAAAGATCGGATTGCTAAAGTTTGAAGCAAAATTGGGGTATAAACTAGAAAATCGAGATAAACTGGTCGATAAACACAGTGTTGAATCGTTTGAAAAGAAACTCAAAAAACAGAGTCAAAGACTGCTCAAAAAGAAGTAAAAATGAATATTATATTTGGTCCCATACACTCCAGACGTTTTGGTAAGTCTCTAGGGGTAGATCTCAGCCCCTCAAAAAAACAGTGTAACTTCGACTGCCTCTACTGTGAACTTGACCCAGCCAAAACCATGGATAGCTATGAGGATGTTGTTGCTGTAGAAGAGGTGACTACTGCACTTAAGACATCACTTGATGAACATGGTGACGTAGACTTCATCACACTTACAGCTAACGGAGAACCAACACTCTACCCATACCTATCAGAACTCATAGATGAGATCAACAGCTTTAAAGGCACTACAAAAACACTCATCCTCTCCAATGCAGCCAACATAGATGACGTTAAAGTACAGGAAGCTCTGTTGAAACTCGATGAGGTCAAACTCTCCTTGGATTGTGCCACGCAAAAATGTCTAAAAAAGCTTGACCGTTCTCATACTGGTATCGATGTTGAAAACATCAAGTCAGGGATGTTGGCTTTCAAAGAGAGATATGACGGACCTCTGGTCATAGAGATACTCATAGTCAAAACACTCAACGACTCAAAGGAAGAGATCGCCAAGCTCAACGAGTTCTTACTCAAGCTCCAGCCTACGCGTATAGACATTGGCACTATAGACAGACCCCCAGCGTATGATGTAAAACCTGTAAGTTATGAAAAACTGCTGGAGATCAGTCATCTTTTTGATCCTGGCCTGCCTCTCTATATAGCTTCACGTAAAAAAGCCGAAATTTCGCCTTCTAGCTATACTGAAGAAGAGATACTTGAGACGCTCTCAAAACGGCCACTAACAGCTGAAGACATTGAAGCACTTTTTGATGAAGAGAGTCAAAAAAGAGTCAAAGATCTTCAACAAAAAGACAAAATAAAGCTGGTTTCAACAAATGGTGTAGAATTTTACAAAAAAGCCTAAAAAATCCTTGACTTTAAAAAACTTTTTCACTATAATCTCATCCACAAAACAAGCACTCGCTTATTTTGACCATTGTTCCGGCATAGCTCAGCGGTAGAGTAGATGACTGTTAATCATTTGGTCCGAGGTTCGAATCCTCGTGCCGGAGCCACTTCAAAATTTTAAATTTCAAAACAAATTCGAACAATCTTTATCGATATCACCACCTCACAAAATAGTGAAACATCCCGTTTACTAGAAGTTCAATTCAAGGATGACATGTTAGATCAGCTTGAAGTTCGATTTGCAAACTCATATAGGAAAGATTAAAAAGTCTTACAATTTGTCATACTTCCTAATCCATGTCAAAATTTGCGTTACTATTTTAATGTTAAACATTAGGAAGGCATATGAGACTTAATAAAAAATTAAAAAAACTAATGTTATCATCTTATGATAACGGGAATAAAGAGTGAGTGATCTAGAGAACTTACTTAACCTGGATGGTGAAACATTTCCTATGGATAATGGCTACTGGGTTAAGTTTGAAGCCTGGAGAGTTGAGGTAAGTAAAAGTGTACCTCACGGCATTAGATACTCTTTGACATTACATGATAAGCATAACCAAAGAGTCGTTGGTTATGACAATGCACATAGCTTTAAGTCAAAAAAGAAGTATGGAGCGAAAAGAGAAACTTATGATCATATCCATAAGCAAATGGATATTGTACCTTATGAGTTCGAGTCTGCTTCACAACTTCTTGAAGACTTTTGGAAGAGTGCAGAGTATTATATGGAGAACAATAGATGAAAACGATCAGAGTAGGCATTATGTCAAAAGAAGAGTTTAAACAAAGAACCATAGACATCGCGAAGGGGCTCTATGTTCCTAAAGCGAATGAACCTAAAATATGGTTCGAATCTATGAAATCAATGGCTCAGATACTTAGCAATGAAAACCAGGCACTACTAAAAACCATACTGGATAATAAGCCAAAGTCCTTAAAGGAGCTTGAAGACCTTACAGGTAGAGCCAAGTCAAACCTATCTCGAACACTGAAGACACTTGAGCGTTACGGCATAGTAGAATTACATAAGTCTAATAATGCTTTAGTAGTTAATGTAAAAGCTACACATTTTCAAGTGGAATTTGGATTTGAGGCTGCGTAAAAAGAAAAAGGCTACTTTAAAAAAAACTTTTCTCTTTTACAGCCCTACTACTGGTTGAGCTATCTGCGATCGATCATTCCTGGAACTAAATTCCGATACCCCAGTCGTTAAAATGAAAGAGGGTGTGTGTGGGTACAAAAGCCTAAACAGATCCGAACGATCTTCATCGATATCACCACCACACAAAATAGTGAAACATAGCGTGCCAAACAATATAGCTACGAAGATCTCAAAAGAAGAGCAAAAGAATGCTAGATTCGCTTTATATAAAAAATGTATGGTCAAAATAACAAAGATGTCACATTTTACGTGACATCTTTATAGTATAATCACGTCAATAAGGGAAAATAATGTCTTTGACAGCACTAATACTTAGACAAGTTAAGATATAATATTTCAATCTATGAATAGGAACGTTTTGTGGCACATAAAATAGCAGTAATAGGACTGGGTTACGTAGGCTTGCCTTTGGCACATGCTTTTTCAGAAAAGTACGAAGTAGTAGGGTTCGATATCGCTCAATGGCGTATCGATGAGCTGAA
>Ga0180436_10002259_pt1 | contig 18418 bp, 19 predicted proteins | sample SS_ome_2_FD_132434 | JGI IMG/M metagenome (GOLD analysis project Ga0180436, IMG submission 132434) | Hypersaline lake sediment archaeal communities from the Salton Sea, California, USA - SS_3_S_2 metaG | ecosystem: Environmental > Aquatic > Non-marine Saline and Alkaline > Hypersaline >...
AACCATGACTACGCAGGACATTTCGACCTACCCCGCGGGTAACCGAAAATCGTTGCTGGAATATGACCAGCGTTCTGTCCGAGTACACCTCGCTCACTGACAACTAGGCGATGCCGCGATTTGCGCGCATCGTTCCGGCATACGACCCGTTCCTTGTTTCTGGTGACCGTAGGGCCCTACCGTAAGGGGGTGATCCGGACACATCAGCGGCTCCGGCGCTGGACCGCAGGATTCAGCACCGCAATGCTGCCAATCATGGGATTCGTCCTCGCCCCGCCCGCCCTGGCCCTGGACGACTGCCTGATGGATCCGGCCTCTCTGCAATGCGTGAGCCAACAATTGGATCAGCCCGCCCCACTACAGCCCGGCGACCAATTCAGTCAGCCCGCCGCCGTGCAGCCTGGCGACATGTTTACCCCGGCCGGGGGTGGACCACCTCAAATTGCTGCCGGTCCATCAGCTCCCGGCGCGCCAATTGTCACGGCGGGCGGCGACCTCTTGATCCCTGCCGGACCTCCGGCAGGACCTGGAGCGCCGATTATCACGACGAACGGCGACACGTTGATCCAATCGCCGTGAACCGCCATGGAGGCTCGGGCCGTTTACCTCGCGCAGCCACTCCAGGGCAGCGACCTGGCGGGGCCAGCGGCTGGTAGCGAACTGCGCTCCAGCACATCCCAACGCCGACTATGGATCGAGGAGGCGGAAGCGGACGATCGAGCGGCCGACATCCGCGGGCAACTCCTGAGAGTTTCGCAACACTAGTCGCCGCCCATCGTGATGATCGGAGCGCCAGGTCCAAGCGGAGGGGCAACCGGCACAATGAAGTCGCCGTCAACGGTGATGATCGGAGCGCCAGGTCCAAGCGGAGGGGCAACCGGCACAATGAAGTCGCCGTCAACGGTGATGATCGGAGCGCCAGGTCCAAGCGGAGGGGCTACCGGCACAATGAAGTCGCCTGGCTCCGCTGCGCCGGACTGAACGCATTGCGGCAAAGCCGGGTTGGCCACGCAATCGTCGTTGGCGGCACTGGGCGATGCGAAGGCGATCCCAACGACTGTCAGCGCTACAGTGCCAAGGCCAGAGGTCCAGTGGCGCAGCCATTGATGTGTCGTGATCACCACATCAGAATAGGTCGGAAGGGTTCACGTCGAAATCGGCTATGACTACGTGCACTCCGTGGTCGATGACCACTCACGGCTGGCCTGTTCAGAGATACTTCCCGACGAGAAGGGTCCCACCTGTGCGGCAGTCCTAGTGCGCGCTGCCCACTACTTCGCCGACTACGGCATCACTACCGTCCAGCAGACGATCAACGACGACCACCTCAACTGCCGGCGCTCGCGGGACTTCGCTGCCGCAGCCACCGGCCTTGGCCCCGAGCATCTGTTCATCCGCCCGCGCGGTCCCGTGCGGAACGGCAAGGTCGAACGCTACAACCGCACCCTGCAAACCGAGGGGCCTACCAGTGGGTGTTCACCAGAACAACCAACGCGTACAGCTCGATGCTACGAACTGGGGCATTCCCGGCTGTGAAGTCGACGAGTGCCCCGTCCGGAATCCCCGGCCGAATCCGTCGGACCGATTTCAGGACTCATTTTCCCTCTTCAAGTCCCGATTCCGGCTGGGCTGCACCCGCTTGGGTTCGCCGGGCATCTTCGGGTAGTTCGGCGGGTAGGGCAGGTCACCAAGGCCACGCTCGGCATCGGCATCCCACATCGCCAGCAGCGGCTGCAGCGACTGGGCCACCGAGTCCAGCCCGGCCATCGGGTCACCGCGCTCGGCGAGAAGTCCGGGCACGGTCGCCATCGTGTAATCGTCGGGGGTCCGCGCGGCAGCCAGTTCGGCCCACGTCAGCGGGGTGGACACCGTCGCAATCGGGGTGGGACGCACCGAGTAGGCCGCCGCAAAGGTACGGTCACGCGCGTTCTGGTTGAAGTCGACGAAGATCCGCCGGCCGCGCTCCTCCTTCCACCACGACGTGGTCACCAGATCCGGGGCCCGGCGTTCGAGTTCGCGGGCCAGCGCGATGCCGGCCCGCCGCACCGCGATGAAGTCCCAGTCGGCGCTGATCCGCAGGAACACGTGCACGCCGCGGCCGCCGGAGGTCTTCGGGTGGCCGACCAGGCCAAGTTCGTCGAGGACGGGTTTGAGGATGTCGACCGCGACCATGCGGGCCTCGGCGAAACCGGTGCCCGGTTGAGGGTCGAGGTCGATGCGCAACTCGTCGGGGTGGTCGGTGTCCGGGCATCGGACCGGCCACGGGTGCAGCGTGATCGTGCCCATCTGGGCGGCCCACACGATCGCCGACGGGTGGGTGACCATCAGGGCGTCGGCGGTCCTCCCGGACGGGAAGGTCACCCGGCAGGTGCGCAGGTAGTCGGGATGCTTGGCGGGAAGGCGTTTCTGGTAGATCTGCTCGCCGTCGATGCCGTCCGGAAAGCGCTGCAGGTGTGTGGGCCGGTTCCGCAGCGCTGTGAGCATCGGGCCGCCGGCGACGCTGAGGTAGTAGTCGATGAGTGCGCCCTTGGTGCCGGCCGGTCCCAGTTTCGGGAAGAAGACCTTGTCGCGGTTGGTGATCCGCACCGCGACGCCGTCGACGACGATCTCCTCGGCCTCACCCATCAGTGCTCCAGCACGTCGGCGAGGTCGTAGGCCGCGGGGATGTCGAGTTGGCCGAAGGTGCATCCGGCCGGGTCGCGGTCGGGCCGCCAGCGCACGAACCGCACGGCGTGGCGGAACCGCGTGCCCTCCATCTGGTCGTAGGCGACTTCGGCCACCCGTTCGGGGCGGACCGGGATCCAGGCCTTGTCGGCAGCGGAGTTCCACCGACTGGGCTCGCCGTCCCGGACGTCGCCGTCACGCAGAGGCTCGAGTTCGGCCAGCAACTCCATCCGGTCCTTGGCGCTGAACGAGGCCGCCCCACCCACCATCCGCAATTCGCCGTCGGGGCCGTACAGGCCGAGCAGGATCGAGCCGATTCCGCGGCCGCTGGTGTGGATCCGGTAGCCCATCACCACGCAGTCGGCATCCCGAGAGTGCTTGACCTTGACCATCTCGCGGCGCCCCGGGAGATAGGGGCCGTCGCGCCGTTTGGCGATCACCCCGTCCAAACCGGCGCCCTCGAAGGCCATCAGCCACTGCTCCGCCAGACCGGGGTCATCGGTGGCCCGGGTGACGTGGCAGCGCGACCCGTCGCCCACAGCTTCCTGCAGTGCCGATCGCCGCACCCGCAGCGACTCCTCGGTCAGGGACCGCTGCCCGACGGCCAGGGCGTCGAAACCGACGAAATGCGCCGGGGTCTGCTCGGCCAGCAGCCTGACCCGGCTGTCGGCCGGGTGAATCCTGGCGGACAGCGACTCCCAGTCCAGTCGGGTTCGGCCGCCGACCTCGCGGGGCACCACGATCTCGCCGTCGAGCACGCAGCGCGGGCCGAATTCGCCGCGGATCGATTCGACCAGTTCGGGGAAATACCGGCCCAGGTCCTTGCCGGTGCGCGACTGCACCACCACCTCGCCGCGGTCACGGAAGACGATGGCCCGGAAGCCGTCCCACTTGGGCTCATAGGCCCACACCCCGGCCTCATCGGGCACCTCGGGGCGGGCACGGGCCAGCATCGGCGCCACCGGCGGGGCCAGCGGAAGATCCACGCCCACCATCCTGGTACACCGCGCCTGTCTGCAGGGCCGGCCCGGTCTCGGGGGAGAGAAGATTTTTCTGTTTCCGGCCGGCACCGCACCCTGACCTGGGATCGATGTCAACAGGTCTCTCCACCAGGAAGAACCCGGTCATTGAACCAAGAGAAGAGCGGTGGAAAATCCGGCTCCGGCCACTAGTTTGTAGCGGTGGCACAAAGCAGGGCCCTGGCGACCCGTCAGGGCATCATCGACGCGGCGGTCGATCTCTTCGCCGCGCACGGGTACGGGGAGACCTCGCTAACCGACATCACCAAGACCGCCAAGGTCACCGCCGGCGCCTTCTACTACCACTTCGCCTCCAAGCAGGCCGTCGCCGACGCGATCATCGAGCAGGGGTGGCCCAAGGCGGTGGAGATCCTCACCCGGACTTTGGACTCACGCGGGCCCGGGTTGGAGAAGGTCATCACGATGACCTTCGAGATCAGCGCCCTCCTGGACCGCGACCGCGTTGCTTCGGTCTCCAACAAACTCAACCAGGCTTTCGGCGAGCTCAGCGTCGCCGGCCGCGAAGGCTACCGCCGACGCGCCGAAACGTTCATCACCCGCGTCGGCGACGTCCTGCAAAGCTCCGACCTGCGCAACGACATCACCCCCGAGCAGGTCGGCAGCCTGGTGTGGATCAACCTGCACGGGTGCAATCTGCTCTCAGATGCGCTGGGAGACAGCGTCTTCACCCGCCTCGGCCTCAGTTGGCAGGTGATGCTGGCCTCGGTCGCCCCGGAGGAGTCCCAGCACTACTTCGCCCAGTTCCTCAAACGCACCCTGGCCGAATACCACTGACCCATCCCGCCGCGATCGCCGCAGGCCGTCGCGGGCGGGTTTACTACAGTGCGGGCATGAGTCGGGACCGGCCGGGCGCGGGACGCTTCGCGCCGAGCCCCTCGGCGGACCTTCACGTCGGCAACCTGCGCACCGCGATCCTGGCTTGGCTGTTCGCGCGCTCGACAGGCCGGCGCTTTCTGATCCGCATCGAGGACCTCGATGACCGAACCCACCCCGAGATCGCCGAACGCCAAATGGCCGACCTTGCCGCGATCGGGCTGACATGGGACGGCCAACCGGAGTGGCAGTCGACCCACCCGGACCGCTACGACTCGGTGATCGACGATCTGGCGGCCCGCGATCTGGTCTACGAATGCTTCTGCAGCCGTAGGGAGATCCAGAGCGCACCGCGCGCGCCGCACGCCCCGGAGGGGGCCTATCCGGGAACCTGCCGGGCGCTCACCGCTGCCCAGCGCGCCGATAAGCTCTCCACCGGCCGCGCTCCGGCGCTGCGGCTGCGGTCCGGGGTGGCCGAGTACACCGTCACCGACCTGCTGCACGGCCAATACACCGGAGCCGTCGATGATTTCGTGCTGCGCCGCGGGGACGGGGTGGCTGCCTACAACCTCGCCGTCGTCGTCGACGACGACCACGGCGGGGTAGATCAGGTGGTGCGCGGCGACGATCTGCTGGCCTCATCACCTCGGCAGGCCTACCTGGCCTCGGTGCTGGGCTACCCGCAACCGGTCTACGCGCACGTGCCGTTGGCGGTCAACGCCGACGGCAAGCGGCTGGCCAAGCGCGACGGGGCGGTGAGCCTGGCCGATCTCGGGGTGCGCCGGGCGTTCGCGGTGATCACCGAGTCACTGGGCTGCCCGGCCGGTGACATGGGCGAGTTGCTGGACCGGTTCGACCCGGCCCGGCTGCCCAAGACCCCGTGGATCTACGCGGGCTGACCGGGCTCAGATCGCGACGTCCAGGTCGGCCATACCGCGCAGGGTCACGTTGGGCTTGTAGGACGGTTCTCCGCCCAACCGGGCCCCGGGGAAGCGTCTCGTCACCGCTGAGAGGGCGACGGTGGCCTCCAGCCGGGCCAGCGGGGCGCCAAGGCAGAAGTGCGGGCCCAGGCCGAAGGCCAGGTGACGCACCGCGCCCCGGTCGGGGTCGAAATCGTCGGGCCGCTCGGTGACCGCCGGGTCGCGGTGCGCGGCGGCCAGCAGCAGCATCATGGTGTCGCCCTTGGGGATTCGCACCTCACCGATGGTCATGTCCGCACCGGCGACCCGGCCGACCAGCTGCACCGGCGGATCGTAGCGAAGCGTCTCCTCGACGATCGCCGGGGCGCGGTCGGGATCGTTGGCGAGAGCGGTCCAGTAGCGCCGGTGGCGCAGCATCGCCAGTACGGCGTTGGCGATCAGGTTGACGGTGGTCTCGTGCCCGGCGATGAGCAGCAGGTTGCAGGTGGCGACGATCTCGTCCTCGGTGAGCTGGTCGCCGGACTCCTCGACGGCGATCAGGCCCGACATCAGATCATCGCCCGGCTGCTCCCGGCGCCGGCGCAGCAGATCCCGCAGATACCCGCGCAGCCACAGTCCGGCCTCCATGCGCTCCTCGAAACCCGGTGACTGGCCGGTGAAAGCGATGAACGGGTCAAGGCCCTGGGCCAGCAGCGCCGAAGCCCAGCTGAACTTGGGTTCGTCCTCGATGGGAACGCCCAGCAGCCGGCAGATCACCGCCACCGGCAGCGGATAGGCGAGGTCGGCGATGACCTCAAGCCGACCGGCCTGTTCGGCCTTGTCCAGCAGCCCCTCGACCAGTGCGCTGATATCGGGTTCGAGGGCCCGGACCACCTTCGGGGAGAACGCCTTGCTGACCAGCCTGCGCAGTCTGGTGTGGTCGGGCGGGTCGAGAAACAGGAAACCCGGGGTGCCGAACGGGCGGGCCTGCTCGCCGGCGGCGACCGCCTGCTGGGCCACCGTGGACTTCAGCCGGTCGCTGCAGGAATCGGGGTGGCGCAGCGCGGCGTCGCAGTCGGCGAAGGAGGTGAAGACCGCCAGGTGTGACTCCGGCAGTCGCAGCGGCCCCTGGCGGCGCAGCTCGGCGAAGACCGGGTAGGGATCGGCGCGGTGGACGGGGTCGAGAAGCTGCAGCAGCAGCGCCTGGGGAGCGGCGGCGGTCACCTTCTCAGTGTGCCAGCGCCGTAGTAGCGGCCCAGCACCTCGTCGCGCAGTGCCTCGAAGTCGCCGGCGCCGATCGCCTCGCGCATCGCGTCCACCATCCGGATGATGAAGCGCTCGTTGTGGATCGTGCACAGGGTGGCGGCCAGGATCTCCTTGGCCTTGAACAGGTGGTGCAGATAGGCGCGGGTGTAATGCGCGCAGGTGTAGCAGTCGCAGTCGGCGTCGATCGGACCGAAGTCACGGCGATAGCGGGCGCCGGTGATGTTGAACCTGCCGTCGGGAGAGTACAGGGCGGCGTTGCGGGCCACCCGCGACGGCGATACGCAGTCGAAAGTGTCCGCGCCGGCGGCGACCGCGGCGAAAAGGTCGTCGGGCTCGCTGATCCCCAGCAGGTGACGCGGTTTGGTGTCCGGAAGCTCGTCGGTACACCAGCCGATGATGGTGGCCAGGTTCTGCTTCTCCAGCGCCCCGCCTATGCCGTAGCCGTCGAAGCCGCGGCCGTTGTCATCGACAAGGCTCTCCAGCCCGCGGCAGGCCTGGCGACGCAGGTCTTCGTAGTTGGCACCCTGGACGACGCCGAAGAGGGCCTGGGATGGCGTTCCGGAGGCCTTGGCCGCGCCGAGTCGGCGGTGCTCGACCAGGCAGCGCCGCGCCCAGGCGTGGGTGCGCGCCACCGACTCCTCCTGGTACTCCCGGGTGTTTACCAAGGTGGTGAGCTCGTCGAAGGCGAAGATGATGTCCGCGCCCAGTTGGTGCTGGATACCGATCGACACCTCCGGGGTGAAACGGTGGGTGGAGCCGTCCAGGTGGCTGACGAAGGTGACACCATCGTCGTCGACATGGGCCAGCCGCTGCCGGCCGGAGGCGACCAAGTCGTCGGCCTGCTCGCGCTCGGGATCGGCCATCAGCACCTTGCGGAACCCCGCGCCCAGCGACATGATCTGGAACCCGCCGCTGTCGGTGAAGGTCGGGCCCGGCCAGTTCATGAATGCACCTAGCCCGCCGGCCTCTGCCACGACCTCGGGGCCCGGCTGCAGGTACAGGTGATAAGCGTTGGCCAGTACCGCCTGGGCGCCCAGTTCGCGCATGGTCTCCGGCAGGACCGCTTTCACCGAGGCCTTGGTGCCTACCGCGACGAACGCCGGGGTGCGGATGTCACCGTGCGGGGTGTGGATGACGCCGCTGCGCCCGCGCCCGTCCGGAAGGCGGGCCTCGACGGTGAAAAACGGCGGCGTCACGCGGTTATCTAACCAACAGCGCGCGTGGTGTTTCCCAATCGGTCATGCGGGGCAGATACTGGGCAGGCTGTCCCGCGAAAACATCTGAGGAGAAAAACGGTGAAACCTGCTCTGGCGCTCGCCGCCTGCGGTGCCGCGATGCTGGCCACGGGCCTGATGGGCTGTTCCAGCGACAAGTCGCAGACGGCGGTGACCGAGGAGGTCGCGGTTGACGGGGCGGCGCCTTCGGCGCCGGTCTCGGCTTCCGCCGGGGCGGGAACCGCGGTGGTGAGCATCGGCGGCGAAGGCCAGAACATCGACGGCCAAGTGGTGTGCACCAGCTCCGAGGGCAACCTGACCATCGCGGTCGGCGACGCCGGCAGAGGGATCGCCGTGGTGATGGCCGACGACGCCTCCGAGGTCACCTCGGTGAGTCTGGGCAACATCGACGGGGTCATCGTCGGCGTCGACCAGAACGCGCCGTCGGGCGCGAACGCGACCGCCACCAAGGACGGCGACTCCTACACGATCAGCGGAACCGCCAGCGGCATCGACACGTCCAACCCGACCCAGCCGGTCACCAAACCCTTCCGGATCCAGGTCAGCTGCCCCTGACCCGCTTGCCCTTTGAAGTGCCCTTCGTGGCCGATCGCCGGCGGCGGACGGTCTCGGCGCCGGTCGCCTGTTCCAGACCGGTCAGCGAGTCCTCCAGGTGGGTCAGCATCCGCTGCAGGCTGGGCACGCTCCGGCGACACCCGACCAGTCCGAAGTCGATGTTCTCGGCATTGGTGGACACCGTGATGTTCAGCGCCTGGCCGTCCAGCGCGATGGACAGCGGGTAGTTCCCGTCGAGCCTGGCTCCGTTCCAGTACAACGGCTCCCGGCTGCCCGGCACGTTGGAGATGACCAGGTTGAAGGTCGGCGGTCCGGCGGTCCTGAGAGCCGGCAGCACCGCACCCATCAGCAGCGGTGAGATGTTGAGCGCCGACAGCGCCAGTCGCTGAGCCTTGGGCAACTGACCGAAGACCTCTTTGTTGCCCCGCATGGACGCGGCCACCGTCGCCAGACGGCGGGCCGGGTCGGGGGTGTCGGTGGCCAGGTTGGCCAGCAGCGCGCCGACCTGGTTGCCGCCGCTAGAGTCGTCCTCTCGAAGGCTCACCGGGACCATCGCGATCATCGGCCGGTCCGGCAGCGCGTGCTGCTCGAGCAGATAGGCGCGCAGCGCTCCGCCGGACATGGCCAGCACCACATCGTTGACCGTGACCCCGGCCGCCTCCTTGACCGCCAGGATGCGCCGCATCGGCCAGGACTGGGCCGCGCACCGCCGGGCGCCGCCGATCGGAACGTTCAGCATGGTCTTCGGCGCCGTGAAAGGCAGGGTCAACTGCTGCTCGAGGACGCCGTGGCGCATCAGGTTGATCATCGAAGGGCCGGCGGAGGCGACCGAGCCGGCCGCGCCCATCACGGCGTCGACCAGCGATGAGCCATGGTGGGACGGCCGCGCGGTCCGCCGGTCGTTGCGGCCCCACGGCGCCCGCACCTCGTGGTCACCGGGGTCGCTGGACAGTGACCACCGCATCCGCCGCATCGCGCTGATCCCGTCGAGCAGCGCGTGATGGATTTTGGTGTACACCGCGAACCGGCCGTCACTGAGCCCTTCCACGAGGTGGGACTCCCACAGCGGACGGTGGCGGTCCAGCAGTGTCCCGTGCAGGCGGGATGTCAACTCGAGCAGTTCACGGACCCGCCCCGGCGTCGGCAGGGCCGACCGGCGGACGTGGTATTCGAGGTCGAGGTCACCGTCGACGGTCCAGGCCAGATTGCCAATCCCCCCGAGTAGTTCAGCTGGATGTTTGCGGAAGGTGTCGCTGATGTCCCCGCCGTCGATCAGGGAGCCGTAGAGGTCTCTGATGAAGTCCGGACCGGCTCCGGAGGGCGGCTCGAAAAGCTGCAACCCGGCGACGTGCATGGGGTGTTCGCGCGACTCGCCCAGAAGAAACAGCGAGTCGACCGGCGATATCAGTTCCATGGTCCCCCTCTCGGGGCGGCGCCCACCCCACCATTAGATCCGCCGGGGATCCCCGGTGGAAGGGCTTCTCTCCGATCCGGTCCGGTTCGGGCTCCCGGTCCGGCGGTGACCCCGGCACGGGGCCGGGCCACCCGCTGCGAGTCGCTCCGCGAGCAGGCGGTGTGGCGGTGGCGGAGGGATTTGAACCCTCGGACGGGGGTTACCCGTCACACGCTTTCGAGGCGTGCTCCTTAGGCCGCTCGGACACGCCACCGCTTCTGATATTACGGCGGTCCCGTTGACGGCCCCAAATCGCCGCCGCGACGGTGCGCGAAGAACTCCTCCAGCAGGGCCGCGCACTCGTCGGCGAGCACACCGGCGCTGACCGCCGGGCGGTGGGTGAGCCGCCGGTCACGGACCACATCCCATAACGAACCGCACGCGCCGGTCTTGGGCTCCCACGCCCCGAAGACCACCGCGGACACCCGTGCCATTACCAGCGCGCCGGCGCACATCGTGCAGGGTTCCACGGTCACCGCGATCGTGGCGCCCTCCAGCCTCCAGCCGTCGCCGTGGGCGCGTGCCGCGGCGCGCAACGCCAGGATTTCGGCGTGAGCGGTCGGATCCCCCTGGGCCTCGCGGGCGTTGGCCGCCCTGGCCAGTTCCCGTCCCTCGGCGTCGACCACGACCGCTCCGATCGGGACGTCCTGCGGACCCGCGGTGCGGGCGACCGAGATCGCCGCCCGGATCAGATCCTCGTCGGAGACCGGACTCACCGGTCCATACGGTCGAGCACGGCCGCCAGCTCCTCGGCGAAGCCCATCTCCCGCGCGATCCGCCCGATCTGCTCGTCGGCGTAGAGATCGGTCTCACCGAGGATCACACCCAGGACCGCCTCGGACAGCCCGAGATCGGCGAGCAACCCCAGATCGCCCTCCTCGAAGGGGTCGCTGTCCTCGAGATCCTCGGGGGGCAGGTCCGCGTCGAGCTTCTCCAGTGCCTCCGCGGCGACGTCGTAGTCCAGTGCGGCGGTGGCGTCGGAGAGCAGCAACCGGGTCCCCGACGGCGCCGGCCGCACGATCAGGAAGAACTCGTCATCGACGTCGAGCAGCCCGAACACCGCCCCGGAACTGCGCAATTCCCGTAACTCGGTCTCGGCGGCACCCAGGCTGGTCAACGCGGCGCGCCCCATCGGCGAGCACCGCCAGGACCCGTCCTCCCGAACGACGGCGACGGCGAATCCGTCGGGGTTGTCCGCGGGCCCGTCCGGCCCGCGCTGTGGCGTCATGGCCGCATACGCTAGCCCGTGTCCGGCCGCGTTGACCAGCGTTCCCAGCCCCGCACCGACATGTGCCAACCTGGAACGATGGCGGGACTTCCGGTGTGTGTGCTCGGGTTGGGGCTGATCGGCGGATCGGTGCTTCGCGCGGTGGCGGCGAAGGGGCGTGAGACCTTCGGTTTCAACCGCTCTTTCCTGGGGGCCCGGGCCGCCCGCGACGACGGTTTCACCGCCACCACCGACCTCGACGAGGCACTCTCGTGGGCCGACCGGCACGGCGCCCTGATCGTGCTCGCGGTCCCGATGCCCGCTGTGGCGCCCCTTCTCGAACAGGTCAGCCTGGCCGCGCCACGGTGCCCGATGACCGACGTCATCAGCGTCAAGGGTCCGGTGCTCGAAGCGGTCAGGGCCGCGGGCCTGCTCGACCGCTACGTCGGCGGGCATCCGATGGCCGGAACCGCCCATTCCGGCTGGACGGCCGGAACCGCCGACCTGTTCGCCGGGGCACCTTGGGTGGTCAGCGTCGACGACCACGTCGATCCGGTGGTGTGGACCGCGGTGATGGAACTGGCCATGGACTGCGGCAGCGTCGTGGTCCCGGCCAGGTCTGACGAACACGACGCGGCCGCGGCCAGCATCTCGCACCTGCCGCACATCTTCGCCGAGGTGATGGCACTGGAGGCCGGCGAGGTGCCACTGGCCTTCGCGCTGGCCGCCGGCTCCTTCCGGGACGGCACCCGGGTGGCCGCCACGGCGCCGGACCTGGTGCGGGCGATGTGCGAGGCCAACGCCGAGGAACTGCTGCCGGCGCTGGACCGGGCGCTTCGGGTGCTCGAGCGGACCCGGGATTCCCTGCAACGCCACCGGTCGGTGGCCGAACTTGTCGAAGCCGGCCACGGCGCCCGCGTGCGGTTCGAGAGTTTCGGGCGGCCCGACATCGACAACGTCGTGGTCGGCGAGGGACGGTGGCGGGAGGCGCTGGCCGCCGCAGGCCGGGCCGGCGGGGTGATCAGATCCGCTCTGCCAGGCCCGGATAGTCGATGATGAACCCGTCACCGTCGACGACGACGGTGGTCTCGGCGACCGGCGAGTGCAGTTCGATTCCCGCGCCACTGCCCGGTTCGGGGCTGCGGTAGCTGATGGTCGCCGCCACGACCGTCAGGTGCGGTAGGTGGACGTAGACCACTGGCAGGTCCACCTCGTCGGCGCGCCGGTGCAGTCCGGCCCGGCGGATCGGCAGCGCGTTGAAGAACGGGCTGAGGACCACGTCGACATCCACTGCTCCGTCGTAGCTGCCGCGGGACTGCCCTTCGTGGCCGGTGATCAGCCACATGTTCTCCTCGTCGCGGGCGATCGAGAGCTGGCGGTCGTGTTCGGCCAGACTGACGGTCAGCGAGAGCCGATTGGTCATGCCGCTCTCGTTGGTGACCAGGTCGTAGGAGGCACTGAACGCGGGGTGATGCTCGCATTCGGCAGCCACGATCCGACCGTGCGCCTTCATCCGGTTGCCGGACAACTGAACCCTGGTGGACTCCATCCGGGTGACATCGTGAGAACGCCAGGTCAGAATCGCCGGCCAGGTACCCACTTTGCCGGTCGGGTCTGCGGTCACCATTCCTCTACCGTAGGCGACGGTTCACGCGCGCGGACACCCCGTCCGCGCGGCTCGGCCTCCAATCGCACCTCGTCGTCGAGCAACGGTTGGGGTATGCCGCGCCGCAACCGGCCGGTGCCCGGCACCGAGGCCCACACGACCGCCGCCAGCAGTCCGTCCAGCAGCAGTGCCAGAGCGGTCACCAGCAGCGCGCCGACCAGCGCGAGGTAGAACTGGCGGACCTTGATCCCGTCGATCAGGTACCGGCCCAGCCCGCCGAGGCTGGCATAGGCCGCCACCGTCGCCGTCGCCACGACCTGCAACGTCGCGGTTCGCAGGCCACCCAGGATCAGCGGCATCGCGTTGGGCAGTTCGACTCTGCTCAGCACACGCCACTCGGTCATTCCCATCGCCCGGGCGGCGTCGACAACTTTCGGATCGACGTTGGCGATGCCGGCGTACGTGCCGGCCAGCAATGGCGGTATGCCCAGCAGCATCAGCGCGACGGTGGGCGGCACCAGGCCGAGCCCCCACAGCAGCACCCCGAGCAGCAGCACACCGAGGGTCGGCAGCGCCCGCAACGCGTTGACCGTCGTCACCACCAGGAACGCGCCGCGTCCGGTGTGGCCGATGAGCATCCCGACCGGAATCGCGATCAGGGCCGAGACCGCGACCGCGACCGCTGTGTACTGCAGGTGCTCCAGGATCCGCGCCCCCAGGCCCGCCCTGCCGACCCAGTTGTCGGCGGTGAACAGGTAGGCCAGGGCCTGTTGCAGGAAGTTCATCGCGCCGCCTGCAACCCGGGCCGGTTCCAGGGGGTGACCACCCGACCGGCGGCCAGGATGACGATGTCGATCACCACGGCCAACACGAAGATCGCGATGATGCCGGCGATGATCTGGTCGCTCTTGTTGGACTGATAGCCCTCGGTGAACCAGGTTCCCAGGCCGCCGATACCGATCACCGAGCCGACGGCGACCATCGAGATGTTGGTGACCGCAACTACCCGAAGGCCGGCGGTGAGAACCGGAATCGACAGCGGCAATTCGACTTTGAGCAGCTGACCCAGCCTGGTATACCCGACGGCGGCGGCAGAGTCCCGGACGTGGGCAGGCACCGCGTCCAACGCCTCCGGGACGGCCCGCACCAGCAGTGCGGTGGTGTAGAGCGTCAGCGCCACGATGACGTTGGCCTCGTCGAGAATCCGGGTCGGGATGATCAGGGGAAGCACCACGAACAGGGCCAGCGAGGGGATCGTGAAGATGATGCTCGCGGCCAGCGTGGTGAACCGCCGCAGCGTCGCGCGCCGCCAGATCAACGAACCCAACGGAACGGCGATCAGCAGGCCCAGCACCACCGGGATCAGCGAGAGCCGCAGGTGGATCAGCGCCAGGGCGCGGGCGGCCTCGAGGTGGGTCAGTAGATAGTGCACCGGTCTCAGTCCGCCCCGGCGGCTGCCCGCTGATCCTCCAGGGCGCCGATGACGCTGTCGGCGTCGACCCCGCCGAGCACGGCTCCGCTGTCGTCGACGGCCAACCCGATGCCCGAGGGTGAGGACAGCGCCGCGTCCAGGGCCATGCGCAGGGTGCCGTCGGGGCGGAACAGTGAGCCGCCGGCGCTCACACTGTCGTAGAGAGCGGCCCCCGCCCGGTGTTTGGCGACGCCGTCGGCATCGATCCAGCCGAAGGGCGTGCGGTCGTCCCGGACGACCAGCCGCCACTGGCCTGCGGGCAGGTCCAGGCCGTCGATCCCGTCTTCGGTTACAGCGTTGACAGGTTGCAGCGCAAGCTTTTCGGCCGTGAAGAACTGCAGAGAGCGATAACCGCGGTCGGTGCCGATGAACTCCGAGACGAAGTCGTTGGAGGGGTGAGCCAGCAGGCGTTCGGGCGGGTCGTACTGCTGGAGCCGGCCGCCGCGGCCGAACACGGCGACCATATCGCCGAGCTTGACGGCCTCGTCGATGTCATGGGTGACGAACACGATCGTTTTGCGCAGGTCCTGCTGCAGCCGCAGGATCTCGGCCTGTAGTTCGTCGCGGACCACCGGGTCCACTGCGGAGAACGGTTCGTCCATGAGCAGGATCGGCGGGTCGGCGGCCAGCGCCCGGGCCACCCCGACGCGCTGCTGCTGCCCGCCGGAAAGCTGCGCGGGGTAGCGTCGGCCGAGTTCGGGATCCAGACCGACTCTTTCGAGCACGCCGTAGGCTGCCTGCCGGGCGGCCCGCCGGGATTCCCCTTTGAGTACCGGCACCGTCGCGACGTTGTCGATGACCCGCTGATGCGGCATGAGCCCGCCGCTTTGAATCACGTAGCCGATGTCCAGGCGCAGTTTGACCGGGTCGACTCCGGCGATGTCACGGCCGGCGACCGTGACCGTCCCCGATGTGGGCTCGATCATCCGGTTGATCATCCGCATCGACGTGGTCTTGCCACAGCCGGAGGGGCCGACGAACGCGGCGAGGGTCCCCTCGGAAACGTCCAGCGTCAGGTCGTCGACGGCGACGGTGCCATCGGGGTAGCGCTTCGTGACGCCGGCAAAGCTGATCATCGAGCTGTCATCTACCCATCTACCTCTGCGTTTGGTCTATTTTTCCACTGGTTTGTCGAATCCGTTGTCGCGCAGCCAGTTACCGGCTGCCTCATCAGGGTCGATGCCGCTGTTGCCCGAGACCGCCGTGTTCAGCTCGATCAACGCGTCAGTGGTCAGCTGGGCCGATACCGCGTCCAGAACTGTCTTGATCTGGTCGGACATCTTCTGCGAGCTGACCAGCGGTACGACGTTGCCTGCCGGGAAGTTGTTCTTCGGATCCTCGAGAACGACCAGATTGTTCTGCGGGATCGCCGGTGAGGTGCTGAAGATGTTCGCGGCGGTCACGGTGCCGTCGACCAGCGCCCGTACCGTGGCCGGCCCGCCGCCGTCGCTGATCGCCACGAAGTTGTCCGGCGTGATGTCGAGTCCGTAGTTGGCTTTCAGCCCCGGCAGGCCTTCGGCCCGGGTCAACAACTCCGAGGGGGCGGCGAATTTGACCTGTGGGGAGTACTGGGCAAGGTCACCGATCGTCGTCAGATCCCACTTTCGCGCGGTCGCCTCGGTGACCGCCACGGTGTCGATGTCGGCCGCCGGCGAGGGAACGAGCATCGAGAGATCGCCGGGGAGCGCCCTCAGCAGCGCCAGCTCCACCTGGTCGGGCTTGGTGACGGTGCTCGTGGGTTCGAAGTAGCTCAGCAGGTTGCCGGTGTATTCGGGGATCAGGTCGATGGAGTGGTCACGCAGCGCGGGGATGTAGGTTTCCCGGCTGCCGATGCCGAACTGCCGGGAAACGGTGAAGCCGTTGGCTTCGAGCGCCTGGGCATAGATCTCGGCGATGATCTTGGACTCCGTGAAGTCCGCCGATCCGACGATCACCGTCTTCAGATCACCCGAGACCGATCCGCCGCCAAGCGGATTGGAACTGCCACAACCGGCAGTCGTGAGCACCACAACCGCAAGCGCGGCCGCGGCTACCCGCCACCGCACCGACCGCACGCTCATCTGTCCTCTCGCCCCTGCGAAGCTTCGACCTTAACCAGACTCGCGCCGCCGAGTCCATGCTTGGGGACAATCCCCGTTACCGGGTTGTTGTGCCTGCGGTGGTTCCCTTACCGGGCGGCACCCGTCAAGATATCGGTATGAGCAGCGAGAATCCGGCCCCGCCGAGCGAGCCGCCCGCCAGTGCCGCCGACCCGGGCAACAGCCCGGCGCCGGCGGGCAGCCAGGCCGCCGACGTGCAGTTCACCAGGGCCGCGGCGCTGTGGTCCTCGTTGATCGTGGGCTTCCTTGTGCTGATCGTGCTGTTGATCTTCATCGCCCAGAACACCGCTGCGACGTCGTTCGCCTTCCTCAGCTGGCGGTGGGACCTGCCATTGGGCGTGGCGATCCTTCTGGCGGCGGTGTGCGGCGGGCTCATCACCGCGGGGGTGAGCGCCGCCCGGATGTTCCAGTTGCGCCGGGCGGCAAAGAAGAACCTGCAGGCCGCACTCAAACGGTAGGGCGGTTGCGGGGCAGCAGATCCCACACGTGCTCGATGCTGTTCACCCCGCCGACGGTGGTCGCGCCGCTGCGGGCATGGCGCAGCAGCGTCAGCGAGGCGTAGTCGATCGGGAACGACAGCAACCGTTCGGTTCCCAGTACGTCGTGCAGCACCGCGTTGATCACTCCGCCGTGGCTGAACACGGCGACGGTATCGGTGTGCCCCGCCCCGGCGACGATATCGGCGACGGCGGCGCGGACGCGCTCCCGGAACGCCACGGCGTCCACGGCTGCCGGCAGGTCGCCGGCAGCCATCCGGGCCCACTCCTCGGGCCGCTCGGCGCGGACGTGCTCAAGGGGCAGGTAGTGCGACATCCCCCGGTCGTATTCGGCGAGCCGCTCGTCGACGTCCACCCCGAGACCCAGGTCGGCGGCCACCGGTTCGGCGGTCTGCAGGGCCCGCCGCTGCGGACTGCTGACCAGTCGGGTGATCGGGTGGCGCGACAGCGCATCGGGCAGCCGGCGAGCCTGCTCCCAACCGGTCGCGGCGAGTTCGGGATCGGAGCCCTCGCCGATCTCGGTGCGCAGCGGCAGGGCATGCCGGATGAGCAGCAGCTGCATGGGTGCAACGATAGGGCCATGGGATACGCCGACCGGCTCTTCGACCTCACCGACCGCGTGGTGCTGGTCACCGGCGGCAGCCGCGGACTCGGCCGCGAGATGGCGACAGCCGCCGCGCACTGCGGGGCCGATGTGGTGATCGCCAGCCGGAAGTACGACAGCTGCGTTGCCGCGGCTTCCCGGATCGAGGCCGAAACCGGCAGGGCCGCAATGCCCTACGCTGTGCACATCGGCCACTGGGATGAGCTCGACGGACTCGTTGAGGCGGTCTACACGAGGTTCGGCAAGCTCGACGTCCTGGTCAACAATGCCGGGATGTCGCCGACATACGATTCGCTCAGCGGCGTCACCGAGAAACTGTTCGATGCCGTGGTCAACCTCAATCTCAAGGGCCCCTTCCGGCTCTCGGCGCTGGCCGGCGAGAGGATGCTCGCCGCGGGCGGCGGGACGATCATCAACGTCAGCACGCACGCTTCGGTCCGGCCGCATCCGGCCTTCCTGCCCTACGCGGCGGCGAAGGCGGGCCTAAACGCGCTGACCGAGGGCCTGGCCAGGGCCTACGGTCCGACCGTGCGGGTGAACACCTTAATGCCGGGACCTTTCCTCACCGACATCGCCAAGTCCTGGGACCTCGGCGATGACAACCCGTTCGCCGACTACGCCCTGCAGCGTGCCGGTCAGCCGACGGAGATCGTGGGGGCCGCCCTTTTCCTGATGTCGGACGCCTCGAGTTTCACCACCGGGTCGATCCTGCGCGCCGACGGCGGCTTCCCGTAGTCCTCCGGGTGGTCCTCGGCCCGGGCCCGAACCCTAGCTATCCCCTTCCACCGAGGCCAGCCGCTCGCCGACCCGGGCAAGCGCGTCGTCGAGAACCTCCACCTTGTCGCCCCGTTTCTGGTTGGCCTGTTCCGCGGCGCCGCGGCCACCTTCGGCCTCCACCCGGGCCGCACCCTGCCGCCGCAGCAGGCTGAAGTTCTTCTCCCGCGCCCTGCGCAGCCGGCTCTGCAGGTCCTTCAGCGCCTTCTCATCAAGATCGGCCAGCCGATGCGGG
>Ga0180436_10002260_pt1 | contig 18417 bp, 18 predicted proteins | sample SS_ome_2_FD_132434 | JGI IMG/M metagenome (GOLD analysis project Ga0180436, IMG submission 132434) | Hypersaline lake sediment archaeal communities from the Salton Sea, California, USA - SS_3_S_2 metaG | ecosystem: Environmental > Aquatic > Non-marine Saline and Alkaline > Hypersaline >...
AGGATGGGCCGGGCGGCCAGCTCGGCCAGTCCCGCTTTGAGCGCGATCAGGGCGCCCGCAAGGTTGCCGCTGTCCGCCGTGGACACATAACGCGGTTCGGAGGGCTGCAGCGTGCGTGTATCGTACCAGTTCAGAAAATGCCCGCGATGCCGGGGCAGTTGTTCCATGCTCCGGAAGGCCCGCTCGGTACGGTCGAGCAGCGAGCCGGCGGAGAGGTAGCCGAAATCCCACGCCGCCAGGTTACTCAAGAGGGCCATACCCATATTCGTGGGGGAAGTGCGCGTCGCCTCGCCGATGGGCGGATCGTGTTGGACATTGTCGGGCGGCAGCCAATGGTTCTCCGCACCCGCGAACCGGGCGAAGTACTCCCAGGTTCGCCGCGCGGTCCGGCGCAGCAAACGCCGTTGGCGTTCGTCCAGATCGCCGGCGCGGCGCGACGCCGGACGTCCCAACCACCACAGAATCGCCGGTGAAACGAACCAGGCGGCCAGCGTCAGGCCAATCGCGAGGGATGCCTCCGGCGGGTGGGCCACGACCCCGGCATGCCGCACCCCGGCCCAACAGAGGCCCACGGTTCCCGCCGCGACCGGCGCGGGCCACATGGCCAGGATTGTGCCGGGCAACGTGATTCGCGCCTGAACGCCGGAATCGGACGCCGTCTGCCACTCCAGCAGGCGCCCCCGCCTGAACAAGCGCCATTGCGTACGCAAGATATCGCTTCCATGGACAGAGGCATGGAACGGAATGGCCAGCCATTCCAGCAGGCTGATCAGCCAGGCGCGGCATTCCCTGGCGGCGATATGCGGCAGATACACGGCATAGCTCAAATGCCCGGGCTTGAAGGCGAGAGCGCGCAGCGAACGCAGGATGTCCGGCAACAGAAACACGCCCGCGAGCAGCGCCGTCCATGTCAGCGCCGATTGCGGAATGGCGAACCATCCCAGCAGTAGGGCCGTCAACAAAGCCCCCGGAACCAACGTACGCCGAAGGTTGTCCAGAATCATCCAGCGGGCCAGCCATCCCAGCGGGTTCGACTGCCGCGCACCGTCGGGGCCGGGAACGCGGGGCAGCAACCAGCGGGCGATCTGCCAGTCGCCGCGCGCCCAGCGCCGGCGGCGGGCGACGTCAGCAAGATAGCGCGTCGGATGATCCTCCAGCAATTCCACGTCGCCGAGGAACCCGCACCGGGCATGACAGCCCTCGATCAAGTCATGGCTGAGAATCCGGTTGTCGGGAAACCGGGCGCTGACGGCGGCATCGAAAGCCCGGATATCGTAGATGCCTTTACCAACGAACTGTCCCTGTCCGAACAGATCCTGGTAAACGTTGGAGACTTCACGGGAATAGGGATCCAGACCCACGTCGCCCGCGAACAACGCGGCGAAACGGGAGCTTTGCGATTGCGGCAGCGACACGCCCAGCCGCGGCTGGAGGATGCCGTAGCCACGCGTCACGCACCGACGCGCCGGATCGACGTGCGGGCGGTTCAAGGGATGCGCCAGTGCGGCGATCATCCGCCAGGCAGCGCGCGGCGGCAGTTGCGTATCGGCATCCAGAACGATGCCGTAACGAACGTCGCGCAATGCAGCCGGGTCGCCTTCGATTCGGGCGAACGGTTCGGTCGCGCCCGTCAACACCAGCCGGTTGAAATCCTCGATCTTGCCCCGCTTACGCTCGTGCCCCATCCAGCAGCGCTGGCGGGGGTTCCAGCGGCGAGGCCGGTGCAGGAGATGAAACGCCGTTTGCCCATCCGCCGCGTATTGGACGTTCAACTCGCGAATCCGACCCGCCGCCCGCTCGATCAGCGACGCATCCCCGGGCAGGGCTTCCTGATCCGCGTCGGGGAGGTCCGTCAGAAGCACCATCGGCAGATTGGGATCGCGGTTGCCCAGATAGCGCAGCTCGAGATGTTCCAGCAACCGATCCACCGCCGCGGCGCTGGTGAGCATCGCCGGAACGACCACCGCCGCACGGTGCTCGTCGGGAATGCCTTCCGAGAAATCCAGTCGCGGCAAGACGCACGGCGACAACCAGAGACTCGCCCACCAATTCACCAGCGACAGCGCCGAGCGCGACGCGGCCAGAAGGGTTGCCGCCCCCGCCGCCGCCACCCACCACGCCGGCCGCCCGGTTCCGGCAACCGACATCACCAGCAGCGAGAGCGCTCCCGTGAGCATCGCGACGGTCAGCACATAAATCGGCAGCGCCGCATGCCGCATACGGCGTTCCATACGCCGGCGCAGGGACGGCCGGTATCGAAGTTCCGCCTCGATCCGGACTCGTCCTTCTCCGACCAGGTAATACCCGACCGTTCCCTCGCGCGGGTCGGAATCTTCCCGCTCCGTCCCTTCGGTCGCCAATCGCAGAACGGTCGCGGCGACATCCCGCTCCTCTCGACCGCTGCGCCGCGACAGATCTTCGATTTCGCGGCGGCACAGGTCGCGGGACCGGAAATCCTCCCGCCCATGCGTGCCGCCGGGGTCTTGAAGCAGAATCGCTTCCACGGCGCTGAGCGATTCGACCGTATCCCGCCAGTCGATCCGGCCCAGTTGCCGCAGGCTGGCAATGCTGTGACTGATCGAGGCGTGATCCGCCGCCTGATCCTGGCTTTCGGCCTGCTGGAGCATTTCCAGCGTCTGGCCGCGTTCCGACAATTCCTGCTCGACCCAGTTGATCACCAGTTCCATGGCCGGATGCGTGCCTTGGAGGCAGGCGGTCAGCTCGGCCAGAAACGGCGACGATTTCACCGGCTCGCCTTGCACGAAGTCGGCCAGAATCGTGATCAGCGACTTCGGGTCATCCTGAATCGCTTCGATGAAGCGCCGGGACCAGACGACCGCGGCACTCCACTGGCCGCGACGCCATGCGATCCGCCGGGACACGCGCCGCAGATTTTCCACCAGCGCCAGGCTAGCCATGATCGGCACGGCCCACAGCTCGCCCAGCTTCAGAGGGTGGACCGTCTGATAGGCGCGAATGAACTGGGCGATGTTCTCGCCATCCACCCGTCCGTCCGTATGCGCGACCAGTTCAATGGCCAGATCGTACACGCGGGGGTAGTGCCTGAGCGGGCCCGACCCCAGCACGGGAAGTTGCCGGCTGTAGCCGGGCGGAAACAGCAGACGAACCTGGTCGATCTGCTCTTCGATAAAGGAAAAGTTTTCGACCAGCCATTTCGCCGCCGGCGTCTGCGGATGGCCCTGCCGGACGGAGTTCGCCACATCCTCATAGGACCGGCGGATGATCGTCTCGTTCTCCGCGAGACGATGCAACAGCATTTCCCGGTTCGAACGGTCCGCCAGGGCTCGGTCGCTCGCCAGGGAACGCGCATGAGACTCCAGTTGCGCGCCGCTGAACAGGGCGGCACGCAGCGGGGGTTCGATATCGCTCGCCCCATCCGCGGCGCGCCCGGCACGGCCGATCGGCAAGCGCATCCAGCGGCCGAGAGAGTACATTATCGCATTCCGGTGCCATTCCCTACGCACGTGGTTTGCCGACTTTCAGTGCGACCAGAACCCCGCCCGCAAAGCCGATCAGCAGCGTCAGCACCAGCAGCGCCGCCAACGGCATGGAGACGGTCACGAAAAGCAGTCGTGTGGCGACCGCCTGCGTGTTCTGAATGACCATAACAATGGCCAGAACAGCCAGAACAAGCAGCGCAACGAGCTTGAGTTTCGGTATGATGGCGTCCATTTGCATAGGGTCATTCCTCCCGTGCTGTCGTGCGCCCGTCTGATACGTGCGACAAACAGACTGTCGATCTCTTCATCCGCAATCAGCATGAAGAAAAAGCCGTCTCGGTTCTATGGGGTGTAACCCTACCGTACGGGTTATGCCCACAGCGGTTCGAAGGCAAACCATTGGTCGGGATGGTCTGCGATGAGCTCTTCCAGAGCGGCGCAAATGCACGTTTGGATGTCGTGGACGGATTGCGAGCGATCGGGCAGGATGGGCGGGTAGGCGCGGAAGCAAAACGTATCGTCGGATTGACGCAGCACGAAAGCCGGCAATATCGGCGCCCCGCTGCGCTTGGCCAGCACCGCCGGCCCCCGGGGGAGCCGCGCGGGCTTTCCAAAGAACGGCACATCGCGCCGCCCACGCGAGCAGTCCAGGTCGGCCAGAAGAACGACGAGTTCGTTCCGCTTCAGGCAAGCCGATACGGAAGTCGCGGTGTTCTCCGTTGACAGCGCATGGACACCGCGTCGGATGCGCTGCGACCGGAACAGGGCATCCAGCCTCGCGGAAGGCTGTTTCAGCACGACCGCGTTGACGCGGCATCCGTTCGTTCGCAGCACACTCGCACCCAATTCCCAGTTGCCGACGTGAGCGGTCAGGCCGATGATACCCCTCTCCAAGGCGCGGCATTCCTGAAGGCGCTCGATGTGGTCCACCTTGAGCACGGCGTCCGGCGCCCGCGGCGAGAGACTCCCGGTCTGGAAGAAGTCGACCACGTACTTCCCGAAATTCTCAAAGTTTCGCCGCACGAGCTGCTCGAGTTCGGATTCCGTCCAAGCCGTTCCGCGCGCATCGAGAACGACCCGCAGATTTGCCGCGAGCGCGTTGCGAACCGCATGGTTGTACCTGTAAGCCCAACCGGAGGCCTGTCGGGCGACGGCATAGCACGCCCGGCGCGGCAGCAGTTTCGTCAGCAGGTTGACCGTTCCGTAGAGCAGAAACGCGTTCATGGCGATTCACCTGGGGAAATGGCGTCAAGCACGATCCGGGCAATGCCGTCGGCCGCATCAGGACGCCCGAGCGCCAGTGCGTTGTCGCGCATCATCGCCAGCAGGGCCTTGTTGCTCAGCAACAACGACACGCTGCGGGAAACATCGCGCTCGCTTGTCAAATGCAGCGCCGCGCCGTGGTGGACCATGACTTCGGTGTTGCCCCTTTCCTGGCCGGGAAGGGGGCGCACGAGCAGGAGCGGCGTTCCGACGCAAGCGGCCTCCGCGAGCGTGACACCGCCGGCCTTGGTGATCAGGAGCTCGGCGCGCGCCATCAGCGAAACCGCGTTGCTGACATATCCCCGGACCCGGATGGGATGCTTGAACCTCTGGCGGTTCCGCACCAGGCGGCGCCGCAGGGGCCGATTCGTGCCGCAGACCACGTCGATCGTGAACGTGTCAGGGCAGCGGTCAAGTTTCCGCACCGTGCGGTAGCGCACGCCCATGCCGCGACCACCGCCCATGACCAGAACCCGTCGCCGCTCAGGCGTGTCGGGCGGCGCGTGCGACGGAGCTGCATGATCCACCGAAACCGGAATACCCAGCACACGGACATGCTCCTGTTCGATGCCCAGCCACATCAGCCGTGCGGCCGCGGACTCGGTCGGCACGACGTACTTGGCCTGGTGCGCGTAACTGGTGATCCAGAAACGTTGCGGGACGAAGTCCGTCGTGACCGCGAACAGGGGGAGGTCAGGGGCGTGCCGGGAAGCAAACGAGGCCATCACGGCGAACGGGTAGGCCTGGGTGCAGACGACTGCCTGCGGGGCAAAGTCGGCCATGAGCCGTCGAAGCGATTCGCTCTTGCCCCTCTGCACCGGCTCCCGCAGTCGGTGAATCAGGTACTCGACCCAGAAATTGTCGTAGAGCGCTTCCCACAACTCCGGCGTCCGCCGGACGGTCGTCATGTACAGGCGCCGGACGACCTTCTCCCACCTCGGATGTGTGTGTTTCAGCAGGTCAACACACAGCGTTTCGACGCCGGGCATCCGCTCGCGCAATGCGGCTTCGATATAGCGGGCGGCCGCATGATGGCCGCTGTTCTGAACGATGTAGAGGATCAGTACACGCGCCATTACGTTCCGCTCCCTCACAATGCAGTCACTGTGCGGGCCAGTGTTGCATGCTGTCTCCTTCTCTTTGTCGTTCGATGGCATAGTGAAGCATTGGGTGACCGTGCGCCATGGGGTACAACCCTACCTCCCCGCCGACGTCTCCCGCCTATCAAAGGATAGGCGTTAGCAGATTGCAGGCGTTCTCCAGTATCCGGTGCACGGCGGGTCGGGAACGCCACCGATCCAGTTGCAACTCGCGGCTTACCTCCAGATCGTTCAATACGATTCGTTTCATCTCGCGGCTGAATGCCTCGTCGAAGACCACGATGTTGGTCTCATAGTTCGGGCGCAGGCTGCGCACATCGAGGTTTGCCGTTCCCACGACCGCCAGCCTGTTGTCCACGATCAGGGCCTTGGCGTGCAGGAATGGGGCGGGGCATTCAAAGAGTCGCACGCCCGACGCGAGCAGGTCGTCATAGAGCGCACGGCCCACCAGGCCCGCATAGAGATGGTTGTTTCTGCGGGGAAGGACGAGGCGCACATCGACGCCGCGCAGGGCGGCGACGCGGAAGGCCCGCACGATCTCCGGCGGTGGCACGAAGTATGGCGTAACGGCAAGCACTTCCTGCTGTGCGGAGCCGATGACGGCGAACAATGCGTCGGTCAGGATCTCCATCGCCGACGATGGACCGGCGTTGATCACCTGCGCATGGGTGTCGCCGGCCGGCGGGGCGCCAGGGAAATACTTCTCGTGCAGCAGTCGATCCGGGTCTTCGCCGGTCATGAAATACCAGTCGCGGAAGAACGAATATCCACAGAATGGTTGACGCGGCTTCCTTGCGGTGTCGCAAGCAGTGCAGTACAACGGCCGTGAAGGCGGCCAGATGCGTGACAGACCCCACGGACACCCAGGTCCATGAGGGTATCGGAAGCGGCCACCCGACGATGGAGACACACCCGATCACGTTACGTTGCCTCCTTGCAGCATCGCCGTGAGCCCATCACGGAATGAAGATCCGGAAGGTATCAGGGGGTCTCAGGATGAATGAGAGGCACATTCACGCGGAAGCCTCACCTTCCCGCCTGCGTGGTTTCCCGACCTTCATCGCGGCGAGGACGCCTCCCGCGAAGCCGATAAGCGGCGTCAGCGCCAGCAGGGCCGCCAGCGGCATGCCTATCGTGACAAACAGCAGCCGCGTGACGACCATCTGGGTGTTTTGCAGTATGAGAACGACTGCCAGCACCGCCAGAATGAGCAGCACGATCAGTTTGATTTTCGGCATGATGGCGTCCAGCGTCATGCAATCACGACCTCTATTTCTGCATGTCCGCCCCGGCGCCCTCAACGGCAGATCCGGCTTTCTCCAGGGCTTCGCCGGTCTTCTCGACAACCTGGCCCGCAACGTTCTTAGTCGCCGTTGCCGTCGCTTTTGCAGCCTCGACGGTCTTGTCCGCAGCCTTATCCAGTGCGGCGCCGGTTTTCTCCGCAACCCCCGCCGTCCCGGTCGGCTCCGACTGAGATTGTTTTTTGCAGCCGGCCAAAGCCACGACACAAACAACAACCGCCACAACACTCAACGCCCTGACCCTATCCATCTTCATGCCGATCCCTCCTTCCGTTTGTTGCATACTCGGGACTGTACGCATGGTGCACTGTCGGTTCCCCCCTTACTATGGGGTGTAACCCTACCGTGGCGGGAGAAAGCGCGGAAGCGGGTCGGATGGTCAGCGTTTCGCCATCAGGACGACAAGAAGCGTCAGTAGAACGAGAACCGCTGCCACAACGGCGCCGATGACAACATAGAACCACTTGCTCTCTTTCCACTCAGCTTTATGCTGCCTGGCTTCTCCGGCCGTGAGATCGCTTCGCCCGCGCGAGAGGATTTCGTGGCGCGACGTCGCCGCCGTGACAATCAGGACAGCGACCACGCCCAGGAATGCGGCTAAGCGGCCGTAGACGGGGACGAAGATCCATAGCGGAACAGCGATCAACAACGCAAGGGGAATACCGACTTTCCACTTGCCGGAATTGCGCTTGAACGTACACCCGCACACTGGACACGCATAATCCCGACCCTCTTTCCGAAGGTCGATTCTCGCGCCACACCAGGGACAGTCGCCAAAGCTTTGCAGCGGCATCCGTCAATCTCCCATTGGCAGCGTTGTCAGAGGAATTGCAGCCCGTTCCACAAGCTGAAACCTGTCCCTGTGGACATAGGTTACACCCCCGCCAGCCCCGGCGAGATCGGTCTGCCACGGAGCATTCGCGGTGCGTCTCGATCCGTCATTCAGTTCTTCGCGGCTCTCGGCGCCCGAACACTTCGCCGATCGTTCGCCCTTGTGTCATGTTCCTCCTCCGTTGGACAGGCAACATGCCTCTCGCAGACCCTGCGGAAGTGATAGCCGTAGATGGAAAGAATGACGGCCTCCGGGAGAAGCCGCGGGCAACGGAACTGCGTCCAAAGCAGAAGCCGCCAGTACTGCCAACGCTCCTTGCCCACGATGCCGAGCCGATAGAACGAGCGCACCAGCGCCAGGATGTGAGAGAACTGGAGGTGTCCACGTATCCTCGGCGGCCTGTACTCACGAAGGAACGTTCTGATCCGCGCGTAGTAATGCTTCGGCGAGTAAATGTGCCGGAGGATACCTTTGTAGCCGTCCACCAGTGCTTCGAAGCCCATGGCCGGGATGATGTTGGTCGTGCCGTCCACGTTGTCTCCCGACGATTCGCCGCGGATACGGCCCGTTTCCTTCATGCGCTCAAAGAGCCGCGTGCCCGGAGGCGCCTGAAGTAGGCCGACCATGGCCGTCACGATCCCGCTGTTCTGGATGAAATCGATCTGCCGCTGGAAGATGGACGGGCCATCGTGGTCAAAACCGACGATGAATCCGGCCTGAACCTGCAGGCCTGCCCGCTGAATGCGCCTCACATCCTCCACGAGGTCGCGGTTCCTGTTCTGCACCTTGCTGCACTCGGCCAGGCTGTCTTCATCAGGGGTCTCGATGCCGATGAAGACTCTGCTGAAGCCCGCCTCGGCCATCATGTCCATCAACCGTGCGTCGTCAGCGAGATTGATGGATGCTTCAGTAAAGAACGTGTTCCCGGCCTTGCCCCTGCGCCAAGCAATCAGGGCCGGCAGAAGGTCCGTCTTAAGAAACGCCTTCTTACCGATGAAGTTGTCGTCCACGAAGAAGACGTCGCCGCGCCATCCGAGCGCATACAGGCTGTCCAATTCGCCAACGATCTGTTGCGACGACTTCGTCCGCGACTTGTGACCGAACAAAGCCGTGACATTGCAGAAATCGCAGTCGAAGGGGCAGCCGCGCGAGAACTGGATGCCCATGCTGCCGTATCGTTTGATGTCGAGAAGTTCCCAGATGGGCCGGGGGCTGTCATGCAGGTCCGGGAACCCTTCGGCCGTGTAGAATCGTTTGGCCCGACCCTGAGCCAGGTCGGCAAGAAAGGCCGGCAGAGTCGACTCCGCCTCGTTCAACACAAAATGGTCCACATCCGCGAACTGCTCGTGTTCGCTCTGAAACAACGGACCGCCGGCCACGATGCGCAGTCCCGCCGACTTGCATCGCGCCACCAAGCGATGCGTCGCGCCGCGTTGAATCGTCATGGCGCTGATGAACACACAGTCCGCCCAGTCCAGGTCGTCATCTCGCAGATTCCGCACGTTGACGTCCACGAGACGTTTCGGCCAGTCCGGCGGCAGCATGGCCGCGACGGTAAGCAACCCGAGCGGCGGCAGAGACGCCTTCTTGCCCACGAACGAAAGCGCATGCTTGAAGCTCCAGAACGTATCCGGGAACTCAGGATATAGAAGAAGCACATTCATATTGAGATCCTATTCCTTCTGTTCGTTAGATACTCGTGACTGTACGCATGATGCACTATCGGTTTCGCCCTTTGCTATGGGGTGTAACCCTACCGTGGCGGGAGGAAGCGCGGAAGCGGGTCGGATGGTCAGCGTTCCGCCATCAGGACGACAAGAAGCGTCAGTAGAACGAGAATCGCCGCCAGAAGGGCGCCGATGGCGACATGGAACCACTTGCTTTCTTTCCACTCGGCTTTGTGCTGATTGGCTCGCCCCGCGGCGGCCCATCAGGGATTCGCCGCGCCCAATGCTTCGAACCCGGAGATCACCTCAAACAGTTCCTCATCAATGCCGCTCTGGCGTAGACGCCGGAAAGTCCCGTTGAGGTCCTCCAGCAGTTCGTCGATGTTCTTGTCGGCCCGCTGCATCGCCGCCAGACGGCTCGCGTTCTCGCTCGCGAGAGATTCGGCGCACGCCCGGAAAAGTGAAACGAAGAGATATTCGCGGACGAGTGCCCGCAAAGTTGTGTCGCCGCCGCCGATGACTTCGGGCAGATTGCTCGTCGGCCAGTAAAGCTTGGCCAGGTCGCGTCGCCAGGTGTCGTCCAGGGGCAGCAGTCGCTGACTGACGGGTTCATATATGGCCCCCGACCTCGGGCGATTGTAGAAGAGGTGGAGTTCTGAAATCTCGTCCCGTCCGCGTCGCGCTTCAGTCTCGACGATAATCTGTCCGACGAGCGGGGGGATGGCCTTGACGGAATTCGGCACGGCGAAAAGTCCCGCGACCGGCAGACCCGCGTCCGCGAGACGCGCATGAACGCGTTCGCCTACGGCCCAGACTTGGGGCGTACCGGGCAGAGCGGCGAGCGTCGTGACCGCATAGTCGGCCACCACGTCATTGAACTGGCCCACCAGTCCCTGGTCGGACCCGAACACGACGGCCCCGGTCGTACCCGCGCCGGTTCGTCCCCTCCGTTGCACCATCAAACCCGCTTGCTCGCCTTCCCGAAACCGCGCGCCCAACCCCAGCTCCACGATCCGATAGTAATCGGCCAACGCGCGCACGGATGCCTCGTATTGTCCGATGCTCGATGCGGCCAGGGCCTTCATGGTGCGGACAACGGATTGAAGATCGCCGGCACTGTCGGTCTTTCGGCGCAGACTGGTCGTGGTGTCGCTCACGGCTTCACCTTGAGTGCCGTCCCGGGCTTCGGCTGGACCGCCGTTCGGGCCTCCTTCCCGGCCTCGGGTCCAGGCTGGGGATGGAAGCGGGCGAGCGCCTGGCGGCTAATTTCCACGATCGTCTCGCGGTCCGCATCGCTCAAACGGTCCGCGGTATCCAATCGCCCGGCCACCTCGGCCGGGATATTCGCGACCGCCTCACGCACGGCCTGCTCGGCGTCCGTCATCCGGCCGATAGGTACCGGGTCGAAAAGTCCCGCGGTTAATGCCAATAGGATAGCGATCTGTTCGGGCACGGACACCGCGGCGGATTCCGGCTGTTTCAGGCAGGCCCGGATGCGCCGTCCATGTTCGATGGACCTGCGGGTGTCTTCATCCAGGCGGGCGCCGAAGCGGGCAAAGGTCTCGAGCTCCTCGAACTGGGCGTAGGCGAGCTTGAGGTCGCCCGCCACCGCGCGGTAGGCCGCCCGTTGCGCCTTGCCTCCGACGCGCGAAACGGACTTGCCGACATCGATCGCGGGAAGCACGCCCAATTCGAACAGCGACGGCGAGAGGTAGATCTGGCCATCGGTGATGGAAATCAGGTTTGTCGGGATGTAGGCGGCAATGTTCTGCGCTTCGGTCTCGATGACAGGCAGAGCGGTGAGCGAGCCGCCGCCGAGCTCCGTGCGCAGGTGGGTGGCACGTTCGAGCAGGCGCGAGTGGATGTAGAAGATGTCGCCGGGGAAAGCTTCGCGTCCCGGGGGGCGACGGAGCAGAAGGGAAAGCTCACGATAGGCACGGGCGTGCTGTGTGAGGTCGTCGTAAACGATCAGGACGTCGCGACCTGCCTCCATGAAGTGTTCGGCAATGCTGGTCGCGGCGTAAGGAGCGATGTAGGCGAGACCCGGCGGGTCGTTGCCCTCGGTCACGACCACGACGGTATACTCCATCGCGCCCTTCTCCCGCAAGACGGCCACCGCCTTCGCCACGGCGGAGGCGCGCTGTCCAATCGCGCAGTAGACACACACGACATTCCGGCCTTGCTGACTGAGGATGGTGTCGATTGCCACGGCGGTTTTGCCCGTCTGGCGGTCGCCCAGAATCAACTCGCGCTGACCGCGCCCGATGGGAATGAGCGCATCGATGACCTTGAGACCGGTCTGGAGCGGCATGGTGACGGGGGCGCGGTCCATAATGGGTGGGGCGGGGCGCTCGATGGGCAGTCGCTCGCCCTGAGCCTGGTCGAAAGGCGGGTCGCCATCGAGCGGCCGACCGAGCGGGTCGATGACGCGGCCCAGCAATCCCTCGCCCACGGCGACGTCCATGACCCGGCCCGTGCGCTCGACTTCATCGCCTGCGTCCAGATGCCAGTATTCGCCCAGCAGCACAACGCCGATTTCGTCCTCGTCCACATTGAACGCGATACCGGACACCCCACCCGGAAATTTTACCAGCTCGTCAAAGCCCACGCCTGGAAGGCCGGAGACCCGGGCTATGCCCGTCGAAATGCTGGCAATCGTACCTGTCTCACGCGGCAAGAGTCGCGGCGTGAACCTTTCCCGTGCCTGGCTGATTTCCGCGAATGCGCGGTCGAAGATGCTTTGCAGGCTTCCAGACGCAGTGCTCATGGGTGCGCTGTCTCGTGCTCAGGCGTTTCAGGTCCGCCCTCGGCTTCTGCTTCCGGTTTCGTCTGGGGGTTGGACTGCTCTCTAAGCAGCTCGCCAACGCTCTTTCCCAGTGACGCGAGATGGTCCGCTATGCTCCACGCAACCTTTCGTCCGTTCGCGGTGAGTTCGATCCCGCTGATCACGTCCGGCGAGGTCTCGAACTGGACGTGGATGTCATCCGAGAGCGTTGCGTTGAGCGCCTGTTGGATCGCCGCGCGTTGCTCAGCCGGCAGCTCAGACGCGCTGCGCACGATTGCGGGGTCGGCCGATGTCTTCATGGCTTTGGTGAAGCTTTCCTTCGCTTCACCGTCCAGCTCACGCAAGCGGCGCACGAACACGTCGCTCATACGTGCTTCCAGACTGGTCCCCGCGAGGTCCGTCAACGTCTTTCGCGCGATGGCGAACACTTCTTCGCGGGTTCTTCGGGTGATTTCGTCGTTCAGGGACTGTTGTTCCCGCTGCAACGCGTTGTGCCGTTTGGCTCGCAGGGCATCGGCCGCCTGTCGCGCTTCGTCGAGAAGGCGCGAACGCTCGGTCTTCACCTCGTCCTGCGCCTTGCTGAGCAGGTCGTTGCGCTGCCGATCGAACTCCTCGTTCCTGTGCTGGAACTCGGTGCGTTCCTTTTGAGCTTCGGCCTTCTTCGTCTCGGCGTTCGCGAGCTCCGCGGCGATCCGCTGCTCCCGCGCGTCGATGGCGTGAAGGATGGGCTTGTACAGAAAGCGCTTCAGCAACCACACCAGGATGAGGAAGTTGAGCACCTGCGCGCCGACGGTAAACCAATCGATGAGCATGGCTTACTTCCCCGCGACCTGGTCGATGACGTGCTTCCAGAACGGGTTGGCGAATATGAGAATCATCGAGACCACGAAGCAGTAGATGGCCGTGGACTCGATCATCGCCAGCCCTACGAACAAAGTCCGGGTGATGGTGGAGGAAGCGTCCGGCTGCTGGGCCAGCGAGCTCAGCGCCGTCGAGACTGCCTTTCCTTCGCCCAGCGCCGGCCCTATCGAGCCGAGTCCGGTCGTAATGCCGCCGATGACAATGGATGCCACCGCGATGGTTGTCATGCTGTCCATGGTGCTATCTCCTCTGGTTGTTTGCGTTGTTGTTTCAATGGCCGGTCGCTGTTTCAGGTTCGGGCGCAGGCTTGCGGACGCGCGTGGCGGCGGCGATGTAGACCGCGGACAGGATAAAGAAGATGTAGGCCTGCACCATGCCGGTGAGCAGGCCGAGCAGCGTCATGACGATCGGGAAAATGAAGGGCGTGATGGCCAGCAGAATGCCGATAATCATCGCCCCGCTCATCATGTTGCCGAACAGGCGGACGGCCAGGGCCAGTGTGCGCGAAAGCTCGCTGATAATGTTGAACGGCAGCATGATGAACGTCGGCTGCACATAGGACTTGAGGTAGCCGCCCAAGCCCTGCTCTTCGATGCCGAACAGCGGCACGGCCACAAACACGCACAGCGCGAGAGCTACTGTCGTCGAGAGCGAGCCGGTCGGCGGCTCATAGCCGGGAATCACGGTGCAGAGGCTGGCGGCGGCCACAAACAGGAAGAGCGTGCCGAGAAAGCCGAGATACCTTTCCGGATGGTTCAGGCCCACTTCTTCAAGTTGCTTTGCGATGGTGGTGACGATGATTTCGAGAAGGTTCTGCCAACGGGAACGCGTCAGATCCGTGGAAAGTCTACGTGTAATCAGTTTCGAGCCGATGGCCAGCACAAGCATCAGTCCCCACGTGAACACAATGGTGGCGTTGAGTTTGAGAAACCCGTGTTGCCAGAAGATCATCTCATCGGGACTAAGACGCATGACGGGCCTCCTGTGCCGGGCGGGGTCGGATTTCTACGGCCGACCGGACCAGCCGTGTCACAAATACACGCGCCATGACAAATCCAAGGAGACACACCACCAGCCGCCTCCAATCCCCGCGCCCGACAAAATAGAAACCAACCAGGGCCATACTTGTCCGCAGCAGCAGGCTGGCGGGAAACCAAAGCGCCGGAAGTTTGGACAAAACCCCCCTGCGTACCGTCCACCAAAGGCCGCCGAAGAAGATTGTGCCAAGCAAAACACCCGCCACGAACGCCAGTGCCAGAGGCAGCAATTCAGCCATTGTCATCCTCCTGTTCGTCCCGCATCGCCTCGTCTTCCTTGGAGACCCAACGCCACGCATTCAAACAGCCGATCGCCAGTCCGGCAACCAACAGCGCCAGTGTCCAGGAGCGGCCCCCCGGATAGCGCCGGTCCAACCAGAGACCGAGCGTCGCGCCGAGCAGCGTGGGAATCGCTACCGACCAGCCGATAAGACCCATCATGCCCAGGCCGAACCAGACGCCCCGCGTGGAGTTACGCCGCGCCTTGAGCTTGAGCGCCGCCTTCGCCCCCACCAGCTCGGGAAGAGTCTGCCGGTTCTTCGGGGTTTTCCCGGTTGGTTCGTCATTCATGTTGAAATCTCACCAAGCGCCGCAGAACTCCACTTTCCAGTTTCGCCATGACCGTGCGCACGCTTTGTTCGTGTTCATCCACTGCCAGAAACTCCTTCTCCACCGCATCGCGCAATTGGCCCAGATCCGTTCCACCCATCGCGCGTCGCACGGAAACGAACACGTCCGGACCGGTCTTGACCAGCACCCCTTCATCCACGGCCACGTAGACCTCCCTCTCCGGCTCGACTTGGTAGATCAGAATTCCCGGCACGAGCGCCGCCACGCAATCGAGCCGGTGCGGCAAGAGCCCAAACGAGCCCGCGCGCGTCTCCGCGACGATGCGCGACACGCCTGATTTCTCTGCGAAGATTCCAAACGGAAGGAGGACCTTAAGACTCATGAATGTCGGCGACACGTTCCACCTCCGGTTGAGGTTGCGCCACGGGCTTCGGGAGCGACGCGGGCGGCTCGGGGTTCGCTTTTCCATTCGCCTCGTCAACCACCCCAACCATGTACAGCGCTCTCTCGGGATAGTCTTTGAATTCGTCCTGCAGGATTCGCTCGCAACCGTCCAGTGCGTCCTCGAGGCTGACGAGCTTGCCTTTGAGGCCGGTGAACTGCTCGGTAGTGAAAAATGGCTGGGTGAGGAACCGCTCCAGCCGGCGGGCGCGGGCGACCACGCTTCGGTCTTCCGGCGAAAGCTGTTCGAGCCCGAGCATGGCAATGATGTCCTTGAGTTCCGCGTATTGCGCCAGCGTCCGCCGGATCTCCTGCGCCAGAGCGTAATGCCGTTCGCCGACGATCCCCGGCGTGGCCATCTTGGAGTTGGATTGGAGCGGGTCGATAGCCGGATAAAGGCCTTCGCTCGCCCGCTTGCGCGAGAGCACGATGGAGGCGGAGAGATGCGAGAACGTATGGACCGCCGCCGGATCGGTGAAATCGTCCGCCGGCACGTACACGGCCTGGATTGACGTGATGGCGCCGGTATCGGTGTTGGCGATACGCTCCTCCAGCCCCGATAGCTCGGTGCCCATCGTGGGCTGATAACCCAGCCGCGACGGCATTTGCCCCATCAGACCGGACACTTCAGAGCCGGCTTGAATAAACCGGAAGATATTGTCGATAAGCAGCAACACATCGCGGTGCTCGTCGTCCCGGAAGTATTCCGCCATCGTCAGCGCCGCATGGCCCACGCGGAACCGACTTCCCGGCGGCTCGTCCATCTGCCCGAACACCATTACCATGTTCGGCAACACGCCGGCTTCCTTCATGTCGCGGTACAGCTCCTCGCCTTCGCGACATCGTTCGCCGATGCCGCAGAAAATGCTGACGCCCTCGTGGTGCCCGACCATGTTGTGGATCATCTCGGTGAGGAGCACCGTTTTGCCGACCCCAGCCCCACCAAACAACCCCGCCTTGCCGCCGCGCTCCAGCGGGGCAAGAACATCAATGACCTTGATGCCCGTTTCAAAGATTTCGGACTTGGTGGAACGTCGTGTCAGCAGCGGCGGAGACCGGTGCACGGAGCGCCATTGCACATCGGACAACGCCGCCCCTCGGTCGATCGCGTTGCCGAACACGTCAAACATCCGCGAGAGAACCCCTCTGCCCACCGGCGCTTTCAGCGGCGCGCCCGCGTCTTCCACCGGCATGCCGCGAGCGAGACCTTGCGTGGGCGTCAACGCAATGCCGCGCACGCGACGCGCATCCAGTTGGGTTAGCACCTCGATGACGATGCGCCCTTCTTCTCCCGTGCGCAGCACCGAGTAGATCGCGGGCAAGTGCCGATCGAACCGTACGTCAACGACACTGCCTCGCACCGAGACGACCGCGCCGAGATTCGACACACGGGTCTTGTTTTCCCTTGTTTCCACTTTATGGCACCGTTGTGGGCAAAATCGGGTCTGATGTTTCCTGCGTTGGACTTCTTGGCGTTGCGCTCTTGATGTATTGGTAGAAGTCGCTGTCTGTGGTGAGAAGCATCACGGAATTCGGATTCGCGTTCTCTTTGTAACTCTCCAGTGTGCGCAGGAATGCATAGAACTCAGGATTGCGGTTGTACGCGTTGCCGTAGATTCGCGTAGCATCCGCATCGGCCTTGCCCTGAATCTCTTGCACCTGGCGGTACGCCGTGGAGCGGATCATGCGCAGCTCCTTTTCCATCGTCCCGAGAATCTCCGCGCTGCGGCCCTCTCCCTCCGAGCGGAATTGCGCGGCGATGCGTTTGCGCTCGGAGATCATGCGCTCGTAGACTTTTTCGCGAACGCTCTTCACGTAGTCCAGACGCTTGATTCGCACGTCCACCAGTTCGATGCCGTATTGCGGGATGATCTTCTGCGCCTCCGCCAGGATCGTGCGGGTTATTTCCTCCCGGCCACGGGCAATCTCTCGTTTGAGATCCTCTTCCTGCTCCTTGGGAACGTCCTTCAATACGTCGTCATCGGGAATTGTCCACGATGCACTGCGGACCAGTTCCACCAGTTCGCTGCTCGACACCTGGTCGCGCACTACGGAATCGAGGATATCGTTCAAGCGGGACTGGGCGCCCTCTTCGCTCGCCACATTCTCCAGGAATCGTTTGGCGTCAGAGATCCGCCACCGCGCCGTGGTGTCCACCCAGATGAATTCACGCCCCTTGGTAGGGATCTGATTCGGATCGCCATCCCAGAAGAGCAGGCGCTTCTCGAATCGCAGAACCTTTTGCACAAACGGCAATTTCATGTGCAGGCCCGCCTCCGTCAAGGTTTCCCCAACCGGTCGTCCGAACTGCACGATAACCGCCTGCAATCCCTCTTCAAGCGTATACAACGAACTGTTCAATCCGATCGTGAGAACCACCGCGATGACGATAATCGTGGTCTTTATGAAGGTCTTCATGGCTGATTCATCCCTCCTGTTGATTTTTGCTCACTGGACTTCAACGGGAGCCAGGGAACCATGGCTTTCTGATCCTGATCGACGATGTATAGCCCCTTCATCTCCGCCAGCAAGCCGGTCATAGCTTCCAGATACAGACGTCGGCGCGTGACCTGCGGCGCTCTCAGATACTCGGTCAGAATCGATTCAAAACGGGTCGCCTCTCCTCTTGCCCGATTGACACGCTCAAGGGCGTATCCCTCGGCCTCGCTGATGCTCTGCGCCGCCACCCCGCGGGCCTTGGGGATCTCCCGGTTAGCCCGCTCCTGGGCCTTGTTGATCGTCTGTTCCTTATCCTGACGCGACTCGTTGACTTCATTGAACGCCGGTTTGACCCTGTCCGGAGGGGTGACGTCCTGAAGTTCCACGGTCACCAGACGTACGCCGGTTTCGTAGGCCGTCAGGATTTTCTGAATTTCTTCTTTTGCTTCGGCGGATACCGCCACTCGTCCGGTCGTCAGTACGTCGCTGCCGAGGCGGTTGCCGACCGCCCGGCGCATGACCGCCTCGGTGGTGTCACGGATCGTTTTCGGCGTATCGCGGACCTTGAACAAGTAGCGGATCGGGTCTTCGATGCGGTACTGGATAATCCACTGGACATCGATGACATTCAGGTCGCCGGTCAACATCAACGACTCATCC
>Ga0180436_10002264_pt1 | contig 18395 bp, 18 predicted proteins | sample SS_ome_2_FD_132434 | JGI IMG/M metagenome (GOLD analysis project Ga0180436, IMG submission 132434) | Hypersaline lake sediment archaeal communities from the Salton Sea, California, USA - SS_3_S_2 metaG | ecosystem: Environmental > Aquatic > Non-marine Saline and Alkaline > Hypersaline >...
CTCGAGATCGTCGTACACCCCGTTGGCCCGAGGGTCCGGATCAAGGGTGGACCTCCGGTCGGGCCGGCAGAAGGCCTCCTCCATGGCGGCAAACTCGACCCCGCAGGCGGCCTGCGCGGCGCGCATCGCAGCGCCCAAGGCAGCCGAACCGCTCACGCTGAGGCGCGAAACGGGAACGCCGAACACGTTCGCCACGGTTTGGGCGATCCCGTCGTTCTTCGAGGCCCCGCCCGTCAGCAGGATCGTCTCGGGCGCCACCTCCAGCCACCGCGAGTGGAGCCGCATGTTGAGGAATTGTCCTTCGAGAACAGCCCGCACCACCGCCGGCGGATCGGGGGTCCCCCGGGGCCAATCGACATACACCGCCTCGCTCGAATCGAGGCGCGGCGTGATCTCGGGTCCGAAAAACGGCAGCATGAGACGCCCCTCGTTGCCGGCCGGAGTCGCCGCGAGTCCCTCGCGATCGCAGGCCGCCCACTCCACCCCGAGCGCCTCCTTCACACGCTCCCGCGCCACCGATCCGTTCAGAAAACAGATCAGGCTCATGAACCCCCCCATCGGGTTGCCAAACACATGCCCATACCCGTTCGGGTCGGTGCGAGGCCCCGGCATCGCCGCAAACAGCGTGTCGCTCGTGCCAAGGCTGATCACCACCTTGCCCGGCGTCGAGGCCCCCATCCCCACAAGACTGCTCGGGTTGTCCCCCGAAAACAACACCACCCGGCAGTCCGGCGAAAATCCATACTTCTCAACAAAATAGCGCGACACCGGCCCCGCCACCGTGGCCGACGGCCGCACTGGAGGCAGCTTCTCCCAAAGCCCGGGTGCCGTGGCTTCCACCAATCCCTCGTCCCAGTCCTGCGCCGCAAGGTTCATGAGATTCATCCCCGCCCCGTCGCCCGTGTCGATCGCCACGCTGCGCCCGGCCACCACCGAGGCCATGAACGAACTCACCAGGTGCACCACCCCCGTGGCCTCCCAGCCCTCCGGGTCGTGCTTGAAAAACCGCCTGATCTGCGGGCCGGTGAATCGCTCGATCGCGACCGACCCGCTCCGCGCGCACACTTCGCCGTCGCCCCCCACCGCCGCCGCAATCTCGGCACACTCGGCGCCCGTCGAGGTGTCCATCCAGATCGGGGAGGTCCGGCGCGTCAGATGCGGCTCAACCCGTTCCTTCAGCGAGCCGCCCTCCCCAAGCGCCGCCAGCCCTTGATCGAACTTCCCGTCGAGGTAAATGCTCCCGTGCTGCTGCCCCGAACCGGACAGCGCCTCCACCGCCCCAAGATCCGCCCCCTCGTCCCGCATCCCCGATAAAAGCAGGTCAAGGGCGTCCAGCCACATCAGCGGATCGGAGTGCACCTCGCCGTCCGGACCGTCCGGAATAAACCCCGCGGGCTGCTTATACTCTGGTATATCCCGCCCGAAATTTACCGACTTCTCATGAACAATCCGCCCCCCATCGGTGTCCAATACGACCGCAGAGAGACTCTGCGTGGACGAATCAAATCCCAAAATCCTTGGCATGACGCTTGCTCCGTGTTTTCCCGACCGTGTTGTCTGTCAAGGGCGCGGGAGGAGGCAGGTTTTTTTGGGTTTTCCCTGCCTCGGTGCTCCCGCGCCCTGCCAAATCCTCGCAACCGGGACAAGATTTTCTTGATTTATTTTGATAAAGGTTGCTTATCTGACGCGTATTCCATCTCACAAGCCGCCCTCCGAAGGCGCAAAGTTTTCGACGGCGTGGAAGCCGGCCGGGTTTTTTATGGGTTTTTACCGGTCTTCTGGCTTCCACGCCGCGTTCTTTCCCAGCTTTCCTTAAAGATACTGGTTGACGAGGTTTTCGAGCATTTCCTGGCGGCCACTCGGAAGCGTCGGGGGAGCGATTTCAAGGGCGTGGGAATCAAGGGCGTCGAAGTCGGTCTTCCCGGCCTCGATCTTCGCTCCAATCCCGGCGTCGAACGACGCGTAACGCTCCCGCACGAATTCCTCGAAGCGCCCGTCGGCGATGATGCGCGAGGCGATCTTCAAGCCGCGGGCGAAGGCATCCATCCCACCGATGTGCGCGTGAAACAGATCCTCCGGAAGGTGTGATTCGCGGCGCCGCTTCGCGTCGAAGTTCAATCCCCCCGTCGTGAAGCCCTTCCCGCCGTTCATCCTCAGCACCCGCAGCATGATGTTGGTCGTCAGGTAGAGATCGGTCGGAAACTGGTCGGTGTCCCAGCCGATCAACTGGTCGCCCCGATTGGCGTCGATCGATCCCAGGGCATCCGCGCCGAGCGCCACCTCGAGTTCGTGCTCCATCCGGTGGCCCGCCAGCTCGGCATGGTTCGTCTCGATGTTCAGCTTCAGATGGTCGAGGAGATCGTATTCCCGCAGGAAGTTCAGACAGGCGGCGGCATCGGAATCATATTGGTGGGTCGCCGGCTCCCGCGGCTTCGGCTCGATGTAAAACTGGCCGGCAAAGCCGATCTTCCTCGCGTAGTCGACCGCCATGTGCAGGAAGGCCGCAAGGTGGTCCAGTTCCCGCTTCATGTCGGTGTTGATCAGCGAGGCATACCCCTCCCGGCCGCCCCAGAACACATACCCGGCCCCGCCAAGACGGTGCGTGGCGTCCAAGGCCCGCTTCACCTGGCTCGCCGCGTAAGCGAAAACATCCGCGCTCGGAGAGGTCGCCGCGCCATGCGCATACCGCGGATGCGCAAACAGACAGGCCGTCCCCCAAAGCAGCTTCTTGCCCCCAGCCTTCTGCGCCGCCGCCAATTCCTCCGTCACCCGCTCCAGATTGGCGTGCGTCTCCGCAAGGTCCGCCCCCTCCGGCGCCACGTCCCGATCGTGAAAACAGTAAAAATCAATCCCGCACTTGTCCAGAAACTCGAAGAACACCGGAACCCGCGCCAAGGCATTGTCCAGCGACTCGCTCCCGTCGTCCCACGGCATCAGCGCCGTCCCCAAACCAAAGGGATCCCCCAGCGGGTTGCGCATCACATGCCAGTAAGCCGCCCCAAACCGCAGATGCTCCTTCATCCTCTTGCCGCCCACTTCCTCCTCCGGATCGTAGTGCTTGAACGCAAACGGATTGTCGGAATCCGGCCCCTCATATTCAACGCGTGGTACCCCCGCGAAATGCTCTTTCATGATTCTCTCAGTTCGATGCTTCTTCGCCCCGCCATCGGCTCGGCGCGGGCACGCTATGACATCACCCCCTCCCGCCACCAGATCGAAATTCCCCGATCTGCATTCCACACCAATCATACAAAATCACCCCCTCCCGCAGTTTTTTCTTGAGATTTCTAACTAGTTAGACTAGTTTATTCTCCCGTGAGACGGGTTGGCATTTTTGAGGCGAAGACGAAGCTTTCGGCGCTGGTGGCGGAGATCATGGCAGAGGGGGAGGTTTTTCAGATCACGAAGCACGGGCGTGCGGTGGCGGAGTTGCGGCCGCCGAGCGGGGTTCCGGGTCCGCCGCAGCGCGGGGTGGCGCGGGGGCCTGGATTCTGGATTTCGGATGATTTTGACGACCCGCTTTGAGGATTTACCAACTGCGCACCCTTACAGCATGCGGTCCTTGCCGGACTCCGGGCTGATCCCCGGGGTCCGGCGGATTGTCCGGACGAATGAACCTTCTCATCGATTCTGCGGCGCTGGTTTGGTTTCTCGAGGGGGCGTCGGACCTTTCGGAGGAGGCGGCGGCGGCGATTGAAAGTCCGGCCTCGCGGTCATTGGTGAGCGCGGCGACGTGGTGGGAGTTGGCGGTGAAGGCCGGGCTGGGGAAGCTGCGGGTGCCGTACGCGCTCGGGGAGGGATTCGAAGGGTTGCTGCGCGAGAACGGCTTTGAAGTCCTGCCGGTGAGCAGCGCCGCGCTGGACCGGGCGGCCCGGCTTCCGCGGCATCATCGCGATCCGTTTGACCGGCTCCTTGCGGCGGAGGCGCTGGAGCTGAGCGCCGGCATAGCGAGTCCCAACGACGTCTTCGACGCCTACGGGGTGCGGAGGATTTGGTAAGTCTCCCTCGGAGGGTCCTCAGGGGTCGATCTCGCGGGTGGCGAGGGATCGGAAGGCGGCCCGCAGTCTGGCGGTCAGGGGTCCGGGGACGTCGGGGAGCGGGCTGCCGTCGACGGTCTCGATGGGTTGGACTTCGCGGGTGGTGCTGGTGAGGAAGGCCTCCTTCGACTCGCGGAGGGCGGTCAATGGCATGGTCTCCTCGGCCACGGGGATTCCTTCCTGCGCGCACAATCCCAGCACGAGGGCGCGGGTGACGCCGGCAAGGCAACCGCTGCTCAACGGGGGGGTGAGGAGCCGGTCGTCCCGGACGAGGAAGATGTTGGTTCCGGTGCCCTCGCAGAGCTCGCCGCGGGTGTTCGCGAAAATGGCCTCACCCCCGCCGCGTTCCCGGGCGTATGCCAAGGCCACGACGTTTTCGCCGTAAGAGGTGGTCTTCAATCCCGCAAGGGCGCCGGTCTCGTTCCGGGTGAAGGGAACCACCACCACCTTGGCGGTCGCCCCAAGGTCGGGAGCGGCGGTGGCGGCCACCATGACGGTCGGCGGGGACTCCCCGCGTTCGCTGCCAAGGGGAGCGGGCCCGCCGGTGACCGTGATCCGAAGCCGCGCCAGACAACCGGTGAGATCGTTGGCTTCGAGGAGCGCCACACAGGCCTCGCGCAACCCCTCGCGGGACGGAACCTCGAGCCCCATCCCGGCCGCGGAATGCCCGAGCCGCTGATGATGCCGCGTGAAGGCGAACGGGGCGCCGGCATACGAGATGAGGGTCTCGAAGACCCCGTCTCCCACCGTGATCCCGTGATCAAATGGCGAAACCGCGGTTTCATCGAGCGGCCGCAACTCCCCGTTCATCCAGATCATTCGCACCATGGCGGCCCGAGGCGAGCCCGAACGCGCCCGCATTGCAAGCTCGAAGAAGAGCCGTCGCCGATTCCGAAGCGCCCATTTCGACATTTGGAATTTGCATTCCCGGATCGGTGCTCTGCAATACGAGCATCCGAATCCGGGACCGTGCGCCCCCGAGTGACAAGGTTCCCCCCTCCGACGATCGATCCCCGAATCCCATGAAACCGTGCCCGAAATTCACCTTCGGGGTGGGCGACCGATTCGCCCACGGGGCCCACGCCCAGCTCCGCGCCTTTCTCTCCGCCCGCAAGGAAGGGATCGACCTCACCCCGGTCTGGAACAAATCCAACCGCGAACACGAGATCATCGGCTCCGAACCGCAGCAGACCCGGGACGCCGCCGACCGCGCCGTGGCCGACCTCGCATGGCCCGGGGACTACTTCCTCGATGCCGATCACATCAACCTCGACACCGTCGACCGCTATCTCGCCCCCTGCGACTTCTTCACCCTCGATGTGGCCGATGACATCGGCGAGCCGCCCGATCCGGATGAGATCGCCGCGTTCGTGAAACAACATCCCGAGCTGACCGGCGCCGTCGCCATCGAGGGCATCGCGGAACCGTTCGAGATCTCGCGGGAGGACGTCGAACAATGCGCGACGCTCTTCCTGCGCGCCGCCCGCAAGGCCGGGATGATCTACCGGCGCATCCTCGAAGGGCGCGGCGCGGATGACTTCGTAACGGAGGTTTCGATGGACGAAACCGGCGCCCCCCAGACCCCTCCCGAGCTGCTCGTGATCCTCGCCGCCCTTGCCGATCACGGCGTCCCCCTCCAGACCATCGCGCCCAAGTTCACCGGCCGCTTCAACAAGGGGGTCGACTACGCCGGCGACCTCGCGCAGTTCGAGCGCGAGTTCAACGACGACCTCGCCGTCATCGCGCATGCCGTCAAGACCTACGGGCTGCCGGCCACCCTCAAGCTCAGCGTCCACTCCGGCTCCGACAAGTTCTCCCTCTACGAACCCATCAACCGTGCTCTCGCCCGAACCGGCGCCGGCCTCCACCTCAAGACGGCCGGCACGAACTGGCTCGAGGAACTCATCGGCCTTGCCGAGGCCGGCCGCGACGGCCTTGCGCTCGCAAAGGACATCTACGCCCGCGCCTTCGTCAAGCGCCGCGACCTCTGCGCCCCTTACGCCGCCGTCATCGACATCGACGAGGACCGCCTCCCCTCGCCCGCGGCCGTCAACGCGTGGAGCGCCGATCAGTTCGCCTCGGCCCTCCGGCACGACCCCGCCAACCCTGCCTGCAACCCCCACCTCCGCCAGCTCCTCCACGTCGGTTTCAAAATCGCCGCCCAGCTCGGCGACACCTACCTCGAAGCCCTCCGAACCCACCGCGAACCCATCGCCCGCAACGTCACCACCAACCTCCTCGACCGCCACATAAGACCCCTGTTCGCAGACCTCCGCCCCGCCCCCCCCGCATTCCAACCATGAGGTGTTGCGCCGGAACATCCCGAAGGGATGCCTTGAGGAGCGCGCATTCTTCCCGGTGGTGCCGCCCGCAGTGGGTATGCGTTTGGCGACCAAAAAGTTCAGCCCCCCCGGCGGACTTGCAGCGGCGGAACGTCCCCGGCGGGCTTGTCCCGCCGGAGCGAATGATTGGCCAGCTAAAGCGAGGATGCAACCAGATGCAGCCCGTGGGAAGCGCGAATGCTCCGCTCACGGGCCGGTTCCTTGAGCGGATGACGTAGCTCACCAATCGTGGCTTCCGGCGGCACAAGGCCGCCGGGAGCCGTTGTGAGATGCCAAACACATGGCGCAGCGGGAGGCTCAACCACCGGCTAATGGCTGGCATCCCTTCGGGATGTCCCGGCGAGGAATTCGGCCCCCGCCTCCTCGGTTATTGGATCGAGAACCCCGCCCTCGAAAAACTCCTCATGGCCGCCCCCAACGCCGGCGGCGCCGGCGTCGCGCCCGGCCATGACGGCCTCGCGACCGCGGTTGTCCTCTGCGGCAGCTTGCGCTGAGCCCGCACACAAGGAGTCCCAAGGTATGGAGGAGAGCAGACAGAGGCGGGAAAAATGTCAAATAGTCCGGACTGACCCCTGCTATTTCCGACACTCTGAATCCTGCTACGTCCGGCTTCTGAACTGGCGGCTTGACACGCCTGCATTGCATGCATACTGTGCAGGCACAATGGAAAAGAAGCCCGTTCAGTATACCATTCGCAACGTTCCGGAGCGCACCAACCAACTCCTCCGGGCGGCGGCCGTCGAGCACGGGAAGAGCCTCAACGAGACGGCGGTAACTGCGCTGCAGCGAGGTCTCGGTGCGGATGCCGAAGTCGTCGAACATCATGACCTGGACGAATTGATCGGTTCCTGGGTTCGCGATGACGCCTGCGACAAGGCCCTCGACGAAATGGACCGCATCGACCCGGAACTGTGGTCATGAGAATAGCCATCGACACAAACCGCTACCGCGACTTCTGTGACGCCCGGCAAGACGCCGTCGGACGCTTCAAGACCGCCAGTCAGATCTGTATGCCTTTCACGGTGCTGGCCGAGCTGCGCGCCGGGTTTGAATGCGGAACACTGGCCCGGAAGAATGAGGGCGCCCTCTGCAAGTTTCTGAATTCCCCGCGCGTCACCATCCTCTATGCAACCGAGCAAACCACCTTCCACTATGCCCGGACCTATCGTCAGCTCCGCGAGCAGGGAACTCCAATCCCCACCGATGATATCTGGATCGCGGCCCTGGTGCAGCAACACAACCTGCTGCTCTACTCACGCGACTCGCATTTCGACGTCCTGCCCCAGTTGGCGCGAGCGAACTGATCTTTCGCCCTGATCTCTCCCCAGAGGTGGTCCAACCGCTCTTGCTTCATTCCGCGCTGATGCGGTAGCCGGCCGGCAGCTCGCCGAATGGAGATCGCATGAAAAGCGAGGTCCATGCGCCGCGCCAGAGGATGTCCCCGTCCAGAACGATGTCACCCCTCCAATTCCCGCGCGCCATGGCATGGCAAGTCGCCCCCGCATACTCCACGCGATGCTCCCGCCGCATGGAGGAGAGAACACCATGGCGGGAAAAATGTCAGATAATTTGGGCTGACCCCTATTTCGCCCCGGTCAGTTGGCCTCGGGTTTCCATGCCGGCTTCAGGCGGTGAATCGCGAGCATTTCCACCACGGCGGCGCCGCCCTCGGCCGTGGCGGCGAGGACCGGCATGGTCCAGTCGGGCTGGAAGACGTGCATCAGGAAGACGCGGCCGTCCTGGGCGCAGACGTCGATCGTGCCGCGGTCAACGAGGATGCGCAGCTTCAGTTTGCCGCCGGACGGATGGACGGTGGCCTTGGCGGGCGAGCCCGCGAGTTCGAGGGTGGCGGAGGAGGAGTCGTAGGTGAGCAACTGGCCGCGGATGGTGAGGTCGAGCCTGCTGGCGCCGTTCAGGTCGACGGTCAGTTCGGTGTCGGTCAGCTGCCACGGCAGGCCGGTGATCTCGAACGGACTGGATGAAAGGCCGGCGTCCGGGAAGGTCCTCTCCTCGATGCGCAATCCGGCCAGCTCGCGGGCGGGTTCGGCGAAGAGGCGGGGACCTTCGGGCGTGCTTCGCAGGGTCAGCTCGACCGGCAGCGAGAGCATTTGCCGGCAGGGCAGGTCGCGCAGGTCGTAGCGCAGCCAGCTCATCTGGACCCGGCGCAGGGGGGCGTCCGGGGCGTTGGCGAAGGTCTGGGTGGCATGGAAGCGGCCGAAGACCGTGCGGCCGCGGGACTCCTCGGTGAACTCGCGGCCGTCGAAGGCGCCGATCGCGTACTCGCCGTTGCCGTTGACGACCAGCCACTGTTTCCTAGCCGGGTCTCGATCGAGCGCCAGCTGGAAGACATCGGGGCACTCGTGGAATCCCCTCGCGTGGCTGAGGCGGGTCCAGTCCCTGAGATTGTCGGACGAGTAGATGTCATAGCCGCCGCGGATGAAGAAGGCCATGATCCATTTGCCGGATTCCTCGTGGAAGAACACCTTCGGGTCGCGGTTCTTGCCGGTGATGCCGGCAACGGCCGGCTTGTCGACGTGGGTCCAGGTGCGGCCGCGGTCGGTGCTGTAAGCCATGCACTGGTCGCTCGAGTCGACGTCGAAATCGAACTGCAGATACATGTGCGGCATGCGTCGGGTGTAGAAGGCGATGAGCGTCTTTTCGCTCCCCTCCTGGAAGCCGGCGACGTTGTGGTGGTCGACGATGGCCGAGCCGGAATAGTTCTGGCCGCGTTCGGGGTCGACTCCGAGGGCGATCGGCAGGTGTTTCCAGTGGAAGAAGTCGGTGCTGACGGCGTGGCCCCAGTGCATGTTGCGGCCGATGAGCCCGCTACGGCTCGGGTCGTACTGATAGAACAGGTGGTATTCGCCGTCGTAGTAGACGGTGCCGTTGACGTCGTTGTTCCAGCCCTGCGGCGGGGTGAAGTGGAACTGCGGGCGGTTCGGCTCGTCGTAGAGGTGGTCAAGGCCGCGGATCCGGTCGTCGAGCACGGCGCCGGCGAGCGGGTCGGCCGAGGCGCTCCAGCCGGCCATGGTCAGCGTGACCTCCCTTCCCTGCCATGGGCCGAGGTCGAGGAACTGCCAGAATTCGGCCTTCTCTTCGTCGCAGACCGACATGCAGAGTTCCTGGACCACCCGGCCGTCATCAAGGAGCTTCACCGCGTCATCCGGGAACCGGCGGTTGGCCGGGATGTTGAGGTAGCGGCGGTCGCAGCGGAACGTGCGCCGCGCGGTGGTCTTGCGGTGCACCGGCGCCTTGCCGTCGATCACGGGTCCGTCGGCCGGGCTGCCGCCGCCGGCGAAGCTGCCGGCCGCGATCCAGCCGCCATGCAACCGCTGGTCGTCAACGAGCCGGAGTTGCGCCTCGCGCCCCTTGATGTCGCGCACGTCGAAGGTGAAACGGACGAATTTCTCGCCGCGCGGCAGCGCCTGGCGGAGAATGGCGCCCTCGCCGACAAGGTTGACGGCCAGTTTGCCGGGGCAGGCGGCGCGCCCGCCGGCGAGCTGCATGGTCAGGTAATCATGGCGGACGACGAAGGGGATCGAGGTCAGGGCGCCGGTGGCGCGGTTCAACGTTTCGGGATGAAACGAATTGGCGAAGGTTTCGCCATCGCAGCCGGTCAGTTCCGGTTGTAGATAGAGGTTGCGGCTGGCGTTCCAGTTGTTGGCCAGGCCCTTCTCGATCGAACCGGTGGTGTCGGAATCCGGTCGCACCGCCTTGCGGGCCGGGCCGCTGGCGAACGCAGTCCCGTCGGCGGTCCAGTTTTCGAATGTGCCGGAGCGGAAATCGCTGTTCTCGAACAACGGCGCCGAAGGCCCGGCGGGCGCCGGCCGCGCCAAAGCCAGCAGCGGCAGCAAGGCGGGAAGCAGTGCGTGAATGGATCGTTTCATGGCTTGCAGATTCGTTAATGCGCGAACTGCCGCCGAATCCCGCCAAAAATGCCCTCCTCACCCCCAACGGGTTCATCGCGTGAAAGAAAACCTCGATCCGGAAGGTCCCCCGAAGGGGGTCTTTCTAACGGGTCGTCTTCCGCCCGGCGGCTTCTATCTGTCGGGCCCGTTGGCGGGCGGCCGACACGCCCTCCGGCTGAAACGGGGCCCTCCCCATCGGGATGATCCCCGTCTCTTGCTCTCTTTCTCCGGCCTGTTCGCCGCGCTTCTTTCCGAGGCTCTCGACCGTCGGCAAATCCTCCAATCCCGGCGCAGTCCAAATCCCGAAAAACGCACTCCCAAACAGGGCCAAAGCCGTCAGAATTGTCAGAATAGCAAAGGATTTCATCTACGGGTAATATTGAACAATCGAAAAGACTGAATATCAATCTCCAATTTCGAGTGCGCCGGCAGAGCCCCCACGGGGCGGCGACGGCGCTTTGGCGGGGCCGGACCGCGTTCCGCCAGAGCGGTGGCGCCCGACTTCGCCCTGCAGGCTACGACGGGCAAGCTGCTCGTGCCTCCCTTGCCACCGCACTCCGACACTGGCGCGCCGCTTCCCTGCCCCCCCCAACAAAACGCCCCCGGGTGGGGGGGAACCCGGGGGCGCCAGCCTTGCCGGCTGTGCCGGCTCTCCGGGGGAGAGGAGAACCGGCATCCGTGGGGAGGCTGAGATCATGGGGAATCGCCGGAACCCGTTGCAGCCAACAGGTCATCCGGCATTTCGCCGATGGTGGCATTCAGGGTCAACGATTTCCCTCCGCGGCGCACCGCGAATTCGAGCTTCGTGCCGGGCTTCTCACGGCTGACCAGACGGCGCACGTCCCCGATGTCTTCGACGTTTTCACCGCCCACGCTCACGATGACATCTCCGGCCTTGAAGCCGGCCTTTTCCGCCGGGGTGTCGGGTCGCACCTCGTTGACCACCACCCCTTGGGCGTCCACTTCGAGAGCCTCGGCCACTTCGGCATCGAGGGGCGCCAGCGAAACGCCGAGGTATCCCCGCGTGATCTCGCCGTGCGCAATGAGTTCCTCCGCAATCCGCACCGCGGTGTTGATCGGAATGGCGAACCCGATCCCGATGTTGCCGCCGCTCCGCGACATGATCGCAGTGTTGATCCCGACGACTCTTCCCTTGTTGTCAACCAAGGCGCCTCCGGAATTGCCGGGGTTGATCGAAGCATCGGTCTGAATGAAGTCGTCGTACCCCGTGATGTTGAGGTTGTCCCGCCCCACGGCGCTCACGATCCCCGAGGTCACGGTGTGATTGAGTCCGAAAGGCGAGCCGATCGCGAAGACCAGGTCGCCGGGCTTGAGCACCCCGCTGTCGCCGATCGTGGCGGCAGGAAGTCCCCCGGCTTCAATACGGATCACCGCGAGATCGGAAGACGGATCGGTCGCCACGATCCCGGCGTCATGCTCGACGCCCGAAGCCAGTTGGACCTTGATTTCGTCGGCATGCTCCACAACGTGGTTGTTCGTCAGGATAAGGCCGCCCTCGGTCAGGATCACTCCCGATCCCAGCCCTTGTTGTTTGGGCATGCGAGGGCCCCGGGGCCGGGACCACCGCGGATCGGGCCCGAACCGCTCCCCGAAGAAGTCGCGGAACGGATGGCGGTCAAAGAAGCGCCCCATGTCCGGCATCCGCTCGCGGAGCCGCACCGCCTCCCGCGTCGTGAAAATGCTCACCACACTGGGGGAGACCTTTTCGACCACCGCGGAGTACCCTCCCATCGGGCCGGATCGCTCCGGCGGCGACTTGTCGACCTTCAATTCCAGTTCCGTGCCGCCGCCGCGGTGCTCCGCGATCGCAAACCCGACCGCAATCACGCCGGCTGCCATGATGCCAGGCACAATGTATTTCCTCTTCATGAGTTGGTTCCCTTTCTTTTTTCTGGTTGTTCTCTTTCCCGGGATGTCCGTCCCGGGCTGACTGGTTGAAAGCTACTCCCCCCGCCTTACCGGCGCCTTTCCGGAAGATTACAAATCGGCAAGGTTGCGGGACGTTCCGCGATGCCTCCTCCCTCCGCTTGCACGACCCGCGGGAACCTCCTACCCTGCCGGTCCCTTGAAGATCCTTGTCATCGAAGACGACGAGAAGATCGCAGGCTTCGTCTCGAACGGGCTTCGTGAGCGCGGCTACGCCGTGGACGTCGCCCACGACGGCCGGAACGGGTCGGACCTTGCGCAATCCGCACGCTACGACGCCGCCGTCATCGACATCATGCTGCCGGAAGTGGACGGGCTGACCATCATCGAAGAAATGCGGGCCGCCAACATCCGCACCCCGGTCCTGATCCTCAGCGCGCGGCGCAGCGTGGACGACCGCGTGAGGGGCCTGAAGGCCGGAGGAGACGACTACCTCGTGAAGCCCTTCTCATTCTCCGAGCTCGACGCCCGCATCGAAGCGCTCATCCGCCGCGCCATGCCCGCGAACTCCGCCGCGCCGCCGGGCGTCCTCCGGGTGGCCGACCTCGAACTCGACCCGTGGAAACACGAAGTGCGCCGCCAAGGCGAATCGATCACGCTCCAACCGCGCGAGTTCCGCCTGCTCGAACTGCTCGCCCGCAACGCCGGACGCGTCGTCTCCAAAACCACCATCCTCGACAGCGTCTACGAATACAACTTCGACCCCCAGACGAATGTCGTGGACGTCCTCGTCCACCGCCTGCGCGCCAAGGTGGACAAGGATTTCGAACCGAAACTGATCCACACCGTCCGCGGGGCCGGCTATGTCCTCCGTTCCTCATAAGAGCTCCACCGGCCTGCAGCTCAGCGTCAGCCTCGGGCTCTTCTACGCCGTCTTCTTCCTTGCCGGATTCCTCGCCATCTTCCTCGTGGCGGAGTGGCTCCTGCAAACCAGCATCGCCGGCAAGGAACGCGAGATCATCAGCGAACGCCTCGCCGAATACCGCGCCTCGTTCCTCCGCGGCCGGGTCGAGGAACTCCGGACCCGCTTCCGCGACCAGAACCTTCGCAACGACGACCTCGTGTTCGTCCGCATCGAGGGACCCGGCGCGAGCCTCCTCCTGTTCAGCAACCCCCGCGGGCGGCGCTTCCTCGACCCCGCCGAGTTGGACCGTCTCGCGGGCCCGCCCATCGTGACGACGCTGGTCACCGGCGACCCCCGCAACATCTGGACCATTGCCTCCGCCACCGTCCAGGGGACCTACCTCCTGCAAGCCGGCCGGATCTCGACCGGCGCCTTCCGCCCCGTCGAGACGTTCCGCCGCGCCTTCCTGTGGTCGATCGTGCCCGCCACCCTCGTCGCGCTCCTCGCGGGAGGCCTTCTGAGTTACCGCGCCGTCAAACCGGCCCGCGACCTGACCCGGACCGTGCGCGAGATCCTCTCGACCGGCGCGCTCGACAAGCGCGTCCCGCTCGGCCGGCGCCGCGACGACTTCACCGAGATGGGCCGCCTCTTCAACCAGCTCCTCGAGCGCAACGAGGCGCTGATCCGCTCGATGCGCGAAGCCCTCGACAACACCTCGCACGACCTGCGCACCCCGTTGACGCGGCTCCGGGCGGGCGCCGAGTCGGCCCTCGCCCGCCACGACGACCCTTCCGCCGCCCGTGAAGCGCTCGCCGACTCGCTCGAAGAGTCCGAGCGCATCCTCAGGATGCTCGACACCCTCATGGACATCGCGGAGGCCGAAACCGGCACCATGCCCCTCGATATCGGGAAACTCGACCTCCCCCCGCTGATCCGCGAGGTGGTCGAACTCTACGAAGTGGTCGCCGAAGAAAACGGCATCCTTGTCGAGACCCGCCTGCCGCCGGAACTCCTTGTCATGGCCGACCCCGCCCGCCTGCAGCAGGTCGTCGCCAACCTCCTCGACAACGCCCTGAAATACGGCAACCATGGTGGCAAGGTCGACATCGAGGCCCATGCCGCGGGCGACACGGCGGAAATCCGCGTCCGCGACGACGGCCCCGGCATTCCGACCGACGAACTCCCCCGGATCTTCGACCGCCTCTACCGCGGCGACCGCAGCCGCTCGAAACGCGGCCTCGGCCTCGGCCTCAGCTTCGTCCGCGCCGTCGTCGACGCCCACCACGGCGCCGTCACCGTCGACAGCCGCCCCGGCCACGGAACCACCTTCACCGTCCGCCTCCCGCGCACGTGATGCCCGGCCAAGCCGTTCCGCATGGCATCCGAATTGTCAATTGCCCATGGCGCCCGGACGGCGGCGTCCGCCTGATGGCCGCACTTATCGTCGCCGGAGCCACTCCGGGCTGCCGTAGCGGGTTCCGGCCAGTTCCTCCACGGCCTCCGGGTTGAGTTCGCCCTGCCACGGCTCGACAACCCGCGCAAGGGCCTTCCCCAAGTGCCCCGTCAATCCGTCGAGCTTGGCGGCTGCCACGCTGCCCTGGTGCAACAGACCTTTGCGTGTCCGGCGCTGGCCGGCACCCGCGAGCTTGCGACCGCGGGTCCCCGCCACATCCCATTGCACCGGATTCTCGAAGCACAATTCCGAGTTCTCCCCGCTGTCGCTCTTCACCAGCGATGCCATGATTCCCATCTCCGCCAGCGCCTCCGCCACCGCCCCGTGGATCCGCCGGTAGCTTTCCGCCCCCCTCAGATTTGCGATTTCTTCGTGGCGCGGCACCACGAGCGTGTAGGTCCGGTCGCCACGGTGATCGACGATTCCGCCGCCGGTCAGCCGGCGGACCAGCCGAAGCACGGGAAGGTCCACCTGCCTCCGGACCTCCCCGAATCTCAGGAAATACCCGAAGCTCGCCCAGTCCCCCTCCCAATCGTAGACCCTGAGGAGCGGAGCGTCCGCCGCCGTCTCAAGCAACCACTCGTCAACCGCCATGTTCTCCGGCCCCGGGCGCGGGGTGCGGTCCCGCCACACCACCAACCGCTCGAAGACCACCGGCACCCGGGCAGGCTACAATTCCTTCAAGCGATTACAATCCGTTTACAAACGGACCGCCCCTCGCCAGATATCCTGCCCGGACCATGAAGACACTCACCTTGATGCTTGCCGCCCTCGTTTCCGGCGCCGTCCTCGCGCCGGCCGGCAACCCGAAAACGAACAACCCCGCCGCAAGGGCCACCAACCAGCTCGGGCTCGACCTCTACCGGCTCCTCGCCGGCAGGGAGAAGAACCTCTGCCTGTCCCCCTACTCGATCCAGACCGCCTTCGCCATGACGACCAATGGCGCTGCGGGCCGGACCCTCGACGAGATGCTCAAGGTTCTGCACTACGAATCCGGCCTTGACCCGGTCAACGAGGCCTTTGCGGCCCTCGCCTCCGACTTCGCCATGCGGCAACAACGGGCCGCGGATCGCGCGAAGAGGACGAAGCAGGACCAGCCCTCCTTCGAACTCCTCGTCGCGAACCGCCTCTTCGGCCAGGAAGGCTATCCCTTCGAAAAACCCTTCCTCAACCTGCTTGAAACAAAATACCGCGCCCCGCTCCAGTTGGCCGACTTCAAGAACGCCTTCGCGCGCGAACGCGAAACAATCAACGAGTGGGTCGAGAAGCAGACCCGCGAGCGCATCGAGGATCTCCTGCCCGAAGGATCGCTGAACGACATGACCCGCCTCGTCCTCGTCAACGCCATCTACCTCAAGGCCGCATGGGTCCACCAGTTCAAGAAGTCCTCCACCGCCCCGGCGGCCTTCCATGTCGCCCCCGATCGAAGCGTCGAGACCCCCACCATGCGCAACACGGCCCGATTCGGATACGCGAAGGAAGACGGCTTCACCGCCGTCACCCTGCCCTATGCCGGGAACTTCGCCATGCTGGTCCTCGTCCCCGATGCGGTCGACGGCCTCGCGGCCGTCGAACCAGCTCTCCGCGCCGATCGCCTCGCCTCGCTGGCGGTCCTCCCCACCCGCAAGGTCGATCTCCACTTTCCAAAGTTCAAGATCGAAGCCGGAACCGTCCCGCTGAAGGACGCCTTCCAAAAACTCGGCATGAAGCTGGCCTTCAATCGGAAGCACGCCGACTTCGGCCGCATGACCGCCGACAAGACCCTGCCCGGACTCTACATCGACAACGCCTACCACAAGACTTTCATCGAGGTCGATGAAAAGGGCACCGAGGCCGCCGCCGCCACCGCCGTCGTCATGGCCCAGAAAACGGCCATTCCAAGGCCGGAGAATCCGGTCGTCGTCCGCGTCGATCGACCCTTCTTCTACGCCATCATGGACACCACCTCCCGCACCGCCCTCTTCATGGGCCGCGTTACGGACCCGCGGTGAGGCCTGGCCTGTCTCGACCTCACCCGGGGCGCGGCCCTCGTCAACACCTTCGATGACGTGCTCTCCGACGCCGGGCGCGAGGCCCACCGCGGCACCCTCAAAGGCCAAAAGCTCAAGCTGGCTCTGATCGACCTGGGGCCGGTCTTAAGCGGGCGGCTCCGTTTACAGGGCCGCATCGAGGAGGTCCAGTCCGCTCCCGCGGGAGTCGAGGCGCAGGCCTGAACCCCTTTCCATTGCCAAACCGCCATGGAACTCCCCGAGATCCACATCCTCAACCGCATCCGCTGGCAGTTCTTCGGGACTCTCACCTTCAAGTCGGTGCGGATCGTCGCTGAGTTGGAACACCGCACGGTAGGCGCCGATGCGGATCCGCAGACATCCCTTCCAGTCTCCTTTCATGGCCTTGACGGGATGGGTGGAGGGATCCGGCAGAGCGGCGAGTTCGTCGAGGGCGGCAAAGATGCTGCGGGCCCGGTCCTGGGGGATGCGCCGCAGCGAACGCAGGGCGCGACGTGCAAGTTCGAGGCGATGCATCAGAGACCGAGCTGTTGTTTGGCGTCTTCGGCGCTGAGGAAGCGCTCGTCGCGGCCTTCCTCCCTGTCCGCGATGGCTTCGCGAAGGTCCTCCTTCTCCTCGTCGGAGAGGTCGAGGCCGTAGGTCTCGATGAAGTCGATGAACTGCTCGTAGGAGATGACGACCTCCACGGGTTTGCCGCCGCGGTCATAGCGGATGCTTTTGCAGGCGGACCGACGAGCGATAATCAATCCTTCCGGCTGTCCCCTTCTCTACCTTGAAGGGGGGGAGATGTGTAGCGATGCAGGCAACGAATGCGGGAACTGATGCGGGGTGACGATTTGTTGGGAAGCCAAATGTAAAAATATTTGGCCTGCCCCCTATTCTGGGGCTTCGTTTCTTGGAAAAGAAACAGCAGGCACCCACAAAAGGCGCCCCCGGGCGGAAGGAATGCCGGCGAGCAGGCCGCCGAGCCACAGACCGGCAGGAACGCCTCTGAATGCCCCTGAATAAAGGGCAGCTTGACACCGCCTCCCGGCCAGGTAAGATTTTCCCACGATGACGACCGTGTTGTCCCAGAAAGGTCAGGTGGTGCTGCCGGCGAAGGTGCGAAAGAAGCTCGGGCTGGCGGCGGGGGACGACTTCGAGGTCGGGGTCGAGGATGCCGACACGATCGTGCTGCGGCGGATTTCGCGGCCGCCGAACCATGGTCTGGCGGCCTTGCTGGCGGCCTGTCCGTTGCCGTTCGAAGTCCCGTTGCGGGAGTCCGACGACACCGAGGGGCCGGCCTTGTGAACTATCTGGTCGACACGGATGTCTTCAGCGAGTCGGCGAAGCGGCGGCCGGATCCGCGGGTGCTGGAGTGGCTGGCGGGCCACGAGGCGGCGCTGTATGTCAGTGCGGTGACAATCGGCGAGCTGCGGCGTGGAATCGAGCGGCTGCCGGATGGTCGCCGCAAGGAGAAATTGCGCCGCTGGTTGGGGGAGGTTTCGGATTGCATGAAGGGGCGTGTGCTGTCGTTCAACACCGCCACGGCTCACGTCTGGGGCCAACTCAAGGCGAAGTGGGACAGGGCGGGAACCGCGGTGCCCTCGCTCGACAGCCAGATCGCCGCGACGGCCCACCGTCACGGGCTTGCCTTGGTGACCCGCAACGAGCGGCACTTCTGCCCGGCCGGTGTGAAAGTGCTGAACCCGTTCTCCTGAATCCCGAACACCCGCATCGCGCCAGAATAGGGGTCAGCCCAAACGAGGCTAGGGGTCAGTCAACGTTTTTCGTGATTTCTGAGGCTACGCGAGGCTAGGGGTCAGTCAACGTTTTTCGTGATTTCTGCGAGCAGTTTCCGGGCTGGTTTCCATTC
>Ga0180436_10002265_pt1 | contig 18391 bp, 15 predicted proteins | sample SS_ome_2_FD_132434 | JGI IMG/M metagenome (GOLD analysis project Ga0180436, IMG submission 132434) | Hypersaline lake sediment archaeal communities from the Salton Sea, California, USA - SS_3_S_2 metaG | ecosystem: Environmental > Aquatic > Non-marine Saline and Alkaline > Hypersaline >...
CGGTTGAACGAGCAGTACGGGCAGAGCACCTCGCAGAACGGCACGTGCGCGTACAGCATGTAGCCACCGTCACGGCGGGGGCGCGGCAAGTCACCGGGGCGATGAGGTTCGAGGACCAGTTGCTGCGAACGCAGACCCCGCAGGCGCCGCGTGAGCAAGCGCTCGGCGATCAAGAGACGGGACCCATACGCCGGCTGCGGCAGGAATTGGGGGCACGGTCTGTGCGCATGACCTCAGCATGGTACAGGACGCCGCGCGCGACTGGGGTCCCGCACCCCACGGGATGACTGGGACACATCGAGGCGCCCCGGGTGCGACCATGGGTCATGACCCTGAAAGGGCGGCCATGCTGCTCTTGACGATCGGCGGGTTGGCGGTCTTCCTGCTGGGCCTGCGGCGGATCGTCACGAGCCTCGACGAGCTCGCGGTGGCGGGCACGCGGCGTGCGCTCGAGAGCGCGACGCGCTCGCCGTGGCGGGCGCTGGCGACGGGCACCGGCATGGGTGCGTTCAGCCAGAGCGGGACGGCCACGGCCATCAGCGCCCTCGGCTTCGTCGCCGGCGGGGTCATGGCCGTGCGCGAGGGCATCGCGTACTCCTACGGGGCGCAGATCGGCGCGACGCTGGCGATCCAGCTCGCCGCGTTCCGCATTTCCGCCTACGCGCTGCCGATGATCGGCGTCGGCTTCTTCCTCGCGCGCTGGCCTCGCGCCCGCACCGGCGGTGGACTGCTTCTGGGCGCGGGCCTCTTGTTCCTCGGCCTGTCGTTGATCGCGGACTCGATGGCCGCCATGCTCGACAGCGAGGCCTTCGTCCTCGTCCTGACGACGCTGGGCGCCTCGCCCCTGGCCATGACCACCGTGGGTTTCGTCATCGGCACCTTCCTGACCAGCAGCAACGCCACCACCGCCCTCGCTCTGGGCCTCGTCGCCGCGGGCGGTAGCAGCCTGCCGGCGGCGATCGCGTTCGTCGCCGGCGGCAACGCGGGAGCGACGGTCATCTCGATCGTCGCCGCCCGCGAGCTCGGCATGGGCGCCATCCGCGTGGCCGTGATGCACACCATCGTCAAGCTGGTCGCGGCGTTCTTCGTGGCGTTCGTCGCGCAGCCGTTCGCGGTCCTGCTGCAGGCGCTGGGGGGCGACGGCGTGCGCCAGGTCGCCAACGGTCACACCGTGTTCAACATCTTCGTCGCCGTCCCCGGCACGCTCCTCGCCGGCCTGACGGCCCGCGTCGCGGAACGCATCATGCCCGCGCCCCGCGAGGAGGCGGGGCCGCGATACCTCGATCCCGACGTCCTGACCGAGCCGCGCTGGGCCCTCGGCCTGGCCCGACGTGAGGTCGTCAGGATCAGCGACGAGGTCCTGGTCATGACCGAGCTGACGGCCCGTGAGGTCCGCCGCGGGCAGTGGGACGGCGCCGCCATCCGGGCCCGCGAGACGCGCACCGACCGCCTCGCGCGGGCCGTGATCCGCTACCTCGCGGACCTGCGCGAGCGACACGGCGCGGACCCCACGTCGGAGTGGCTGTTCACCTGGGTGACCGAACTCGAGACCGTGGGCCGCCTCCTCCGCCGCGTCGAACGGCGCGAGGATCGGCTGCGCGACGCGGGCGTCACGTTCAGCCGCGCGGGCCGGCGCGAGCTCGCCGACGCTTGCGACGCGCTCCTCGCGCGCATGCGCAACGCCTTCACCGCCATGGCGGTCGGCCACAAGGGACTGGCGCGACAGGTGGTGGACGGGCGTCCCGAGTACGAACGGCTCATCGCGGAGCTGCGTCTCGCGCACCTGGCGCGCCTGGAGGCGCGCCTGCCCGCGACGCGCATGTCGCACATGCAGCATCTCGAGATCCTGGCCCTGCTGCGGCAGATCGACGCCAGCCTGACCCGCATCGGCGGGCTCGTCCTCGCCGAGGAGGCCGCCCAGATGCAGCCGGATCGGTAGGATCGCACCGATGCCCGCAGCCACCCCCGCTGCCGCCGCCCCCGATCCGCAGGATGCCGGACCCCTCGCCGGTCGCCTCGCCGCCCTGGCGATCGCGTTCGGCAAGGTCGGTCTCTTCGGTTTCGGGGGCGGTCCCTCCTTCATCCCGCTCATCCAGCGCGAGGTCGAGGCCCGGCGCTGGCTGACGCGCGAGGCCTTCCTCGACGCCTTCGCCTTCGGCAACGCCCTGCCGGGACCCATCGCGACCAAGCTCGCCGGCTACGTCGGCTACCGGGTCGCCGGCTGGGGTGGCGCCCTGGTCGCGCTGCTGGCGCTGACCGTCCCCACGATCCTCGCCATGGTTGGCCTCGCCGCCCTTTACGTCCAGTACCAGGACAGCCCCTGGGTGGAGGGTTTCCTCACCGGCCTGCGGCCGGTCGTCATCGGGCTGCTCGTCTACACGGTCGTGGTCTTCGCGCCGGGTGCGCTGGGACCGCTGCGCGCATGGCGGGGCAACCGCCTGCGCTGGGGGCTGGCGATCGCCGCCTTCGTGGCTGCCGTCGCGTTCGGTGTGCACCCGGGCTTGCTCATCCTGGCCGGCGGCGTCGCCGGCATCCTGCTGCGGCGGCGGCGGGCGTGAGCGAGGTCCTCGAGCTCTTCTGGGCCTTCGCCCGCGTCGGCCTGCTCGGTTTCGGCGGCGGTCCCGCGATGATCCCGCTGATCCAGGTCGAGGTCGTCGACCTGCGGTCGTGGCTCACGCCCGGCGAGTTCCTCGACGCGTTCGCCTTCGGCAACGCCCTGCCGGGACCCATCGCGACGAAGATGGCGGGCTACACGGGGTTCCAGGTCGCCGGCTGGGCGGGCGCGGCCGCGGCGTTGGCGGGCGTCACGGCGCCGACGATCGTGGCGATGGTCCTGCTGTTCGCCCTGTACCGGCGGTACCAGGACCGCGACGTCGTCCAGCGCTTCCTCTACGGCGTACGCCCGGTCGTCGTGGCGCTGCTCGCGCTGGTGGTGTGGGATTTCCTCCCGACCGCCATGCAGCCGTCGGACCTGCGCTGGGGCACCTGGCCGCTGTGGCCGCTGGCGGGCGTCACGCTGCTGCTCTCCCTGCGAACGCGGGTCCATCCGGCGCTGCTGATCGTCGCGGGCGGTGCCGTCGGCTGGTTGCTGTAGCCGGCGGGCCGCCCGCTCCGGCACGCGTCAGAACTTGCCGCCGGTCTTGAAGCCGCCGCCGCCCATCCGCCCGCCGGTCCTGAAGCTCCCGCCGCCGATGCCACCGCCGGTCTTGATGCCGCCCGCGCGCCTCGTGCCGCCGAAGCCCACGCTCGGGCCGCCCCTGGATCCGCCACTCGAGCCGCCGCCCCACGGCGAACCGCGGCCGAACCCACCCGAACCGAACGTCGGGTCGCTGCGGGTCGGCGCCACCCGGCGCTGACGTTCCAGGACGCGCCACAGCGCGTCGCGCGTCATGGCGCCGTCGAGCAACTGCGCCAGCAGCGTCCCGATCATCGCGCCCTCGGCAAACACGCTGCCGGGCTGGTCGTAGCGCCGGCGGGTGAAGTCGATGCGGACGCGCTCGAGGTCGGTCGTGCGCGCCTTGTGGCGCGCGGCCGCCTCGCGCAACTCGGCCTGCGCCACCGTCTGCGTCTCACGGCGACGCTCGAGTTCGAGCAGCCGCGCCACGACGCGGTCGTCCTCCGGGAGGGGCGTGGCGATCGCCTCACGCGCGAGCGCCTTCAGCGACACGCCCCCGAGCTCCTCGGTCAGGAGCGCGACCGCCTGGAGGTGGAGCGGGTCTTCGCCGCGGGCGAAGGCGGCCAACCGCTCCTCGATCGCCCCGATCGCCGCATCGCCCTGCTCGATCTCGGCGTCGATCTGTTGCAGGCCCGCACGCGCATCCTCGACGGCATCCACCAGTGGCAACAGCCCGTCGGCCTCGCGCTCCGCCGCGTCGCGCTCGGCCAGGGCGGCCAGGGCCTCGTCCGCCGCGGCGCCGACCCGGTCGGCGTGCTCGCGCAGGCGCAGGGGGAGCTCCTGCAGGCGGTGGTAGTTGCGACGGGCCTTCTCGAAGCCGATGAAGCGCGCGACGCGACCATCGAGCCAGCGCATCCACGGCCAGGCGCGGTAGGCGGCCGTCCCGTACCGCCGTCGCCACAGGTAGGCGAACAGCGGGTCGGCGTCGTAAGCGGCACCCTTGGCCGCCAGCTCCTCCTCGGCCAGCGTGGCCTTCTCGTCGGCATGGACCGCGATGCGTTCGGCCGCCTCGGCCGCCTCGCGCAGCGCGAGGTAGCCGGGGTCCTGCGTCAGCCGCGCCTGGGTGGCGGCCTCGGCCTCGTCGAGCCGCTCGGCGGCGCGCTCGAGGACCTCGACGGCCCCCCGCCGCGTGTCCGCGCGGCGGACCCGTTCAGCCTCCGCGTCGGCCAGCTCGCCCTCAACCGCGATCCGCAGGGACGCGCGTCGTTCCAGCAGAGCCAGCGCCCGCCGGTCGGCCTCGTTCAGCCGATCGGTCAGGCCGCCCTCGGCCAGCCAGGCCACCCGGATCGCCGCGAGCTCGGCGAGGACACGCGCCTGCTCCTGATCGGTGCCCACGAGGGCCGCGCTGGCGGCCTCGAGTTGCGCCTCCAGCGCTCGGCTGCGCGCCCGTTCCTCCTCGATCGCCTGCTGGATGACGCCCAGCGCATCGCGGCCGCTCATCTCCGTTGCCCTCACGTCGCCCCCCTCACCATCGCGTGATCGTCCCGCCCGTCGACTCGATCAGGTACGCGGGCTCGAGTTCGCCGGCGACCTTGCGCCCGACCGTCCGCTGCTGGATGATCCCATCGTCCGCCTTGTCGGCGGCCACCCGGTTCCAGGTCGCCTCGTCGACGCGCAGGCCCCAGCGGGACACGCGTTCCACGCGGCCGGTCTCCTCGTTGAGCACCGGCAGCGTCAAGCGTTGGCCGCTCGCGTCGATGGCCTCGACGACGAGGTAGTAGTTGCGCGCGCGGGCGTTGTCTTCGGGCACGCGCCAGACACCGCTGGTCTCGCCCTCCCCGACCACGATGCGCAACGCGTAGGCCCGCTCGAGATCGGCCCGGAGGTCTGCGAGCGCGTCGAGCGCCCGGCTCGCGGCCTCGCGATCGCCCTCGACGAGCGCGGCGCGGCCGTCGGCGACGAGGGCGGCGGCTCGGGTCTGGGCGGCGGGCTCGCGGGCGACGGCGACGATGGCGGCGTGGGCCTCGGTCAGGCCGTCGACCAGCGCGCGCCGCGGCGCCACGACCGCCTGCTGGTAGGCCAACGCCGCGACGGCGACGACGGTGAGTGCCACGAGCAGTCGGCGCAACCACAGCCCGCGCCGGACATACACGGTCGCCAACGCCCGCGCGAGGCTCGGTGGCACCTGCCGGTAGGCGAAGCGGTCCTCGCGGAGCGCCGCCACGCCGTCGAGCAGCACGTGTTCCGGGACCTCGATGCCCTGGGCCTCGTACGTCCGCCGCAGGCGCTCGAGGAGCGCCTCGTCACGGTCGCCGCGCGCGAGCTCCTGCGCCACGAGTTCCTCGCGGTGGCGCAGCGTGTCGACGACGTCCATCGCGAGCAGGACCTCATCCAGCGCGGGCGCCGCGGCGTCGCGCGCCGCGTCGCCTGGGCCCTCCGGTGTCACCGCGCCGTCGGCGGCTGGCACGCCGGCACCGTCACAGCGACCCGGTCTGGGTCAGCCGCGCCAGCCGCCGCTTGCCGTCCTCCACGGCGTCGCGGATCTCCTCGGCGTTGCGGGTCGACTCGGCGCGCATCTCCTCGATGATCTCGCGGGAGCGCAACTGGAAGTCGACGACCGAGTCGACCAGGCGCTGCACGGCGTCGGCCCGCACCGTCGGGCCGTAGCCGGCCCGCACGGCCTCCTCCTGCACCTGGCCGCCCACGTCGGCCAGCGTCTCGAGCGAGCGGCTGACGCCCTCCTTCATGGCCTCGAGCGTGCGGGTGCTCTCGTGCAGGCCGGTCAGCCCGGTGAAGGAGGCCGACAGCGCCGTGAGCACGGTCTCGTTGGTGGCAAAGAAGCTCACGGCCTGGGCGTTGACCCGCTCCTTGGCGGTGTGCGACTGCATGAGCCGGGCCATGACGACCTCGGACGTGTTGTAGCCGATCGTGAGGTTGTCCGCGAGGTCCTTGGCGACCTGGTAGCGCCGGTCCGAACGCTGCAGTTCGCGGACCCGCTCGTCGCGTCGCAGCTCGAGGCGGGCGCGCTCGGCCGGGTCGGCGTCGTCGCCGAGGGCGTCGACCTCGGCGAGCGCGGCGTCCACCGCGACCTTGGTGGCGTCGAGTTCGGCCTTGGCCGTCTGCAGCACCTCGAAGGCGAGCACCTCGGCCTGCTTGAGGGCGCCGCGGAAGTCCTGGTAGGCCTCCAGGATGACGTTCTCGCGCTCGAGCTGGTCGCGCGCAGCGGCCGCGACGTCGAGGTAGGTGCCCTTGATGCGCTCGAAGCGTTGCGCGATGTCGCCGCGGGTCACCTTCATCCACACCGTCTCGAGGCGCTCGCGGGTGGTGATCTTGCCGTCCTCCATCTGCTCGACGAGCATGCGGGCATCGTCGCGGATGCTGTCGAAGTCGCGGGTGAGGCGCTCATAGCGGTCGCCGATGTCCATCGCCTCGACCTGCGCCCGCACGACCTCGTGGAACAGGCTCGCCTGCGACAGCGTGCGCGTGATCGCCACGATGCGGTCCTCGTCGAGGTGGCTGATCTGCTGCAGCAGGGCGACGATGGGCGCCTCGTGCCCGCCCGTGCGCTCGGGCACCAGGCCCAGGCCGCGCAGGGCGCCGAGCGCCTTGTCGAGGTACGCGAGGGGGGTGGCGGTGAGGCTCATGCGAACTCCTTAGCTCGGGCTGGCGGACCGTGGCGCGCTCCGCCTCTCCCGCCATCATCGTGCGGACGGGCGGTCGGCGCAAGCGGCCGCCGTCACCGATGCGCGACCGACCTTGGGCAAGCGGCCGCCGGACGCCGGGCGCCGGCCCCAATGTCATGGGCCCGTCAGGGGTCCGGGCATGCCGAGGCGTGTATCATGAATACATCGTCGACCGGCCGGTGAACGGCCAGTTCGGAACGGCCGTGGCACCGGAGCGGGCCAGGCCGTGGACGGCCCTGGATCACGCGGGACCGCCCCAGTGAGGAGGTCGAGGCAGGGATCGGTTTGGACCGGACCCGGCGACGGACGTCAGTTCCACGGATCGCGAAGCACTGCAGGAAAGAAGGAGATCTCATGCGTATGCGCCTCTTCCACAGGTCTCTCATCGCCATCCTCGCGGCCATCCTGGCCTTCGGCACGGTCGCGCAAGCCCAGCCGGTCGAGGTCGAGTTCTGGCACGGGTTCACCGGCGCGCTCGGCGAGGTCCTCGAGGGCTACGTCGCCGAGTTCAACGAGTCTCAAACGGACTATCAGGTCAACCCGAGCTACAAGGGCAGCTATGCGGACACGATGGTCGCCGCCATCGCCGCGTTCCGCGCGGGGACCGCGCCCCACCTCGTGCAGATGTTCGAGGTCGGCACCGCCACGATGATGTACGCCGGCGGCGCCATCAAGCCGGTCTACGAGCTGTTCGAGGAGACCGGCGTCCCCTTCGATCCCGAGATCTACATCCCGGCGATCGCGGGCTACTACAGCGACCCCGACGGACGCTTGCTGTCGATGCCGTTCAACAGCTCCACCCCCATCATGTGGGTGAACCTCGACGCGCTGCGCGCCGCGGGCCTCGACCCGGCCACCACGCCGCTCGAGACCTGGGCCGACGTGCGGGCGGCCGCCAAGTCCGTCGTCGACGCCGGCGCGGCCCCCTGCGGGGTCTCGTTCGCGTGGCCGAGCTGGACCCAATACGAGAACTTCAGCGCCTGGCACGACGTGCCGCTCGCGACGCTGGCGAACGGTATGGAAGGTCTCGGCACCGAGCTGGCGATCAACAGCCCGCTGCACGTGGCGCACCTGCAGATGCTCGTCGACATGCAGGCCGAGGGCTCCTTCACCTACGGCGGCCGCGGCAGCGCCGCCGATCCGCTGTTCTCGTCCGGCGAGTGCAGCATGCTCGTCGCCTCGTCCGGTCTGCTGGCCAGGATCCTGCGCGAGTCGACCTTCGAGTGGTCCGCCCGTTACATGCCGTACCACGCCGAGGCCGAGGGCGCGCCGCAGAACTCGATCATCGGTGGCGCCAGCCTGTGGGTCATGCAGGCCCCCGACCGGACGATCGAGGAGTACAGCGCGGTCGCCGAGTTCCTGAACTTCATCAGCACGCTCGAGATGGCCGAGCGCTGGCACCTCGACACGGGCTACCTGCCCATCCGCTTCGGCGTCTACGAGAAGCTCGAGGCCGAGGGCTACTACGTCGAGAACCCGGGTCGCGCGGTGCCCTACCAGCAGCTGACGCTCAACCCGCCGACCGAGAACTCACGCGGCCTGCGCCTCGGGAACATGCCCGAGATCCGAGCCATGATCTACGAGGAGATCGAGCTCGCCCTGCAGGGCCAGAAGACGGCCCAGCAGGCCCTCGACACCGCCGTCGAACGCGGCAACGTCGTCCTGCGCAACTTCCAACGCACCTACGAATGAGACCGACCGTCGGGGGGCGCCGCGCGGCGCCCCCCGACGCCCCCCGCGGCCCCGCGTCGCCGCCCCCTAAGCGAGAGGACCCATGCGCAGGCGCACGATCTTCCGCAACAAGCTGCTGCCGTACCTCCTGCTGATACCGCAGCTCGCCGTCACGATCATCTTCTTCTTCTATCCGGCCGCACAGGCCCTCTACCAGTCGATGCTGTTCGAGGACCCCTTCGGCCTGCGCACCCAGTTCATCTGGTTCGAGAACTTCCAGACGGTGCTCAGCAGTCCCCTCTATCTCGAAGCCGCGCGCGTCACGTTGGTCTTCTCGGTCGCGGTCACCCTGGGCGCCATGGCGCCCGCGCTGTTGCTCGCCGTCATGGCCGACCAGGTGATCCGCGGTGCCGCCGGCTACCGCACGCTCATCGTGTGGCCGTACGCCATCGCGCCCGCCGTGGCGGCCGTCCTGATGCTCTTCATCTTCCACCCGACGATCGGCCAGGTCGGCCAGGGCCTGCGTGCCCTGGGCGTCCCCTGGGACTACCGCATCCACGGCGGGCAGGCGCTCTTCCTGGTGATCTTCGTGTCGGCCTGGAAGCAGGTCAGCTACAACTTCCTGTTCTTCCTGGCCGGGCTGCAGTCGATCCCCAAGACGATCGTCGAGGCGGCCGCCATCGACGGCGCCTCGCCCGCCCGACGCTTCTGGACGGTGGTCTTCCCGCTGCTCTCGCCGACGACCTTCTTCCTGCTGGTCGTCAACATCATCTACGCGTTCTTCGACACCTTCGGGGTCATCCACGCCCAGACCCAGGGCGGACCCGGCCGCGCCACGACGACACTCATGTACCGCCTCTACCGTGACGGCTGGGTCAACCTCGACCTCGGCGGCTCGTCGGCCCAGTCCGTGCTGCTCATGACCGCGGTCATCGCCCTCACCGTCATCCAGTTCCGCTACATCGAGCGGCGGGTGCATTACTGATGGCCATCGGACGCAACCGCTGGCTGCCGCACGTCGTGCTGCTCCTGGGCGTCTTCATCTTCGCCTTCCCGATCTACCTGGCGTTCGTCGGCTCCTCCCACGACGCGTCAACGATCGCGCGCGGGGACATGCCCCTGACGATCGGACCGCACCTCGTCGAGAACTACCAGCAAGCGCTCGTCAGCCCCGTCGGCACGCGCGTGCGCGCGACGCCGGCCCTCACGATGATGCGCAACAGCCTCTACATGGCCCTGGCGATCGTCGTCGGCAAGATCGCGATCTCACTCCTGTCGGCCTTCGCGGTCGTGTTCTTCGAGTTCCCGGGCCGCATGTTCTTCTTCTGGATGATCTTCATCACCCTCATGCTGCCCGTCGAGGTCAGGATGATCCCGACCTACGCGGTCGTCTCCAACCTCGGCATGGTGGACACCTTCGCGGGTCTCACCATCCCGCTCATCGCGTCGGCGACCGCGACCCTCCTCTTCCGACAACACTTCCTGACGATCCCCGACGAGCTCGTCGATGCGTCGCAGATCGATGGCGCCGGCGCCATGCGCTTCTTCTGGTCCGTGCTGCTGCCGCTCTCGCGCAACAACGTCGCTGCCCTCTTCGTGATCATGTTCATCTACGGCTGGAACCAGTACCTGTGGCCCCTCATCGTGACGACCGGACGCGGCCGTGAGACGATCGTCATCGGCATCGTCCGCATGATCGGTACCGGCGAGGCGCAGACCGACTGGCAGCTCATCATGGCGGTCGCGGTGCTGGCGCTGCTGCCGCCCGTGGCGATCATCATCCTCATGGAACGCTGGTTCGTGAAGGGGTTGGTCGACGCCGAGAAGTAACCTGGTTCGATCGGAGGATCCATCTTGCCTACCCACCTGCGCCCCATCCTCGACGTCGCCGGCGATCTCGGCCTCGATCCGGAACGCTGTACGCCGCTCGGCCGCCACAAGGCGAAGGTCGACCCAGTCGACCGCGAAGGCGGCGCCACCCCGCCCGGCGGTCGCCTGGTGCTCGTCTCCGCGGTCACGCCCACGCCCGCCGGCGAGGGCAAGACGACCGTCAGCGTCGGTCTCACCCAGGGCCTGCAGCGCATCGGCGCGCGCGTGGCCCTGTGCCTCCGTGAGCCCTCGCTGGGCCCCGTGTTCGGCGTCAAGGGCGGAGGCACCGGCGGCGGCGAGGCGCAGGTCGAGCCCGCCGACGACGTCAACCTCCACTTCACCGGCGACCTGCACGCCATCTCCAGCGCCCACAACCTGCTCGCCGCCCTGGTCGACACCGACCTCTACTTCGGCGGGCCGAGCGGCCTCACACCCGAGACCACCACCTGGCCGCGGGTCGTCGACATGAACGACCGCGCGCTGCGCAAGGTCGTGATCGGGGCCGGCGGCAGGGCGGAGCGCCACACGCGCTTCGACATCACCGCCGCCAGCGAGGTCATGGCGATCATGGCGCTCTCGACGTCGGAGGACGACCTGCGTGCCCGCCTCGCCCGCATCGTCGTCGGGCGCACGGCGGACGGCGTGCCCGTGACCGCCGACGACCTCGGCGCCACCGACGCGATGGTCGTGCTGCTGCGCGAAGCGCTGCGGCCGAACCTCGTGCAGACGCGCGAGGGGGCGCCCGCGTTCGTGCATTGTGGCCCCTTCGCCAACATCGCCCACGGCTGCTCGAGCGTGGTCGCAACCGACCTCGCCCTGCGCCACGCCGACGTCGTCATCACCGAGGCCGGCTTCGGCTTCGACCTCGGCGGCGAGAAGTTCCTCGACCTGAAGATGCGCCAGGCCGGCCTGTGGCCGCGCGCCGTCGTGCTCGTCGCGACCGTGCGCGCGCTCAAGAGCCACGGCGACGGCGACCTGACGCTGGGCCTGCAGCACCTCGCCCGCCAGCTCGCCAACGTCCGCGCGTTCGGCCTGCCGCCGCTGGTGGCGCTCAACGTGTTCCCCGACGACAGCGAGGAGGAACTGGCTGAGATCGAGGCGTTCGCGGCCGCCGCGGGCGCCGGAGCCGGCCGCTCCACGGGTTTCACCGACGGCGGTGCCGGCGCGACGGTCCTGGCCGAGCGCCTCATGGCGCTCCTCGAGGCCACCGACGCCGACCCGCCCCGGCCGACCTTCCTCTACCCGAAGGACACGCCCCTGCTCGACGCCTTGCACGCCGTCGCCTCGACGATCTACGGCGCCGGCGAGGTCCGCCTGTCGGAGGCCGCCGAGGGCGACCTCGCGTGGCTGCGCCAGGCCGGCTTCGACCGCCTGCCCGTGTGCATCGCCAAGACCCACCTCTCGCTCACCGACGATCCCAAGGGCGGCGGCCTGGCCCGCGGCTTTCCGGTCACCGTCCACGAGCTGCGCCTGTCGGCAGGAGCCGGTTTCGTCGTCGCCCGCATGGGCCGCATCTTCACCATGCCGGGCCTGCCGCGCGAGCCGGCCGCCAAGAACGTCCGCCTGCGGCCCGACGGCTCCGTTCAGGGGCTGATGCAGGGCGACTGAGCGGCCGCCCGCGCAGGCGCGCAGAACCGGTTCCGGCGCCTCGCCGGCCGTGGCTTCCACATCGCCGTCGGCGTTAGGCTGGCGGCGATGCCCCTGTCGCCCGACGACGTCTACCCCGCCGGCGCCGGCGCCCCGCCATTCGCGCTCATCGACGTGCGCTCGCCCGGCGAGGTCGCCCGCGGCGCCCTGCCGGGCGCCCACGCCCTGCCGCTCATGAGCGACGAGGAGCGCCACCTGGTGGGCCTGCGCTACGCGGAGGCCGGGCAGGAGGCCGCGATCGCGCTGGGCTACGACCTGGCCGGGCGGCACCTGCCCGCCCGCGCGGCGGCGTGGCGCACCGTCGCGGACGCGGGGCCCACGGCGGTGGCCTGCTGGCGCGGTGGGCTCCGCAGCGCGCTGGCCGTCCGCCACCTCGACCGGCCGGGGGTCGAGACGGTCGCCGGCGGGTACAAGGCCCTGCGGCGCCACCTCATGGGCGGCCTGCGGCGCTCCCTGGACGCGAAACACGTCGCCGACGCCAAGCGCGTCGACGTCCTGGGCGGCCTCACGGGCTCCGGCAAGACGGAGGTGCTGCGGGCGCTGGGCGGCGTGCCCGACCTGCTGGCGCTCGACCTGGAGGCCCACGCGCGCCACCGAGGCAGCGCCTTCGGCGCGGAGGACGAGCCCCAGCCCGCACAGGCGACCTTCGAGAACGCCGTGGCGGCTGCGGTCGTGCTCAGCCCGGCCGCTCGCATCCTCGCCGAGGACGAGTCGCGCTTCGTCGGTCGCCGGACGGTGCCGGACGCCCTGTGGACGGCGATGCGCGCCGCGCCCGTCGTGTGGCTCGAGGCGCCCCTCGAAGAGCGCGTGCGCCGCGTCTTCGAGGGCTACGTCCGCGCGCCGGCCGAGCGACACGGCGTCGCCGTCGCCCGGGCGCGGCTCGAGGGCGACGTGCGCCGCGTCCGCAAGCGGCTCGGCGGTCAGCGCTGCGATGCCGTGATCACCGCGCTCGCCGCGGCGGAGGCCGCCTGGTTCGACCCGTCCGCCCACGCAGGCTGGATCGCCACGCTGCTCGTGGACTACTACGACAAGCTCTACCTGCGGGCGTTCGCGGCGAGTGGCCGAACCCGGGCGTTCGCCGGCGACGCCGAGGACGTGATCGGCTACCTCTCGGATGCGACGATGGGGCCATGGAAGCCTCGACCGTCCGCCTGACGCACACGGTGAAGAAGGGCGGCTGCGCCGCCAAGATCGCCGCCGGCACGCTCGCCGATCTGCTCCGCACGCTGCCACTGTCGACCCACCCCGACCTGCTCGTCGGCCGCGACCTGTTCGACGACGCGGCGGTCTGGCGGGTCTCGGACGAGGTCGCCATGGTCCAGACGCTGGACTTCTTCACGCCGATCCTCGACGATCCCCACGACTTCGGCGCCGTCGCCGCGGCCAATGCCCTCTCCGACGTCTTCGCCATGGGCGCCACCCCGGTCACCGCGCTGACGATCCTCGCCTACCCCCTCGACACCCTGCCACCGGACGTGCTGCAGGCGCTCATGGCCGGCGCCATCGACGTCATCCACGGCGCGGGCGCCCACCTGGTCGGCGGCCACTCGATCGAGGACGACACGCTCAAGCTCGGCTTCGCCGTCACCGGCCTCGGTCACCCGCAGCGGCTGTGGACCAACGCGGGCGCTCGGCCCGGGGACGTGCTGCTGCTGACCAAGGCGGTCGGCACGGGCACCCTGGCGGGGGCGCGCAAGAACGACGAGATCGACGCCGCTGCGATGGCGCCCGCCATCGCCTCGATGCGGCAGGTCAACCGGCTCGACCTGCCACCCGAGCTGCACGCCGCAGTGCACGCCGCCACCGACGTCACCGGCTTCGGCGTGCTGGGCCACGGCCTGCACGTGGCGCGGGGCTCGGGCGTGAGCCTGCCCATCGACGCTGCCACGGTACCGCTGCTGCCGGGTGCGGCGGACACCCTGCGGCGCGGCATCCTCACCAAGGCGCACACGAGCAACACCCGCTACGTGGCGCCCTACGTCGCGGGTCGCTGCGACCTCGACGAGGTCGCCTGGTGGTCGTTGGTCGACCCGCAGACCAGTGGCGGGCTGCTGCTGTCGGTGGCGGCCGAGGAGGCCGAGGCCGTCCTGGCGCACGTGCGCGAGCGCTTCCAGCGAGCGGGGAGGATCGGCGAGGTGACGGCCGCCGGCGAGGCGGCGTTGATCGTCGGCGCCTGAGTGCCGGTCCTCAGCCACGCAACTCCGGCCGGTCGCCGTAGTGCTCGAGCGCCTCGGGGTTGGCGAGCGCCTCGAGGTTGCGCACGCGCTCCCCCATCACGACCGCCCGCACGGCCAGCTCGACGATCTTCCCGCTCTTCGTCCGGGGCACGTCCGGCACCTGCAAGACCACCGCCGGCACGTGCCGCGGCGTCGCGTGCTGGCGCACCGTGGCGCGGATCCGGTCGACCAGCGCGCGGTCGAGCGTCAGCCCGTCGCGCAGCCGCACGAACAGCACGACCCGCACGTCGCCGCCCCACGGCTGCCCGATGCACAGTGACTCGAGGACCTCGGGGACCCGTTCCACTTGGCGGTAGATCTCCGCGGTGCCGATCCGCACGCCGCCCGGGTTGAGCACCGCGTCGGAGCGGCCGTGGATGACCAGGCCGTCGCTCGGCGTGCGCTCGGCGTAGTCGCCGTGCGCCCACACGCCGGGGAAGCGCTCGAAGTAGGCGGCGCGGTAGCGCGCGCCGTCCGGGTCGCCCCAGAACCCCACCGGCATCGACGGGAACGGACGGGTGCACACGAGTTCGCCCTTGACGCCGGTGGCGGCCGGCCGGCCGTCGTCGTCCCACACGTCGACGGCCATCCCCAGGCCGCGGCACTGCAGCTCGCCGGCGCGCACGGGACGGGTGGGGCAGCCCAATGCGAAGCAGGAGACGATGTCGGTCCCGCCGGAGATCGAGGCGAGGAGCAGATCGTCCTTGACGTCGCGGTAGACGTAGGCGAAGCCCTCGGGCGGGAGCGGTGAGCCGGTGGAGAGCACGGCCCGCAGCGCGTCGAGGTCGTGCGCCGCGCGCGGCCGCACCCCGCTCTTCTCGAGGGCGGCGAGGTACTTGGCGCTGGTCCCGAACACGCTCACGCGCTCCCGCTCGGCGAGGTCCCACAGCGCGGACGCGTCGGGCGCGAACGGCGAACCGTCGTGCAGAACGACGGCCGCGCCGACGGCGAGGGCGCTCACCAACCAGTTCCACATCATCCAGCCGCAGGTCGTGACGTAGAGGATGACGTCGTCGGGCATCAAATCGGTGTGCAGCACGTGCTCCTTGAGGTGCTGCAGGAGCGTGCCGCCGGCGCCGTGCACGATCGCCTTGGGTGCACCCGTGGTCCCCGAGGAGAACATGACGTAGAGCGGGTGGTCGAAGGGGAGCCGCACGAACTCCAGCGGTTCGGGGTCGGCCGCGAGGTAGGCGTCCCAGGCCACCGCGCCGGGGACGGGACCCAGGTCGGGACGGGCCTCGAGGAAGGGGAACACGATGAGCCGCTCGACGGTCGGCAGGCGCTCGGCGATGGCAGCGAGCCGCTCGCGGACGTCGATGCGCTTCCCCGCGTAGCGGTAGCCGTCCGCCGCTACGAGCACCTTCGGCTCGACCTGCCCGAAGCGGTCGAGCACGCCCTCGGTGCCGAAATCCGGCGAACAGGAGCTCCACACCGCGCCGATCGACGCGGCGGCGAGCATCGCGACGACGGCCTCCGGCGCGTTGGGGGTGAAGCCGACGACGCGGTCGCCCACCCCGACGCCGTCGCGCCGTAGTGCCGCGGCGAAGCCGATCACGCGGGTATGAAGCTCGGCGTACGTCAGCCGCCTGCGGCGGCCCGCCTCGTCGCGTCCGATCAGAGCCGGGCGGCTGGCCGCGTCGGGCGCCGCCGCGAAGCGCAGCAGGTTCTCGGCGAAGTTCAGGCGCGCCTCGGGGAACCAGCGGGCGCCGGGCATGCGCTGGCCGTCCTCGAGAGCGACCCCACCCTTCGCGCCAACCACCCCGGCAGCGTCCCACCAACTCGACCAGAAGGCCCCGGTGTCGTCGACGCTCCAGCGGTACAGGTCGTCGTAGTCGCGCAGCCCGAGGCCGCGTCGCGCGTTGACCGCGGCGATGAAGGCCGCCAGCTGGGTCATCCCGACGCGCTCGGGCGCGGGCGTCCAGACCACCTCGCCGAGAGCCGGCTGCGCCGCCGGTCGCTGCTCACGCTCCACCCTCGCCGCCACCTCCAGCGTCCCCTTCACGGGGACCTCGATCGATGCGGCAACCTACCGGCGCCGGGGTCGCAGGTCAAGCCATGCCATGCCGTCACCGCCCATGGGTCGTGGTCGCGGCATCCCACGGCCGCGGGCCACGAACCGCGCCCGACGAGGGGGCGGAGCCCGCGGCCCGCTCGGCGTCCTGCTTCAGCGGTGCCCGATCACTCCACGACGACGGGCGCCAACATGCCAGCCTGGTAATGGCCCGGGATGAAGCAGCCGATCTCCCAAGTGCCGATCGCCTCCTCGGGCAACGTGAAGTGCAGGACCACGGTCTCACCCGCCTCGAGCTCGACCTCCACGAAGCCGCTGGTACCCACCTCCCAGCCGTCGCCGACGACGTCGACCTCGATGCCGCGGAGGAGGTCGACCTCGTAACCGTCCGGGATCCCCTCCTCGACGACGACGTCGCGTCCGATCAGGACCTCGTGCTCCATCATCCCGACGTTGACGAACACGATCTCGTACTTCTGGCCCGCCAGCAGCACGATCGGCTCGTTGCGCTCGTGCCCCTCGACCTGGAAGAAGAACTCCCCCATCTCGATGCGCACCACGACACGCTCGTCGGTCACCTCACCGTGACCCATCGCCGCCGCGACGGCCACCCAACCCAACACCACGGACATCATCCCTACGATCCACGTTCGACGCACGATGGTCCCCGTTCTCGCTCCGCCTGGGAGCGCGACATGCCGGTCGGCAGGGGCCGGCACCGTGGTCCACGGCCGGCGTGGGGGGCGATCGGGTCACGATCGTGAGAAGGCGACCCGGACGTCATTTGTTTCGCACGTCAACCAGTGAGGCCGACGCGAAGCGTACACCATCGCCGCTCGGCCGGCTAGCCCAAGGCACGACGGGTGCTCGGTCAGAGTTCGATGGGCCCCGTCGGATGTAGCAGCGTCACGCCGACCGGCGCGAAGCGCTCCATTCCCGCGAGCGCCGCGCCCGCTTCGTCCAGCGGCCGTCGCTCCCCGATCAACCGTGCGAGCGGGACGCGGCCACGTTCGAGGAAGCGGAAGAGCCGCGGGTACGCCCGTGCGGGCATGCCGTGCCCTCCGACGATGGTGAGCTCGTGGCGCACCACGCGCTGGAGCGGCAGCGGGGGGTCGGCCTCGCCGCCGAGCAGCAGGCCGAGCTGGACGTGGCGGCCACGCGGCCGCAGCGACCCGATCCCCTGCGCGCTGGTGGCGCGGCTCCCGAGGGCATCGACCGTGACGTCGGCGCCGCCGCCGGTCGCCTCGGCGATCGCGGGCAGCGGATCCGCCTCGGAGGCGTCGAGGACGAGGCTCGCGCCCAGCTCGCGCGCGAGCGCCAGCTTCGCGGGCACCAGGTCGACGGCGACGACGCGCGCGCCCGCGGCCGCCGCGATCGCCACCGCCGCCAGGCCGACGCCGCCGCAACCGAACACGGCGACCGTCTCGCCAGGCCGCAGCGCGGCGCGTTCGACGAGGCCGTGGAAGGCCGTCATGAAGCGACAGCCGAGCGAGGCGGCCTCGTCGAAGGGGAGGCCGCCCGGCAGGCGCGCCAGGTTGACGTCGGCCCACGGCACCGCCACGTACTCGGCGAAGCTGCCCCAGCCGTCGAACCCCGGCTGGAACTCGTGCTCGCAGAGGTGGGTGTGACCCGCGCGGCAGGTCCCGCACGCGCCGCAACCGCAGCAGAAGGGGGCCGTCACGCGGGCGCCCAGCCATTCGCCGCGCACGTCGGCCCCGACGGCGACGACCTCGCCGGCGAACTCGTGGCCCGGCACGTGCGGCCAACGCACGGTCGGGTCGTGGCCGACCCAGGCGTGCCAGTCGCTGCGGCACACGCCCGTGGCGCGCACCCGCACGACCGCGCCGTGCGGCGGGGGAACGGGGTCGGGGACGGTGGCCGGCGTCGGGACGCCGCGCGGGGCGTCGACCAGGATGGCACGCATGCGCCATCGTACGGGCTCCCGGCGGCCCGCGTCGGCGGCGCCCCCGTGGGGGGGTTGCCGGACGCCTACCTGCCGCGCGCCTGCGCGCCGCTCAACCGATGCAGGCGGGCTCGCCGTCGGCGTCGATCGCGGCGGCGTCAACCGACGCCGCGTCGACCGGCGCGACGTCCGCCAGAGTCAGCCCGATCTCCGCCAGGACCTCGGCCGTGTGCTGGCCGTGCAGCGGCGGCGGGTAGCGCACGGCCGCGGGCGTGC
>Ga0180436_10002266_pt1 | contig 18380 bp, 21 predicted proteins | sample SS_ome_2_FD_132434 | JGI IMG/M metagenome (GOLD analysis project Ga0180436, IMG submission 132434) | Hypersaline lake sediment archaeal communities from the Salton Sea, California, USA - SS_3_S_2 metaG | ecosystem: Environmental > Aquatic > Non-marine Saline and Alkaline > Hypersaline >...
AGGCCGACCTGATTGTGCTTGCGACCCATGGGCGCAGCGGGCTGGCCGGGTTGCTGATCGGCAGCGTGACCGAGCAGGTGCTGCGCGTCTCCGAGATCGACGTGCTCGCCATCCCGCCCGAACAGCCCGCCTGACTCGCGGCACCCGGCTCACCGGCCAGCCTGTCGCGCGCGACCCTGTCTCAGATGCAGCGATCGGCCGGACGGCGCCCCCAAAACAGACCGGTCATGCGGTCGTGATATCGAGCCACATGCGCAGAAAGCTGCCGCCTCCTTCGCGCGCCGCGCGCAGCCGAACGATCGGATTGACCTAGATCAATGATCAAGTACACCTAATCCGACAAAAGAACTCAACATTGCGGGAGAAGCCAATGCACATTGGGGTTTTGTCACTCACCGTGACCATGTCTTTCGTCCTGGGCGCCAGTGCACTCGCGGCAGAAGGCGACGTGCCATACTCGATCGAGAGCCTTGGGGAGCGGCTGTTCTTCGACGTCAACCTGTCCGCCAATCGAACCCAAGCCTGTGCCACCTGCCACGATCCCGACCAGGCCTTCGCGGATCCGCGTGGCATGGCCTCCATTGGAGATGACGGGATTTCGCTGGGCGACCGAAACGCGCCGACGGCCATGTACGCGGCGCTGACGCCCGAGTTTCAACAGGGCGAGGACGGGAGCTGGTTTGGCGGGCAGTTTCACGACGGCCGGGCGTCGACACTCGCCGATCAAGCCGGCGGGCCGCCACTCAACCCGATCGAGATGGGCATGCCGGACGAGGCCGCCGTCATCGCGCGCTTGAAGGAAGACCCGGCCTACGTTGCTGCCTTTTCGGCGCTGTTCGGGAAGGGGATTCTGGATGACACCAATGCAGCCTATGCCGCGATGACCGAGGCGATCGCCGCTTTCGAACGAACCGAGGTGTTTTCCCCGTTCGCGTCGAAATACGACCGTTTCCTGCGAGGTGAGGCGGAGTTGACCGACGAGGAAGAACTCGGGCGGCTCCTGTTCTTCTCCGAGCAGTTCACGAACTGCAACCTTTGCCACCAGGTCGGCGACAGTCTCATGGACCCGCGGGAGACCTTCACAGACTACAGCTATCACAACATCGGCGTGCCAGAGAACGTGGAGTTGCGCGAAATGAACGGTGTCGAGATCGGCACCGTCGACTTTGGCTTGGCACTCAATCCCGAAGTCGATGGCGACCCGGCGCAACGTGGCAAATTCCGCACGCCGACGCTGCGAAACGTGGCGGTGACGGGACCCTACATGCACAACGGCGTGTTCGCCGATTTGCGCACGGTGGTGCTGTTCTACAATCAGTACAACGCTGCCGACGAAGCGCGAAAGCTCAACCCGGAGACTGGCGCCCGTTTCGGAGCACCTCAAATCGCCGGCACCCTGGCAGTGGAGGAGCTTACCCACGGCCCTGCCCTCGACGACCGGAGGGTGGATGCGCTGGTTGCCTTCATGAAGACGCTCACCGACGCGCGCTTCGAGCACCTGTTGGAAGACTAGGAGGCGGCAAACCGGTGCCAGAAGGCGCCCGGGCCTAGGTGACGCCCACCCTTCTGGCTTGTATCAGACCTTAGTCCGCCTCGTCGTAGGTCGAGGCATTGAGCTGCATGTAGTTGGCCTCCCCGAGCTTGTTGAACAGTTCGATCTGGGTTTCGAGGAAGTCGATATGGCCTTCTTCATCCGACAACAGCTCTTCGAACAGTTTCATGGAGACGTAGTCGCCGGCCTCGTGGCAGATGTCGCGGGCCTTCTTGTAGAGCGCCCGCGCGCTTTCCTCGCCGGCGAGATCGGCTTCGAGGGTTTCCTGCACATTCTGGCCGATGCGCAGCGGGTCGAGCTTTTGCAGGTTGGGGTGGCCGCCGAGGGCAATGATCCGAGCGACCAGCTTGTCGGCGTGCTCCATCTCCTCGATGCTTTCCTCGCGGCTTTTGCTGGCCATCTTGCCAAGCCCCCAGTCCTCCTGGAGCCGGTAGTGCACCCAGTACTGGCTGACCGCCGTCAACTCATGGCGCAGCGCATCATTGAGAATGTCTATGACCTTTGGGTCGCCCTTCATAACGTTGTCCTTTGTTCGCTTGCCGGCCCCAGTGACCGGAGGTCGGGTGGTACTTCGAGGTTGGCGTTTTTTCGCATGGTCTCCAGGAACAGCGGCAGACAGCCGCCGCAATCCGGCTTCTTGCCAAGGGCGTGGTACACCTTGCCAGGCGTGATGATCGTCTCCGGATCAGCGGCGCGCATCCAGTCGATGGTGGCGTTGATGTCCTGGCTGGCAATGTTCTGGCAATGGCAGATGATCATGTCAGGCTCCGGCCTTTGGGCATAGGTTGGCAACAAGCCGCGTCGGGCAGGCGAAGGGACAACCTGACGCCGGTGCCCAGTCGCCGGTGCTCAGCATTTGGCCCAATCCATGCGCGAGCGCCGCCGCTTTGCCGGCCGCCTCGCCGGGCAGGAGCCGCCGGGCAATCATCTCGGCCTCATCCAACGCGCCGGCAGTTGCAAACGTGATCAGACGCGCAACCTGGGCTTCGTCCAGGCCAAGCCGGCCACTGTCGGGACACCGGAACGCCAGCGGCCGGGCCGAGCGCAAGTCCAGCAGGTCGGAGAAACCCGACAAACTCTGCAAGACAGCTTGCGCGCGCGCCGCACCGAACTGCATCGGTGCGGCGAGGCACACCGCCTCGCGGCAGGTCCCCGTCGCCCTCCACAACCGCAACAGCCGCAGCACTTCGGCGGCCACCGGATCGAGATCACCGGGGTATTCGGCCAGATCATGGCCCGGAGGCAGGGCGAACGCGTTCATTTCGTCAGGATGCGCTTTCCCGCGCGGCTGTTCGTCAGTGTGTCGGCCCTGTCGCCCTGCCGGATATGAGCCCGCCCTCCTGCGAAGGTGAGGAGGCGCGCACCATCGCTCGGCCGCGCTGTGCCGGCCTCGCATCCGGTGGTCTCGCTCTCTTCGTTCACCGGCTCAACCCCGCCGTTTCTTCGGGCGCCCATCGTCCTTTCCATCCGCGCCAGGTCAATGCGTTCGCCACGCGTCTTCAGTTGCTCCAGTTCAGCCAGGTCGAACCGGGACGTGCGCCGCAAGGCGCTGCCCTGATCATCGAGGTCTTTCATCCCGGCACTTTCCGCATTGATTCAACACCTGTCCAACAGGTAAAAGCTGACTGAAACACTCGGAAAAATCAATCCCTAGTTTTTTGGTCAACTAATAGGCCGGCGCGATGGCCAGCCCTCGGGATGTCGAAGCGGTACCGCGCACCGTGGTTCCTCAGCTGGCGCGCGTGCCGCCCGCCAGAACGGCGAGCCCGTGGTTGTCGAACTCGAAGCCGGCCGCGGCCGGAAGCCGGGTTTCGCCCAGGTTAAGATCCGTGAACCCGGCGACCGCCTCGACCCTTGGTCCAAGGCCAACGGCGCTCGCGCCGATGCAGGCGGTGCTGCGCAGAATCGACGTGCCATCGAGCTTCAGCGCCATACCGGTTTCTTTTGACGACACCAGGGCCCGGTTGCCACTGGCCGCGACGGAGGACACATAGCCGCCCAAGGCGGCAACGGTTTCGATCCGGTCGACCCGATCGCGATCCACGACCCAAAGCACCTCCGCACCGCGCGCACGGCTTTCGTCGGTGACCTGCCCGCCGACATAGAGCCGCCCCGCATGGTCCATCGCGAGGTGGCGCAGCGATACGCCTTCGGTGCCGGGCCAAATCCCCATGGAATCGAGCGTGCCGCGTTCGAAATCGAAGACGACAATCTCGCTGTGGAACTGATGCAGGTTGAACGGGGTACGACCATAGTCCGGGTGCGTCTCCAGGCCGCCGACCGCAACGAAGAAGACGTCACGCGACGGATGCCGCGCAATCTCGTGCGGCCCCGGGCCCGGTAGCGCAACATGACCAACCCGGGCGCCGTTGCTGTCGTAGATGCCGATGGCGCCACCGAGGGTTTCCAGATCGTTCTCCGCGATCAGCAGGTGCGCCCCGTCTCGTGTGAAGGCGCCATGCCCGTAGAAGCTGCGATCGGGCGGGGCGGCAACAACCTTCAGAATCTCCAGGCTCCTCCGGTCAAGCAGAGCAAACCGATCGCCCGGACGGCGCGGGAACACGACAAGGCGGGTGCCGTGCGAGGCGAACCCGTGCGCACGAAAGTCGAGCGGTACATGCCCGAGGCGTTCACCGCTGGCGGAGACAAACACCGCCTGGCTCAGGCGTGTCTCGGCCGAGGTTTCCGCGCCAACGAATGCCGCGCGTTCGGCAGGCTGGCCAAAAGCACGCTGGGTCGCCACAACCCCCAATCCAAGCGCAAGGCGCCCGAGGAACGCGCGACGAGACTCAGTCGCCATCGGCCGACGTGAACCCGGTGGTCAGGCCGATGGAACTTGGCAGGCCGGTCTTGAAATACGCCTCGTGAAAAAGCACGAGCTCCCCGAAGCTTCGGAGTTCCGCAGCCATCGGCCCGTCTTCTTCGGCGATTTCGGTCAGCGTCCGGCTTTCCAGGGCAAGCGAGTCCGCAATATTGGCGGCGGTTTCGCCAAGCATGTAGTATTCCATCGTGCCGCCGACGTCGGGCGTGATGTCGAAGAACCCGTAGGGCAGTTCGTAGAGCTCGGCCAGGGTGCGGAAGTTCTCGGCAATACTCGCAAGACCGAGACCGCTGCTTGTCGCCTCGGTGCGCTCGGCGCGCGCTTCGCCCGCTGCCGCTCCCAGCCCGCGCTGGATACGGTGCTTACGAAGCCGGTCGGTGTAGACGACGGCGCCCGCCAGCAGGTCCCGGATCACCGCATCGACGCTGCCATAACGGTCGTTGCCACTGGCGGCGGTGTCGTATTCGGTCCGAAACGTCGCGCCGGGTGTCCAGGCGTCCAAGAGGTCTGCCGCCAAATCTGCCTGGTAGCGCGCAACGGCCAGGGACAGCTCGCAGGCGTAGCTGCCGGGCGCCAGGTCCCCGTAGAGCAGCTCCTCCAGCGCAGTGAGATTCAACAGCGCGATCGACCGGCCGACCAGGCCGTCTGGCTTGACCAAAGCGGCATCTTCGGCCCTCACGGCCATTCGAACCGCGCGGCGCGAAAAGCCTTTCGGGTCGGGCCAAAGCTGCACGCGCATCGGCCCCTCAGCATCCATCACCGGGCCGACTTGGATCACGCTTGCCCGCTGCCATGACAGGAAGACGTCCGCGAAGGCCGCATGTGCGCCGGCGATATCGGCTTCGCCACTGCAGTATCGCTCAAGGGTACTCGTCAGCGTTCCTGCGTCGTCCCGGAGAGCCTCGTAGCTCGGCAACACGAACCCGTCTGCGGTTGTGACCAGTCCCGCCTGCAACAGTGCCGCCTGTTCGGGCGTGAAACGGCTCTCGGCGGTGCCTGCGGCGGGCAGGAGCGCAAGACAAAGGGCGGCAACACGGAACATTCAGAGGCTCTCCAGAAAACGAATGATCTTGGCGCGTGCGTTGGCGTCGAGGTTGGCGAAGGCGTCGCGCGCGGCTTCCGCTTCGCCGCCATGCCACAGGATCGCTTCCTCAAGCGACCGCGCGCGACCGTCGTGAAGGAAAAACGTATGGCCGTTGACGGCCTCGGTCAATCCGATGCCCCACAGGGGCTGGGTGCGCCATTCTGCCCCATCCGCGCCCGCCGTCGGGACAGGATCGGCCAGTCCGGGGCCGAGATCATGCAACAGGAAATCCGAGTAGGGCCAGATCAACTGGTTGCGCTGCTCCGGTGCGGCATCGGCCCGGGTTGCGAACTTGGGCAGGTGGCAGGACGTGCAGCCCACGGAATAGAAAAGCTCCTTGCCCGCCAGCACCGCCGGGTCGTCTGCATCGCGGCGGGCCGGCACGGCAAGGTTGCCGGTATAAAATGTCACGAGCGCGAGGAGATCATCGGCGATCTCGGGATGGCCGCCCTCGTCACCGTGGATCGCGGTGCGGCAGACCACCTGTGGTTCGGTGCAATCCCCGTGCGCGATTGGGAAGACCGAGGTCGAAAGCCCCATGTCATTGAGAAAGGCGAGCGCCGATTGTTCAAGGAGAGAGGCGGTGGTGGCCTTCCAGCCGAACCGCCCGATCGCCCCGTCCCCCAGATGATGTGCGCGTCCGGAAATGCCATCGCCATCGGCGTCGTACGGGTCGGCATGCGAAAGGATGTCGTCCGGGGCAATCGCCTCGATCAGCCCGAGCCCGATCATCGGCGGCGCGATGCGTGGTTTCAGTGCGATACCCGGTCCGAGCGGCGCATCCGTCGCATAGACCGGCCGGCGAAGCTCGATCATCGTGCCGTCGGGGTAGGTGAACGAAACCGGGTCATAGCGGACCTGCACCCTGCCCTCGCCTTCCATTCCGACGATTGCCTGATCCTGAAGCTGAACGCCGAACACGGGATCCGGCGCGCCGCTGGGATCGCCCAGGTTGAAGAGCATCGAGACCACGTTGGTGTCGCCCGCTTCCGGCGGGTGGCCGCGGCCGTCCTTGATATGGCAACCGGCGCACGCCCGCGCATTGTAGAGCGGCCCGAGCCCGTCCGACGCGATGGTCGACGACGGCGCGACCACCCAGGGCCGGTCGAACACCGCTTCGCCGAGGTGAAAACCGTATTCCTGTTCGAAGGTCAGCGCCGCTGAGGGATGGCCGAAGGCGTTCCGGTCGAGATCGTCGAAATTCGTCCCCGACCCACCCTGGAAGGATTCGAATGGTTCGGCCTGCTTGAAGTCGGAGGTCGGCGCGAGCAGTCGGACCCTGCGGTCTTCCGCGCTCTCGGACGCCGCTGCGAGCGGGAGCATCAAAAGCGGGATTGCCGCAACGAGGGCAGGAAGGGCGATGCGCCGCATGGGGCCTCCATGGAAATGCGGGAGCAACCGAAGCCGCCCCCGTCCAGTTGGTTCTGCCGGGCCTATTCGAAGACCGCGGTCGGGTTGTCGAGCGAGTCGGAACCCTCGACGGCGATGTCGGATGCGTTCAGAGCGGCGACGAGCTTCTCGATCGACCGGGTCTGGGTGACCAGGGCGTCGATCGCGGCCTGGACGATGGCATTGCCCTCGTCGTTGCCATAGCCGATCATCTGGTCGTAGGCCTCGACACCGCTGTCGGCACGCGCCTTGATGACACCCATGGCGGTCATGGTCGCGTCGAGATTGCTGCTCATCTCGGCGTTCAGCCCGGCGTCGACGCCTTCGACGAGGCTCGCCAGCGACGGCACGCTGACAACGCTGCCGTCCGTTGCGGTGTAGGTGCCGAGATAGACATTCTGCATTCCGAGCACGTCGTAGTAGTGCGAGTTGTGGGTGTTGTCGGCAAAGCAATCGTGCTCTTCTTCCGGATCGTGCAGGATCAAGCCGAGCTTCATGCGCTCACCGGCGAGTTCGCCGTAGCTGAGCGAGCCGAGGCCGGTCAGGATGGCCGAGAGGCCCTCGGCGTCGGACTTGCCGTCGAGATCGGTGCGCGCGGCCCCGCCGTCGCCCCAGGCGGCGACGATGTCCTTGAGATCCATCAGCAGGAGGTCCGACGCGGCGGTCAGGTAGGCGGCGCGGCGATCGCAATTGCCGCCGGTGCAATCGTCACCGGCCGCGAAATCGGTCCAAGTGCGCGCACCGGCGCCGGCATTGGTGCCGTTGGTGTCCTGGCCCCAGAGCAGGAACTCTATTGCGTGGTAGCCGGTGGCGACGTTGGCCTCGACCCCATCGATCTCGTGCAGCTCCTGCAACAGCGCCGGGGTGATGTTCGAGGCATCCACGGTCTGACCGCCCACGCTCAGCGAGGCATTGGCGATGACGTTGGCGCGGAACAGAGCGTTTTCCTCGTTCTCCTCGCCGTAGTAGCCGGTATCGACATAGTCGATCAGGCCCTCGTCGAGCGGCCAGGCGTTGACCTTGCCTTCCCAGTCATCAACCACCGCGTTGCCGAAGCGGTAGGCCTCGGTCTGCTGATAGGGCACCCGCGCGGCGAGCCAGGCGTCCTTGGCCGCCGCATGGGTGTCCTCACCGGGCGCAGCAACGAAGGCGTCGATCGCGGCGTCGAGGGCTTCGGCGGCGGTGAGGCTGTCGGAATACTTGGCAAGCGCGAGATCGGCATAGCCGTCGATCACGTCACGCGCGGTCTGCGCCTGGGCTGCGCCCGCGGTGCACGCTATCGCCAGGACGAAAGGTAACTTGGTGGCAAACATCGTGGGTTCTCCCTTTGCGAATCGAGTTGTTGACTTTTTTACTCAGAAATTATGACACGACAATAACAGAGTTTTTTTGTCGGATTTATGTTCGTCATCTGAGCGTCACACTTTTTCGCTATCCCGCCCCCGAAAACGGGGAGAAAAAAAGATGAGACGCACGCTTGCCGCACTGGTGTTTTCCGCCGCTTGGACCATCGCGAGCCAGGCTCCGGCGCAGGACACGCCCCTTGCCGCGCCGGTGCCCGACACGGGCAGCTACGACCCGCAGCTGAGCGCGAAAGAAGCGGTCATGGCGAACTGGGAGCTTGCGGCGTCGGGCATCCGGGCAGGCCGAATCGTGGCCGACAACATGGTCAGGGCCGCGGACGAAACTCAGCCATTCGATATCCTGACAGACAAAGCCCTGTTTGCCTTCGACACGATGATGACCCGCTACAACGCGGCCAACTGGGTCGTGGCCTCGGGCGGGGATCTCGCCAACGTCGACGCCGATCTGTTCAGCCAGGCTCTGCTCAGCGCACAACAGGAATGCACGGGGGAATGCACCGAGGAACGCGCGGCGCTTGTCGCGGCATTCTCGCGCGGGTCCGACGCCCTGAACAGCGCATCCGACGCGGTCTATGACCAGATCGCGGCGCGCAAGGAAGGCGTAGACCGCATGTTGATGGCCGAGTTGCTCACCATCATGGCGGACTACCTCGAGGGCGGCGCCTGGTCGCGCGACTTTGCCCTGACCGACTTCGGGCGTGATGGCGAAGAGGTCTCGGCCCGGTTGGTCGGCGTGCTCGCGCTATGGCGCAACGTCGAGCCCTATGTCGGACTGCAAAGCGCCGAAATCGACGGGGCGATCAATGCCGCCGTGGAGGCGCTCTTGCGCGACATGCGGCGCCACGCGCGCGGCAAAGAGGTACTCGCGGATGGCGGCGAAAACCTCAAGGTTCTGCGGGCGGCGGCCACGACCCTGGCGGGAGAACTGCGCCGCGCGGTCGCGCTGTTCTGAACCGGTGCTGCGCGCGCTTTTCCTGCTCTTCGGCGTCGCCAACTCCGCCGGTGCCGAACCCGCGGAAGAAATCCTCCAACGCTGCCTCGAATGCCACGTCGACGGGGCCGGGCAGATCGACATCATCGGGCTGCGGGTGCTCGAAGCTTTGCCGCCGGAATGGCCATTCCTGTTCGAAGACGAGTTCGACCTGGATGGCGACGGGATCGCCGGGCGGATGCGCTTTGTGAGCGGCGGCGGCACTCCGCTTGTCGCAAAGTATGGCGAGAAACTCGCGGCTGGGCGGTTCGAGGACTTCGCCCTTATCGCAGGCGCGGCGCATGGCATCACGATCCCCGAACCGACGGCGCTCGCCAAGGTGAAGGCCGGCTTCGAGGCGCGCTCACCCAACCCGGTTTCACCTTTCGCGTCTGAAGCGGAGCGGCTGAGCTTCGAGGCACGCGGCTGCGCCTCTTGCCACGTCACACGCACGTTTTCGTTCGAAGGTCGGACCTACGCTCCGCTCAGTGATTTCCTCCTGCACGATTTGGGCGAAGGCGAGCGACGCACGGCACCGCTCTGGGGATGCCGGACGTGCGTCCTGGGAAACCCCCATGACGTTTCGGAACCAGTGGCCGAGGTCCCCCCTCAGACACGTTGAGAAAAACCCACCGCCTGCACATGCGATCGTACGGATTGAGATACGTCATGGCGGGCGCGTCACGGGTCCTTAGGCTTGGCGCAGAGGATGTGGCCGGGAGGTTCCGATGATCCGACGTGCTCTTTCACTCTTGGCGTGGAGTCTTTTCGGTTTGGTGGCCGCAGTCCCCGCTGTGGCCCAGGAAGGGGAACTCGTCACCGAGGAGGTGGAACTCACCCGCGAAGGCTTGTCGGAAGATATCCGGAATTGTGGCGCCGCATACGGCGTTGACTCCGTGTCTTACTCGCAATGCCTGAGCGAGGTGGCGCATTTCTACGGTCCGCTCCTGGAGGCGAATCCCGAGTTCTTCGACGAAGCCATCGAGCATTGCGCGCCGGAAGACAAGCAGCTCTGCGGCATGCTTGCGATCGTCAGTGTCGGCGACGCGGGCGGGTGCGCCATGTTGGAAAGCAGCGATCTGAGGGCCGCCTGTGCGTCATCAATCGCTCAGTTGCGCGACGATGCGTCGGCTTGCCACGCGCTCAAGTCGCCACCCGAGATCTTCCAGTGCGCGACGCAATACGTGAACCTCGATTGGGAAGACGCACCCGACTGCGCCGAGTTCCTGTCGGTCAATGTTCCGGACAAGGACTGGGGCAATGCCAGCGTCACCGACTATTGCCTTACCATCGCGGCCGCCAAAATGAAGTGGCCAGGCATGTGCGAAAGCATCGAGAACCCAGAAATCCGCAGCCGCTGCATTTTCGGGATCATGATCCAGGCTCCCGAGGAGTGGACGGACCCGTCGATCTGCGAGGACATCGTCGGGATCAACATGAACCGGCCGGAGGACCAGAAGGGCGCGACAAGCCCCGAAAGCCTGCGCGAACTGTGCGGATTGCTGTTTGCCCTAGGCGGACTGCAGTCGGAAAACGCGACCGAGCGCTGCATGGCAATCGAGAACAAGGTGTTGCGCGAAGTTTGCCTCTACGGCGCCGCAAACCGGAAAGATGACAAGGATATCTGCGCCCATATCACCATCAAGCGCCTGCGCGACATCTGTGACGGGTCCAATACGTCACCGGAGGCGGGCGGAGAGGGCAGCTTTTCCCAACAGATCCTCGCATTCATCGAGGAGTATGACCGCGAGACCGGCGTGGCCATGGGCGCGTTCGATCCGGGGTTCTGCGCAGCGCTCACTGGACAGGGATGCAAAGTCGTCGAGAACACGATCAGCCTCGAGTTCGATTTCATGGAATATGATGTCAAGGGTGAAGGCCAGGTGATCTACTCCATCACGCACGACGGTTACGAAGCCTGCCCGCCTTGGCGCAACGACATGACGCTCACCTTCTCCGGGGTGCTCGCCGGGCTGATCGACAACACGGCACGTGGCGATGTCGCGATCGTCGCCAAGGTCGATGGTCACATGGTGCATCCAACCACTGGCGAGTGCCGCGCGTTCAGCCGGGATGTTCCGATGACCGGCACCTGGGAGGGCCAATTGTCGAGCGAACAGGTGACAGGGACGGTCTCCGTTGACGGCAGGCCCGTCGGGTTCACCCTCAAAGGCATCTGGTTCCCGTTCGAGGAGACAGTCCTGGAATAGCGGTGCCACGATGGGAGACCGTGCGTTTCAACGACCGGCGCGGGCGACTTGTGCTGAAAAACTCGGAAATCGATGAAGTTCGGGGTTCCTGCGATTGGGTTCTCAATCGAAAAGGCCCGCCGCCAACATCGCGGACGACGCACAGGCGTCCTCCTCCCCGACGCTCGCCGCGTGTGGCCGCAAGGACCGCTTCGGGCCGGAACCAGACCTGGTCCAACAGCAAGAAAGGGCAGATTCCGGGTCTTCGCCCCCCACGCAAACGGCTGAAGCGCGGACGAAACGGCCGTCCAGCTTCATGCGTTCGAGTTCGGCAGCCGGCCCGGCGCGGACCTTTGCAACCCGAACGGCGTTGCCCGGTTCGCGACCAATCCACGCAGGTCGGCTGGGGACCTGATTGGACTACATCATTTTGAAAACAGACGGATCGGGCCCCGTGCGCAACCCGACATCCAATCCGGATATCGCGTTCATCTCCCCGTCGGTGAGCGCGAAATCGAAGACATCGAGGTTTTGGGCCTGCCTTTCCGGTTTGACGGAGCGTGGGATCACGGCGTTCCCGAGTTGGATGTGCCAGCGGATGATGACTTGTGCGGGGCTCTTCCCGGTCCGGCTCGCGGCTGCAACAATTGGGTCCGCCGCGAATGACCGCGCGTTGCCCAGAGGGGTCCAGGCCTGTGTCACAACACCGTGGCGGGCGTTCACCGCGCGCATTTCCGGCTGCTGCAATTCCGGATTGAGCTCGATCTGGTTGAGGACCGGCGCCTCGCCCGTTTCCGAGATGATCCGCTCCAAGTGATCGGCATTGAAGTTCGATACGCCGATCGAGCGCATGAGACCCTCGTTCCGCATTTCAATGAAAGCGCGCCAGGTCTCGACATAAAGATCCTGGCTGGGCACGGGCCAGTGGATCAGAACCAGGTCCAACTGATCGACACCAATCGTCTTCAGACTACGTTCGACCGAAGCGCGGGCCTTGTCGCGGCCCTGTTCGTTGTTCCAGACCTTGGTGGTGATGAAGACATCCTCGCGCGGCACGCCCGACCGTCGGAGACCTTCGCCGAGCCCGGTCTCGTTCATGTAGAGATACGCCCCGTCGATCATCCGGTACCCGGTCATGAGCGCGTTGTGCACCGCTTCGGCGGCCGCCTCAGGGGGCACCTGCCAAATCCCGAACCCGAGTTGGGGAATTGAATTGCCGTCGTGAAAACGCAAACGCGGGATGTCAGTCATCGTAAGGGTCCTTCTCCACAGGGCATGGTTCAGCCCGCCGACTGTACGAACCGGGTGAATGGTCGTTCAAGCCGGGTGGCCGGAACGGAGGATTCTCTCGCACGGCGCGCGGGGCCGAGCCTGCCATCAGAGCCAGTGCCTGCGCAATCCGTTCGCACTGTCCAACAGCAGGGCCAGATCGACCCCGACGGCAGTGAAACTCGTGCCGAGATCCATGCAGCGCCGGGCGAAAACCGGGGCGAGCGTGAGAACCCCGGCAGGTTTGCCGAGCGCGCCGAGGGCCCGGATGGTCTCTTCGATCACCGCGACCACCTCCGGGAGACCAACCTCGCCCGGGTTCCCCATGCTCGCGCTGAGGTCTGCCGGGCCAATGAAAACGCCGTCCACGCCCTCTACCACAGCAATGTCGTCAAGGCGCTCCACCGCCTCGATGGTCTCGACCTGCACGATCAGGCACAACTCGTCGGCCGCCCGTACGGCATAGTCTGCGACCCTGCCGAAACGGGTGGCCCGGGTGATCCCTGCCAGCCCCCGGATGCCGTCGGGCGGGTATCGCATGGCGCGCACCGCTGCGCGGGCTTACTCGGCGCACTGGTCGTAAGGGACGAGCAGGGTCTGCGCGCCCATGTCGAGCAGCCGTTTGATCAAAACCGGGTCGTTCGCCGCCGGACGTACCGCCGCCGAGACCGTTGGGTAGCCCTCGAGGGCTTTCAGCGCCGGCAGCACCTCGATGGTCTCGATCGCGGCATGTTCGGTATCCACCAGAACCCAGTCGAACCCGCAGGAGGCCAACGCCTCGGGCACGGTATTGCCGCCGATCGTGTTCCAGATGCCGAGCTGGTGGGTGCCGGCTTTCAGGGCGGCTTTGAAACGGTTCGGCGGCAGGTCCGCGGGTGGCCATGCGACGCATTCGCTCAGGCGAACCACGGCAGTTCTTTTCTGGCGAACAACCTCGCAGGGCGCCACCCGGCCGATCTGACCGAAAAAACACTGCGAAAACGGCACGATCTGCACTGGGACTGGCGAGAACAGCAACGGATTTCGGGCTTTCCGCATCAATAGCGCATTCAAGCCCGGCCCAGAACCCCACCCACAAGTGCCCCGCTGAGCTCTCTGCCGATACTGCGCCAAAATGGCCCCAATCAGATACGAGCTGTGAGGTCTCTGCCGCTAAGAAGGAGTATCGAGTAATGTTTTTCGGAGATTGGGTGGTGGGCGACCCTGGAATCGAACCAGGCATGGGTCTCCCCGGCGGAGTTACAGTCCGCTGCCGCACCTTGCAGCTCGTCGCCCGTACCGGCACCCGCAGGCGCCGGAACGAGGGCGGGAATACAAGCGCCCCCCGCCCCCGTCAAGCCGAAAATCCCTTGCGCTCCCCCCGCCGCAACCCCATTGTCCGGCGCCAGCGGGACGGGAGAGCAGCGGGTGACGAAAAAGCCGAAATGGGTGGTCGAAAAGGAACGCCACAAGCGTGAGGCGGCAAGCGAAACCCTGTGGCTCTTCGGGTTGCACGCGGTGCGCGACGCGTTGATGAACCCAGCGCGCGAAAAACGCCGCCTGATCGTGACGAAAAACGCCGCCGACCGGCTGGCCGAGGCCATCGCCGCGAGCGGACTCGAACCGGAACTGGCCGACGCCCGCAAGTTCCCTGCCCCGCTCGACCCGGGCTCGGTGCACCAGGGCGCCGCGCTGGAAGTCCGGCCGCTCGACTGGGGCAAGCTTCGCGATCTGTGTTACGTCGCGCCGGGCGCCGCGCCGCGCGTGGTGCTGCTCGACCGGGTGTCGGACCCGCACAACGTCGGGGCAATCCTGCGCTCGGCCGAGGTCTTCGGCGCCGCCGCCGTGATCGCCACCAAGCGCCACGCCGCGCCCGAAACCGGTGCGCTGGCCAAAACGGCTTCCGGCGCCCTCGAACGCCAGCCCTACCTGCGCGTCACCAATCTCGCGACGGCGATGACCGATTTGCAGGACATGGGCTATACCCTGCTCGGCCTTGCCGGCGAGGCGGACGAAGAGATCGGCGAGGCGCTCGCCGGACTAGCCGATCAGCCGGTGGGGCTCGTGCTCGGCGCCGAGGGCCCGGGCCTGCGCGACAAGACCCGCAGCACCTGCGACCGGCTGGTGCGCATTCCTTTCGCCGGCGCCTTCGGCTCACTCAATGTCTCCAACGCCGCCGCCGTGGCGCTCTATGCCGCCCAGGCGCGCGGCGGCTGATCGGCAGTTTTTCGCCACTCACTTAAACCGAGATCACGGTTTCTTTAGTGCCCCTTTTCCAGCAGTGCGGGCATCCTAGATAGAGTGATGAGAGCGGACCGTGGAACGTCCGTCGTCTCAATTCACTGTCCCTCGTTCCACACACTGGCGCCCGGGCCCACCCCGGGCGCTTTTTCTTACTGCCGGCACGCCGCAGCGGCTTCCCCTTCGACGTGGGGCGGTTTATCACACCGCCATGAACACCTCGACCGACTCCCGCCTGAAATCCATCCTGTCCGGGACCAAGACGATCGCCCTCGTCGGATTCTCCGCCAAACCCGACCGCCCGAGCTACCGGGTGGCGGAGTATCTCGCCCGCAACGGCTACCGCGTAATCCCCGTGAACCCGGGGCTCGCCGGGCAGGATTTCATGGGCGAGACGATTGTCGGATCGCTCGACGAGATCCCGGCCGATGCGAAGGTCGACCTCCTCGACATCTTCCGCCGCCCCGACCACATCCCGCCGGTCGTCGAAGCCGCCATCGCGGCCCTGCCGGATCTCAAGACGGTCTGGGTCCAGCTCGGGCTGACCTCGGAGGTGGCCCGGGCGATGGCCGAAGGCGAAGGCCTGGCCTATGTCGAGGACCGCTGCACCAAGATCGAACACGAACGCCTGCTCGGCTAAGCTCCCCGCGCGGGCGCGTGCCACGGCGCCGTCCTGCCCCCAGCCAGCCGCGAAGGCCGGTTGCCAGACCGGAGGGACGGCGTTTCGAACCGCCGTCACACGGCTTCGAAACCGCGCCCAAGCCACTTCGAGGCGGCTTCTTCCACCCCGTGAGGCGTCACCGAAGAACTCCTGTCGTCATGCGGGCCGCGGCCGACAGCATCCCCCTCAGGGGCATTTGACATACATCGCGGTATCGCGCCGCTCTTCGTAGGCCGGCCCCTTCGGGAAGGACGCAAAATGATAAGTCTCCCCGGTGTCGTTATGCACGGATTTCTGCACGATCACCGAGTACCGAACCCAGGGCACCATCTCACCGGCAGCAACGGATGGAGATATCTTGTCCGCGATACCGAACCTGACCCCCAACAGCCCGTCCTCCTCCCTCATGTCCATGCGCAGTTCGCCGGCTCGGCGCACGATGATATCGGTGAATTGCGGCACGATCGCGATGAGGCCGGTCATCTCGAGCGATACCTGTGCCGTGTACAGGTCATCCTCGCTGTTGAACCGGATCGCGAGGTTTGCCTTCGCGTCGCGCAGCACGGGGATGTCGGTCGCGTTCGGTTTTTCATCGAACTGCCACACATACTGCACCTCCCCGTCGGCGAAGATGCTCCGCTCGCACCACCCTGATCGGGCCCGGTCGACTTCCTCCATCGTCCGTTCGGAAATCTCCGCCCAGTTCCCGCTCAGGACCTGCCGGGCCCTGTCATCCAGCTCGACGTCCTGGCCCGCGTCGTCCTCCTGCGCCAGCGCGGTGGAAGACAGAGAGATCAGGAACGAATAGGCGATCAATGAGGGGCGGTGCATCGTGGAATCCAAATCTGTGACAAGAATGGTCCGGAATATTCCAAAACCGGCCCCGTCCGGCCAGTCACAAAACCGCTGGCGAGTCGGTCCGGCATCCGCACCGGCGGCGCCAACGCCTTGGCGTATGCGGGCGCAATCGCGACCGGTGCCTTCCGCAGTTGCGGCTGTATCCCGGGGTGCCGGGCCATCTCACCGTCGCGGCGCGTACGGCGCAGGTCCGAGCCCTGTCTAGGCCGACGGACGCGTCACTTTCTCGGCGATCCCCGAGGTGCCCTCGCGGCGCTCGAGTTCCGCCAGCACGTCCGAAAAGGAGACCTCGCGCGCGGTCAGCATCACCAGCATGTGGTAGAGCACGTCCGCCGCCTCGGCGGTGAGCTTCTCGCGGTCGCCCTTCACCGCCTCGATGATCGCCTCGACAGCCTCCTCGCCGAATTTCTCGGCGCATTTCTCCGGGCCCTTGGCGAGCAGCGCCGCCGTCCAGCTGTCGCGCGGGTTCACGCCGCGGCGTTTCTCGATAGTTTCGGCAAGTCGTTCGAGCGCGTTCATCTCAGAGCCTCACGGGAATGCCCGCGGCGGCCATGTGTTCCTTGGCCTCGCGGATGGTGTATTCGCCAAAATGGAAGATCGAAGCGGCTAGCACCGCGCTGGCATGGCCCGCGCGCACGCCCTCGACGAAATGGTCGAGTTTGCCGACGCCCCCCGAGGCGATCACCGGGATGTCGACCGCGTCGGCGATCGCGCAGGTGAGCGGGATGTTGAACCCCTGCTTGGTGCCGTCGCGGTCCATCGAGGTGAGCAGGATCTCCCCCGCCCCCTGCGCCGCCACGGTGCGGGCGAAGTCGACCGCGTCGATCCCGGTTGGCCGCCGCCCGCCATGGGTGAAGATCTCCCAGCGAATGCCGTTGCCGTCCACGTCGGTCTCCACCGTCTTGGCATCGATCGCCACCACGATGCACTGCGAGCCGAACCGGTCGGCGGCCCCCGCCACCACCTTCGGTTCAGCCACGGCGGCGGAGTTGAAGCTCACCTTGTCGGCACCCGCCAGCAGGAGCTTGCGCACGTCCTCGTGGCTGCGCACCCCGCCGCCCACGGTCAGCGGCATGAAGCACTGCTCAGCCGTGCGGGTGACGAGATCATACATCGTGCCCCGGTTCTCGTGGGTGGCGTGGATGTCGAGGAAACACAGCTCATCGGCCCCGGCTGCGTCATACGCCTTCGCCGCCTCCACCGGGTCGCCGGCATCGACGAGGTCGACGAAGTTGACCCCCTTGACCACGCGGCCGTCGGCCACGTCGAGGCAGGGGATAATACGGGTTTTAAGCATGAGGGCTCCTTTGGCGCCCGTTTACGGGTTTGGCGACGCCGGTGCAAGAATGCCAGCAACGCCCGTGGCAAGCGTCGAAGCGGGGGTTTCACACCCCCGCACCCCCGTGAGGTATTTCGGGAACGAAGAAGGTCAAACCGGCCACTTGTCTTCTTTGGTCCGCAAATACCTCGGGGGGTCCGTCGCACCTTCGGTGCGCGACAGGCCATCGGCTGGCCCCCGGTCGGTCGGCTTGCGCCACCAAGTCGAAACCGTTCAGCCCTTCAGCACCGCCAGCGCCTCGACGAGATCGATCGCCCCGTCGTAGAGCGCCCGGCCCGAGATCGCGCCGTCGAGCGGCGCGCCGCAGTCGCGAAGCGCGCGCAGATCGTCGAGCGACGAAACCCCCCCGCTGGCAATCACCGGGATCGACACGGCCCTGGCCAGCGCCGCGGTGGCCGCGACGTTGGGCCCCTGCATCGCCCCGTCGCGCATGATGTCGGTGTAGATGATCGCGGCCACGCCCGCGTCCTCGAAGCTTCTGGCAAGGTCCGTGACCTCGACGTCGGTCTCCTCGGCCCAGCCCTTGGTCGCCACCTTGCCGCCGCGCGCGTCGATCCCCACCGCCACCTTGCCGGGAAACGCCTTGGCGGCCTCACGCACGAGGTCGGGGTTCTCCACCGCCACGGTGCCGAGGATCACCCGGGCGAGACCCTTTTCGAGCCAG
>Ga0180436_10002267_pt1 | contig 18374 bp, 21 predicted proteins | sample SS_ome_2_FD_132434 | JGI IMG/M metagenome (GOLD analysis project Ga0180436, IMG submission 132434) | Hypersaline lake sediment archaeal communities from the Salton Sea, California, USA - SS_3_S_2 metaG | ecosystem: Environmental > Aquatic > Non-marine Saline and Alkaline > Hypersaline >...
GCCGAGGCCGAGGCCTACCTGGCGCATCCGCTGCTTGGTCCGCGCCTGATCGCCTGTGCCGAGACAGCACTGGCGATCCCGCAGCGCACCGCTCATGAGGTGTTCGGCACCCCGGATGCTCTCAAGCTGCGCTCTTGCGCAACGCTATTCGCTCAGGTCTCAGCGCCGGGATCGGTGTTACAGGATCTGCTGGAGCGCTATTTCGGTAGTCAGCCCGATGCCCGGAGCCTGGCGTTGCTGAAGCCTGCTGATCCCATCTGACAGAAACCGTTGAGCTTGCCACCCTCAATCATTCGGCGTTAACTCCCCCGCCGAGTGCAACCGCCTCCAGGGTTCATCCACGACCACCGCAGCGGGTGCATGCGCCGAACCCGCTCCCACACCCTCAGTAGCGAGTTCCGCACAAGCCCGTTCCCGGCGCTGGCGATTGCTCGCGCTGTTGTCGATCAGCACGGCAACCTGGGCTTCACGGCAACGTCGCGTCGCGGCTGACTCGGGTGCGTTATCCGACCACTGCAGTTGCGGACCTGGCTCGGGCTGGCGGATCTCGGGCTGCAGCGCGCGCGGCGTTGGTGGCGGAGGCCTGACCGGGACCGGATCAACGGACCTCGACACAACAGCCGTGGCTGCTGGGCTGGGTCCAAAGGGACTGGTTGGCGCCTGCTGATTGGTCTGCGGCGGTGCGCGATTGGCGCTAGTCAGTTGCTGATTCAGGAAGACCAGCAATAAAAACGGAATCAGGATGGCCAGGCCGATCTGCAGCATCACTCGGGCAAAGCGTCTCGCCCCGGTTCTGGACTCGCCATTCCGCCATGCGCGCGGTTCATCTTCCCTGCGCCCTGCCCTCACGCCTCGCAGATGTTCGCGCCTCGTGCGTCGATCCCGTCGACCATGTTCGATCAGCCCGTCCCAAGCCATGAGCATGGCGAGCGGAATCGGCACCTTCGGCAGCCTGGCCAGCTCGCGTTCCAAGCCGGCCAGGTCAAGGACTCCGGGTGGTCTGCCTTTCGGGAACTTGGCCGAGCCGACAAAGACGACTAGACCCTCGACATGCACGTCGGTCACCAGGGCCTGCACCGCCTTGAGGTGACCATGGTTCTGTCGTAGCGGATTTTGGAAGGAATGTCGCTGCCGACCGATCACCTGTGTCCAGGTCGGCTCATGCTCGCGGCCGAGCACAAGTCCGCTGTAGTTTTTGGTCTCGATGACGAGGATGCCGTTGGCTGTCAGCGCGAGGTGGTCGATCTGGGTCAGCCCACCGAGACCGTTGGGTAGGATGAGGTCGTTGGCGACCTGGGCGGCATGGCGCTTGAGCACACGCGCCACGGCACGCTCACCGAGCATGCCGCGCAGTTGCGGACGGAACGCCTGAAGCAGCCCGACAAGCACCAAGATCGGCAGCAGCCACAGCAGCGGCTCGCCCACGGCCATGATGAGTGGGGTGTAGTCCATGTGCATGAAACGCTGTCGCTGTGCTGTCCGATAACGTCGCTCAAGGCTTCAGATCCAACACCGGTGTATCGGCAAACGCATCAATGTCATCGATCTCGATGACGGTGCCCTCGACGCCGAGCACCCGGCAACGGCTCATCGCGATCAGGTTCGGCTGCATCGGAGCACGGGTGGCGAACACGCCACGCAGCGGATTGTCGGGATTGCCGTGTGGATGGACTTGCAAGATCGCGCGCTGTTCTGGGGTGTCATTGCGGTCAAACCAGTAGAGCACCCAGAGGCTGTCGAGTTGATCGACCCCGAGCAGCGCCGAGTGGTACTCCGGTTGGATCTCGATGACGGTGCGCCCGTCGCGCTTGAGTATCCAGCCGATGGGGTGAAGCTGGTAGTGGGTCTTGGTGTCCGGTATGGCCGGTGAGCGGCTCGCCTCCGAATCGGCCTGAGCGGAGAGTGCTGGCATCACAAGGCACAGAGCAAGCAGCAGCGCTGTCATCGCCTGGCCTATGGCTCGCTCAGCGTCTCGAGTTCCTTGGCGCGTTCGGCGGTTTCCCTGAGCATGCACTCATTGGCCAACAGCCGCTGATAGCTGCCGCCCTCGGGGTCGTTGTAGAAGTCGCAGTTCGCATCGCGGTACTTGATCCACAACCGTTGCGCGGTCAGCAGCGCCTGCTTGCGCTCAGCGGACAGCGATCCCCGCAGTGCCTGATAGGCGCCGTTGAGTCGTGCATCCTGGGTCTTCATCTCATCGGCGATGCAGTCCAACATTGGGTAGGTGACGCCGTCGGCTTGGTCCATGCAGCGCGAATACTGGGCGGTGTACAGCGCGTCATTCGCCTGCGCGAGGGAGCAAGCACTCAGCAGAAGGGTCGGCAAGATGCTGTGGCGCATGGCGCTGTTCCTCGTGGTCTTCGTCGAAGGACTTAGGTTCAACGTCGCATGATACAAGCGTTTCATAGCCATGCTGGACCCGGCGCTTGCCGATCTTCGCGATCTCCTGCTGACCAGCCTCGAGGCTCTCGACACCGGTGATGTGCATGCCGCCGCGCTTGGAGTTCGAGCCGCCCCAGCACACGACCAGCGTCCAGTCGCCGAACAGGTCCTGGACGAGTTGGGCGCTGTAGTAGCGTTGATTCTGGCGGTTGAGCCAACGCTGAACGACAGATTCATCAGAGTCTGGAGACGACATCAGCCATCCGGGTGTCAGCGACGTGGGTATAGATATGGGTGGTGGCGATGTTGCTGTGACCGAGCAGCTGGGTGGCATAGGTATAGCGTAGCTTATGGGGCGTCACCGGCTTGTTGATCTCGGCGCGCTCGACCAGTTGGCGCAGGCAGAGCTGGGCCGCGCGTGCGGTTGGTGGCCGGTCGCCGGGTGACTTGGCGAAGACATAGCCTTCCTCGCCATGTTCGGTGATCCAGATTCCGAACGTCCAGCCGAAGGCCGAGGGTAGCGGCACACTGCGCTCCTTGTTGCCTTTGCCCACAACCCGCACTGATCGAGCGACGCCGTCGACGATGCGCACATCCCGCACCTGTACGGCCAGTGCTTCCGAGATCCGCAATCCCGAATTCTGGATCAGCCCGAACAGACAATCATAGCGGCGCCGTGCCGCAAGCACCTGTTCGCGCTTGCGGCCGGTGATCGTTTCGGCCATCTCCTCGATCTCCTCGGCCGCTTGCCGCAGCCGTTCCTGCTCTTCGCGTTCGAGCCAGATCGGCATCCGCTGCGGGCGCTTGGGCTTGTCGGCCAGATAGACCGGGTCCGACTCGCTCAGCCCGTGTTTCTTGGCCCACTTATAGAACGAGGACAGGCAGGAGAGCCGCCGGGCGATGATGTGCGCGCTGACCCCGCGCTCGCGCATCTGCCAACTGATCCATTGCTCGACCTGCATGTGGCTGCAGTCGCGCTCGGCCTCGGAGAGCCAGCGGTACCAGAGCCCCAGATCAGATCGATAGCCCGCACAGGTACCAATCGCCGCGCCACGGATGTAGCGGAGGTTGTCGAGAAAATCCTTGCGGGCCATCCAGAAACCAGCAAATGATCAAGCTACATCGCCTTCCACCATCAGGTTTCGCCGCGAAACCTTGGGCCGAGAACTAACCTTTCCCGAAGTAGCGCAATTTATGCCAAAAACCTTCACTGCACTTTTTTTTCCTTCAGTTATACTTTTCGCTTCAAACCAGGTTTCGCCGCGAAACCTGCAAACCCTGGCTTTTTGGAGACGACATGTCACAGGAGTTTCTTGATCTACTGACCGGCATGGTCGAGCGCATCACGGATGTTCAACGGCAGTTGCTCACACTCGCCTCGGCTCCTAATGAACAAAAGTCCTTGGCGCCGCTCGGTATCGAGAAAGTAGCGAAGATGGTAGGCAAAGCGCCTAACACCATCAGGAACCTCGAGGCTAAAGGCATCATCCATCCGCCGCGTGCCGAGAACGAAGGTCCTGTGCGGCGGCGGCTCTACGACTTGGAACTCGTCTCTAAGATACGCGATGCCCTTCAGGTCCCTCAGGGACGGCCGAATGGCGCAAGCCCCGTCATCGCTGTGTTCTCTAACCTAAAGGGCGGCGTTGGCAAGACGACCACGGCCGTGCACTTTGCCCAATACGCCTGCCGTGAAGGCAACCGTGTCTTGTTCGTCGATCTCGATCCGCAGGCGAGCGCCACCACCATCTTCGGCTACATTCCAGATCTAGACATACCGTCGGACGGGACGATGTTGGAAGCGATGGAAGAAGAGAGGGGGGCGATTCGAAAGATTATCCGTAAGACCTATTGGCACGGCCTAGACCTGATTCCGGCGAATCTGGAACTACAGAACGCCGAGTACATTCTGCCAGGGCAAGAGCAATTTCATCGCCGCTTACGCCAAGCACTCGATCTTGTGAAAGATGACTACGACGTCGTCGTTGTCGATGTTCCGCCAGCGCTCGGCTCACTCGCGATCAATGCCATTCTCGCCGCAGACCTGCTGATCTGCCCGATAACGCCGTACATGCTCGATGTGGCCTCATCGGTGCACTACCTGACTATCCTCAAATGGCTAGTTGAGAAGAATCCAACGCCGATCAGGTTGTTCCGACTGCTCATCACCAAGCACGACGGCACCGAGGAGAGCAACAACATCGTCGGCGTACTTCGGCAAGTCTACGGGCCAGTGGTTATGAATGCGCATATGATCACCACTAAAGAGATCCAGAAGGCCTCGACCGACATGCTCACCGTCTATGAGCAGGCGCGTCCGCGCGGCTCGGCAGAGACCTACGCGCGCGCGATCATGCACTTCGATGATGTAAACCGCGAGATCATGCAGGGCGTGCAGAGCATTTGGGTTGCGGATACTGAAAACACCGATTCACCACAATGAGCAAGCGACGCCAAACGATCCTCTCCGGTCTCGACCTGAATCATATCCGTGATGGAGCAACGGCCAATACACCCGAATCACCTGTGGTCATGCCTCGTGCATCAGACTACGCAAAGGACGCCGAGCGCCAGTCGGGCCGTCTCGCCGGAGTGTTAGGCGCCGACAGGGCTGGGGATCTGCTCAAGAACGATAACATCATGCGACTCGATCCGACTCATGTCCGCATGTGGGGGCTGGCCGACCGCGACCAGGAGACGCTCAACCAGCGGGACTGTGGCGATCTGATCGAGAGCATGCGCGCCGTGGGGCAGGTGATCCCTTGCATCGGGCGACCCGTCGATGGTCCGGATCACGAAGTCGAACTCATCGTCGGCGCCCGGCGGCTCTTCTCTGCACAACGCATCGCTCAAGACGATCCAGAGTTTCGCCTTCTGGCCCATGTCAAACCGCTCGACGATCTCGTGGCCTTCAAGATCATGGACGCTGAAAACCGCGTCAGAGAAGATATCTCGGATTGGGCGCGCGCTACGAGCTATCAACGTGCGATCGACAGCGGCCAGTTCAAAGGACGTGAACACCTCGCAACAACGCTTGGAATGCCCACAGCCAAGCTCTCGAAATTGTTGGCATTCTTCGAACTCCCAGACCAGATTCGCGACGCCTTCCCGGACAAGCCATCCTTCCGGGCGAATTGGGCCTACGAGTTGCTGCGCGGGTATCGTAAGATCAAAAAAGAAACGCAGGCACGAGAGAGCCTGTTCACGAAAGCCGCGAATCTGCGAATGCGGCAAGCTGGAAACGAAGCCAAGCCCCCCATCACGGCTGAGGATGCATACCGGACGCTTCTACAGGAGATAGAGCGCCATATCCTCGCGCTAACCCAAGAGACCCAAAAAGCATCCGTGGTCGGCTACAGCAAGAAGTACAACGGATTTCGGCTAGCCGTCAGCAACAAGGGGCGTCCAAGCTTTGTGTTTGACAAACACCTGTCCGAAGAAAAGCTCGAGCAAGCCGCTCAGGCGCTTGAAGAGTTACTGGGCAGGCAAGACTAGGTTTCGCCGCGAAACCTGTGCGGCTTGCCCCCGCTTTTTCCAAAATGTCATGGGCTCGAGGCGCCTTGGTTACCGCGCAGGACCGCGCCGCTCATACCAACTCCGGCAAAATTTCGCGAAGTGTCGCGCAGGGAATTTCGGCTCGATCTCATTCGCGCTGAGCCATTCACGCCACTGCGCCTCTAAGTGATACACATCCCAGCCTGGGGCAGCCTTCCTGGCCTCCTCGTAGGCTTCAGTGCTGAGCCGACCGTTCCAAGATTCCTTCCGGCAGCCGGGCATTGACTGGCGGTTCTGAAAACAGAGCGTGTCGCTATCGGTATCGAGCGACAGGGTGTAGTCGGGTAGCGGGTTCTCATGCACCAGTTCGCGAATCGCGCGACGAAACTCCTTCAGCGACGCGCGCGAACCACTTTTTTTGAGCAGCAGTTCAATGGAAATGCGCCACGAGTCTTGCTTACCGCAATGTTTTCGCGCCAATTCGTACACGCGTCGCTGAATCGGCTTACTGAGGCGAAAATAATCCCGATGCAGGGTTAGAACCTTCGTGCGTTCCCGGATCGCCTCAACGATCATGTCCGAAAGGGTGATCCTCAGCTTCCGCGGCTTGTTGGTCTTCCCGTCGGCTTCAAGGTGCGCCTTATCGATGATCCCCATCCAGGTATCGAGCGAGGCCAGCGCGCTGGGAAAGAGCGACCATGAGCGTGTGAAGACGGCCATCTATGATCCTTCCCCTGAGGTTGGTTTGGTGTTCATGTCCGGCGACCCGGTCATGCGCTTGACCTCCTTGTCGGTGAATGCCGCCTGTCAGCGTGCTGCGCGTCATCCATCCATCGGTCGGTCCTGCGTGACCATCCTGGTGGCGCTCGCTCAGGCAAGGGGGACGCTGGACCGCAGTCGAACGCCTAGTGCGGGCGTTGCGCGCCAGATAGATGGTGAGCTCTTCGAGATCAGGCTCCGGCAGATTGGGCAGAACCTGATGCTCGCGCAGCAACTGCGCCAGCCGGTCGGCGATCTCGAGCGCCTTGTCATAGGCATCGGCAGCTTTCTTTTCAGCGGTCCGCAAGCGTTCCATCCCGTGCTTGTCTTTGACGATGTATTCGATCTCGATCAACGCGGTCGACTCCGGTCAGAGGAGAAGGTCGCGATTCTAGCGCAACCTCCCACATCCGCGGCGAGCGCCTGGACGCGGACCAACCCGCGATCACCGTCACTCCGTAGCCTGCCGCGCGCGGTGGCGGATGGGCATCGCATCCATGTGCTCAGAGCACATAGGCAGATCCCGTTGACGGGCAGAGGGCATGACAGGCGCTATCTTTGCCGAGCCGGCGCTGAGACCTCGACGCGATCACCCACCTGAATCAGGCCTCCTGTGCGTACCCGAAGACAGTGACCGGACTGGCGCCCCAAGGCCTTGGCCGTTCCCGGCCCGGAGACGCGGTCGAGATAACCGCAGGGCGGGCGAACTCGATGCCAATCAAACACCGCCTCGCCGATGCGAATTGTCCGCTGGCGTAGCTCAGTCCGCGCCAAGCCTGACACGACCAGATTTCGCCGATGTTGACCGGCATCCAGTGGCAGTCCGGATCGGCGCTGCGCACGCGCCAGATCCTCAGCGTGGATCAGCGTCACCTGACAGCCATCGGTCAGTCGCCAAAAGCCACGGCCCAGCGCGTAGCGATCCTCGGCGAGGCCGGCGTCGACCTGGGTCAAGGCCTGATCAAGGAAACGCATCGGCGCGCCGGCGTGGTCGGCGACGAAGATCGCCGACAGTCGGCCCACCTGGCTGCGTTCGCGATGCAGGTGCAGTGTCAATAGCCAGTGTCGCCAAGGGGGCATGGGTTGCTCCAAGTCGACCCGCGGGGTCTCAGTCGAAGCTGTCAGGCATGACCCTTAGCCCAACTCACCGCCAACCAAAAGCACCACCGCGTCATGCGGAAGGCTTGGTCTCGGCCTGGCGAACGGCCCGCCACCATGCGCGATCCCGCTCATCTTCGACCTGATGGTACAGCCCATGCCTATCCGGTTGCCTCCCACAGCCATTAGGCATAGCCTGTGCCTGCGAATTCGACAGCCGTGGCTGGGGCTTTGCCTCGCCGGATAGCGGTTACTGTCCATTCTGCGAAAGCGAGGGGAGATCTGACGTCATCAGGCTCAAGGCTGCTGCAGGATAACCGCTCGCCATCCTCCCCAGCTTGGGATGCTAAGCGCACAGCGCTCAAAGCTGGCGGTCACCATCCTGTCTTGATCCATCTCGACCTCGCAAGACTCAGCACCGGAACAAGAACCACTCCAGCCACTAAACCCACAGCTCGTGGTGGTTAGCGTAACCGTTGTGCCCTTGGTAAACGGAGCACTGCAGTCCTGCGTACAGTCAATGCCTGCCGGCATACTAACAACCTGCCCGCCACCAATCCCGTCAAAACTTAACGAAAGCACGTGATCAGTACGACAGGAGTTGATCAACCGACCCAAGTTCTCAACTTTATCCGCCCAGAGGCTATTCCAATCGTCTTGCAAGATACCGCCGGTATCGCCCGAGTTAGGATTCCAACTCCAATAGAAGAAATTACAAATCCGTTTGTCGATGAAGTAGTCGATCAGGGCATTCTGCCAGATGACATCCGCGGAATCACCGCCGTGGCCATAGCGACCGCCGAATTCGCCAGGCACGAGTATCCTGCCCTGATCGGCGAGAAAGCCAAAGTGTTGGCTCCAAATCTCTGGCATGTTATGCGGGAAGTTTGCGTCGCTGAAATAAGGTTGTGCAAATACATCAGGGCCGTACACATGCGGTGAGAAAACCAGCTTATCCTCTGGAATTGCAAGCGGCGCACAAGCCTGGGGCTCGAGGTTACCGCCCCACCAATGGCTAGTGTTTGAGGAACAGACCGGATTGTCACCAACACCCTCAACGAAAACCAGCAGGTTTGGATTACTTTCCAGCACTGCGGCGGCGGCTCGTCCCGCGGCTAGATCCCAGTCGGTATCATGATGACCAGTTCCCCAAGTTGCGCGACCATGTGGCTCGTTTTTAAGATCAATGCCAACGAAATATTGAAGCGTGCGGTAGCGATTAGCGAGAAAACGTAAATCACTGATCCACTCTTCCTCGCTGTAGTCTTCGGTGTACCAGAGTTCGGAAATCCTGATGCAATCGGGGCTATGATGATCAAGCATGATCGCGATGCCCTGCCGATCCATTTCGAAGACGATCTGGTCTAGCACCTCCAAGCTTCCTAAGCCTTGCAGTTCAGGGTTCTTACCATAATCGATCGAAGATGGCTCTACATTCTTCAGGGTCAGCGGGCAGACCGGCACACGCACGGCGTTAAAGCCAGTCTGTTTGATCTGTTCGATCATTGACCGATAACCGCGCGCCCAAAGTCCATGCGGCACATGGTCGCGAGTCTCAGCGCCAAACCAATTGACACCAAACAAGTGAATCACGACTCCATCGCGGTAAATCTGACCATTGCTAATCTGGTAATTAGCAGCAAGCGCTGATAACGGCGAGAGTGCCATCACAAGGATCAGGAGTGTGCTTGCTAACACGCGAATTCGCTTCAACATCGGTGCATCCTGATTGTCACGCGTAGCATGCGGCTGACCTGGCAAACGGTGAGCTTGAAGGGGGCTGCTGCATCCGCTTCACTGATCGTCTTGAAGCCGACCTTGGCATAGTAGTCAGGATCGCCATAGATCATCACGATGTCGACGCCGGTGCTGCGCAGCGCCGCCAGACCATGGCTCAGCAGCCGTTGCCCGATGCCCTCGCCTTGCTGATCGGTGGCCACAGCGACCGGGGCAAGCACGAACACCGTCCGCTCATCCTGTGCGTAGGTCAGCCCCATGGCCCACTACATCACCCCGCTGCTCTGGGGCAAGAATTGGTTGCTCGCGACCACCTCGTCCAGGGAGCGGATCGGTGCGCTTAGCCCCAGATGGTTCAGATACCAGTTCAGATCATAGCAGAAGGGGCTGTAGAAACTCGTGGTCTCGGTCAGGTGCTCGAGATCGGGAATCTGGAATGAATCGATGAGTCGGAAGTCGGCAAGGCCCGGCGCGGCTGCAAGTCTGCACCTGTCTTTGGCACGGATGACAGGCGCATTACGCCGATTGCACTTGCCCGCGTACCGCCTCGGCCCGGCTTCGAATGCGCGCTCGCTGCTCGTTTCCCAGACGGTCGAGATTGCGCCACTGCAGACCGGCGCGTGGGTGATTGCGGAATTGCCCCTCATGCCGCATCAGGAAGTCCCAATAGAGGGTGGTGAACGGGCAGGCCATCTCGCCGCTGGCGTCGGCGGGATCGAATGGACAGGCGGCGCAGTAGTTACTCATGCGCTGGATGTATTTGCCGCTTGCCACATAGGGCTTTGATGCCATGAGCCCGCCATCGGCAAACTGGGACATGCCGAGCACGTTGGGTAGCTCCACCCATTCCAAGGCATCCACATAGACCGCTAAGTACCAGGCGTGCACCTGACGTGGTTCCACACCGAGCAACAGCGCGAACAGCCCGGTGACCATCAGTCGTTGGATATGATGGGCATAGCCGGAGTCCAAAGTCTGGCGAATGGTCTCGGCCAGGCAGTGCATGTCGGTGTCGCCAGTCCAGTAAAAGGCCGGCAGCGCCGCGTGGGCATCGAGATGATTCCAGTCCAGATAGTCCGGCATCCGCGTCCAGTAAAGACCGCGGACATACTCACGCCAGCCCAGAATCTGTCGAACAAAACCTTCCACCGAGGCCAGCGGTGCATCGCCGCGCTCGCCGGCCGCGACCGCCGCATCGATCACGCTGCGCGGCGAGATCAGTTTCAGGTTCATCGCCGCGGCCAGGCGCGAGTGATACAGGATGGGCTCGCCGGTCCAGAGCGCGTCTTGAAAGGGACCAAAGGCCGGCAGGCGATGGCGAATGAAGTCCTCCAGCGCTGCTGCTGCTTGCTCCGGGGTCACCGGCCAATCGAACTGTGCAAGAGCACCAGGATGACCGGCGAAGTGATGCTCGACTTCGTTGATCACCGCGCGGGTGATGGCGTCGGGCGTAAAGCCGAGCGGCTCCGGGATCATGCCAGGTCCGGCTCGACCAAAGGGCTTGCGGTTTTGTTGATCGAAGTTCCACGACCCGCCCACGGGGTCTTTGCCGTCCATGAGCACGCCGGTCTTTTTGCGCATCGCGCGATAAAAGTGCTCCATACGCGGCGCCTTGCGCCCGCCCATCCAGGTCTGAAAGTCCTCCAGATCGGTCAGGAAGTGGCGGTCTGGGCGTACCTCTAACGGCACTCCAGCCTCATCAGCGACCTGGCGTAGCGTCTTCAACGTCCGGTCGTCTCCGGGCTGGACCACGACCAGTTGCTTAGGCCGAGTGGACGCAATCTGCGCCAGCAGCGCCGTCTCGAAACCCAGATAGGGGTGCTCGCCGAGCCGTAGATACCGCAGCGGCATCGCGCGTGCTTCCAGCGTCTCGGCAAAATGCCGCATGGCGGAGAGGAAATAGCTGATCCGCGCCTTGTGTGACCAGACATGAGTCGACTCTTCCGGCAGCTCAGCCATCCACACCAGGTCGTGCTGAGGGTCGAACGTATCGAAGGCGGCGGACGCCGGATCGAGCTGGTCGCCGAGGATAATGACGAGTCGGCGCAGGCTCATGCCGATGCCTTCTTGTGCCTGGCGCAGCCCCGGGAGCAATAGCGCACCGCATCCCAACAATGCGCCCAGCGGCGACGCCAGGCGAACGGCCGCCCGCAGTTCGCGCAGGTCTTGGTGGGTAGGTGGGGCTTGCGATGTGCCTTCATGGTCGCTGCCTGTTCGATTGGGACGCAGTGGATTGGACCGCGGCGGCTTGGCCACCGCGGCTTGGCCACCGCAGCGTGGCCCGCGTCTAGGCGCTCGCCGCGGATATGGTAGGTTACGCTAGAATCGTGACCTTCTCCTCTGACTGGAGTCGACCGCGTTGATCGAGATTGAATACATCGTCAAAGACAAGCACGGGATGGAACGATTGCGGACCGCTGACAAGAAAGCTGCCGATGCCTATGATAAGGCGCTCGAGATCGCCGACCGGCTGGCGCAGTTGCTGCGCGAGGATCAGGTTCTGCCCGATCTGCCGGAGCTTGATCTCGAAGAGCTAACCCTCTATCTGGCGCGCAACGCCCGCAATGTTGAGCGGGTGCTCAAGGGTAAGGCGCCTGAACCGACGCCGCCGTCCGGGGAGCGCGAGGGTCACCCAGCACCGATCACTGAGCCCCCTGCAACGGATGTCGACAGCAAGGTGACCCCACTGAAACGCGGGCAATAGGCATTGCGCACAGGACGTGCGTGAGCGTCGTGCCCGCCTCGGTCAATGCCACTAAACCGTATCGAACCGACGGGGCGCAGACAGTGTTTGAGCAGGGCCGTGTGTTTGATCGTGCTGGAGCCCGATACGATCCTCTTCGAGGTCAAGAACGGCCTTTACTCACTCGCCTCGGATAAGGAGTTTATGGATTGGTCTCCAGCGGAGGACGCGCCCGAGTCGGCGCGGTTTCTCGTTGAGCTGATTCAGGTAGAGGTATCGCGTGAGCTGCCATGACCTTAGGCCCGGTAGCTCACAAGCTCGTAGGCGTATCGCGGTGAGCCAATCGCGGGGTTCAAGCCCATTTCGGCATAGACCGATTCCAGCGCATCCACGAAACCAAGGGCAATGGCTTCCGAACTCGTCTCCAGTCCGCCAGGGTGTGTTCGGAGCCGCAGGGGCAGGGCATTGACAAAGCTCAGATCCTCCTGCTCAAGCCAACTGCGACGCTGGGCGCTGCTCCAGCAGAAATCCCGCCGCGTGCGGATGTCCGCCACCCCCGAACTGAGCCGCGATTGTTGAGACATCCAAGCCATCGGCATCCGAGCGCAGGCTGAACCGCCGTCCCTGGGGCGTGTCGTGGTAACAGGCGGCAAAGGGCTCGCCGCGACAGAGGAGGGCGCCGATCTCGGAGCTGTACTGACCAGGGGCGTTGATCACCGGCACTTCGTAGCCAGCGATGCGGCTGCGATAGGCCAGGGTCTCGACCAGCTGCTTCACGTCCTTGTCGCGTTTGCGTAGGATCGGGATGCCTTCCTCGTGCAGTTTCTCGGGGTTCTCACGCATGAGCCGGCCCCATTCGACGAGCGAGAAGGGATAGGAGTCGAGCGTTGCGGTGATCTCGCGGGTACCGGGCAGCTCGAAGCGCCAGAGATCGCGATCCTGGACATGTTCAAGCAGGCGAGGAGGGCGTTGATCGGGAAAGTAATGATGCCAGGCGATCATGGCGCCGCAGCGTTCCATGTCGAAGACCGTGGTGACATTGGCGGGCAGGTCGATCAGATCAGCCTGAGCCGAGGCGTGATGGTCGAGGATGAGGATCGTCTCGGCCACGTCCGCCATCGCCAGCAGCAGGTCGCGCTTGAAGCTGAAATCGACCAAGATGACCTCGCGCCCGCGCATCTCGGGCGGCGGCTGTTGGTGGACGCCGGGATAGAGGTCAAGGCCGCCCAACGCATGGGCCTCGTTGACGACCCAGGCGCCCGAAAAGCCATCGAGGCAATCGGAATGGTAGATGCAGAGCGGATGTCCAAGCGTCGTCGGTTGCTCGTTCAAGGTAGGAAAGTGTCTCCTGATAGTGGGTTAACTGCAACAGCAGCGAGCCAGCAGTGTGCCATAGGCTAAGCCCACTGATAGCCCCTTGCTCCAAGCGGTCTAGACAACGCAAACGGTGGCGATCGAGATGGCAAAAACCAAAGCACCTGTGACCGCTGCGGTACGGTTTCTGCGCCAGGCTGACGTTCCCTTCAGTGGTGGTAGACGATCGCTTTGACTATGACGAGCTGAGGATCTACGCCATCGGCTTGGTTGAGGGGATCGAGATCACCGTGATCTACACAGATCTGGAAGACGATAAACGGCGGTCATTTCCGCATGGAGGTCAGAACGCAATGAACGACGCTACTACTGGAAAAACATCGGAACCTAAGCGTCACACCAAGGCCGCAATGCTTTAGAGGCAACGCTACGTGATGGCAGCGACAGCTTTCTTGATCAAACGAAGGACTCATCTGAATTTAGTAGGTCAGTTTGTCGAATATTGTTTGGGGTGCTCATTCGGCCGCTGGGACATCCGCTACGCCACCGGCGAGCGCAAACCGCCCGAACTCCCTGACCCCTTCGACCCGCTGCCCGTCTGCCCACCCGGCATGCTCCAGAACGCCGACGGCCTGCCCGCCGCGCCCGAAGATGTCCCCGCCGACTACCCGCTGCGCATCACCTGGTCCGGCATCCCGATCGACGACCCCGGCCACCCCGAAGACGTCGTCACCCGGGTGCGCGAGGCACTCACCGTCATCTGGGGCGAGCGCGCCGCCGCCATCGAGCAGGAAGCCTGCGAGATCCTCGGCATCAAACAGCTGCGCGACTACTTTGCCGAGAAGAAGGCCGGCAGCCCCTTCTTCAAGGATCACCTAAGCCGCTACAGCAAGAGCCGCCGCCAGGCGCCCATCTACTGGCCGCTGTCCACCGCCTCCGGCACCTATACCTTCTGGGTCTACTACCATCGCTTCGACCCCAATACCCTCTACAGCCTGCTGCGTCTGGCCGGCGACAAGCTCGGCTTCGAGGAACGCAAGCTCGCGGAGCTGACCCAGGAGGCCGGCCCTGATCCCACCGCCAAGCAGCGCAAGGTCAGCGACGATCAGGAGCGCTTCGTCAGCGAGCTGCGCGGCTTCATCACCGAGCTGAATCGCATCGCCCCGCTGTGGAAGCCGGATCTCAACGACGGCGTCATCATCAACTCGGCCCGGTCTGGCGCCTGCTACGCAACTCGGCCTGGCAGAAGAAGGTCAAGGAGTGCTGGGACAAGCTCGCGAAGGGCGACTACGACTGGGCACACCTGGCCATGCACCTCTGGTCCGAGCGCGTGGTGCCCAAATGCCAGACCGACCGCAGCCTCGCCATCGCCCATGGGCTGGAAGACGCCTTCTGGCTGGAAGCGGACGACGGCAAATGGCAACCGCGCCCCATCAGCCAAGCCGAGATCGACGCCCTGGTCGCCGAGCGCACCTCCACTGCCGTCAAGGCTGCACTGGAGGACCTGCTCAGCGCCCCGGCGCCGAGCGGCGCAAAAAGCCGCCGCACCAAACGTGCGAGCGTCTGAGCGTTCCAAGACCTGTGCCTGACAACAAAGACGAGGGAAACCTGATGGCTGAAAAAGACTTGATTGTGATTGATCCGGACATCCGCGGTGGCAAACCCTGCATTCGGGGAACGCGTATCACGGTTTACGATATTCTCGAATACATGGCCGGCGGTATGACCGAGACCGAGATCCTCGCCGATTTCCCGAGCTTACAATCAGAACACCTGCGCGCTGTGCTCACTTTTGCCGCGGATCGCGAGTTCCTCATGATGGATGAACGAACGATGGCGTTAGAATTCGAGGTTTGTTTGCGCAAAGAGCCGACGGGCGATCTCTCCGGCGACGACCTCCAACTCGGCAGACTCTATGAGCTGGTGGAGAAAGATGCCGGTCACGGCATGATCCGAATCATTGATGAATCCGGCGAGGACTATCTCTATCCGCAAGCATGGTTCGACAGCGTTATGCTCAGCGAAGCCGCCCGCCAGCAACTCGCTAAGGCGTTGCCGCATTGATAAATCAGTGACCCCTGACACGCATGAGACTCAAGGACCAGGAAATCGGCGCGATTCGCGGCACTGTGGAGGCCCACTTCGGGCGCGGTAGCGCCATCTGGTTATTTGGCTCCGCGCTTGATGATCACGCGCTTGGTGGCGATATTGATCTCTACGTGGAGCCAACCGCCCCGCACGCGGAAAATCTCTTCCTCGCCCGTCAAGCCTGCGGTCGCGAGCTGGAGCAGCGATTGAAGCGGCCGGTTGATCTGGTTGTGCGGCGCGGCTCACCCACTGCGTTCATGCGCCAAGCCATGCAGGAGGGACAACGCTTATGAGTGTTCGTGTGCAAGTGTTGAAGCAAGCCGTTGCCGAGCACCGATAAACCATGCCCATGCACCTCCTCCACGACGCCCTCGCGCAACAACTCGATAAGGCCCTACGCCAGCATCGGGTGTTGGTCTTCTACGATGCCCGCACCGAGTTTGAACCCTTTATCCATGAGCTGGAGGTGGTCGATCGCGGGCACGACGACCTGCCACGGGTCACGGTCGGCGACACAGTCGCTCATCTGGCACGGTTCGAGGGGTCATTTTTCGCGTTGAAGGCACGCATCGAGCCGCTGGTTGCTGTCGACAAACCAGACCCCCTGTTGGTCTACATCCCAGATCAGGTGCGGGACCGGACGGGCTCGGTGCTGATGGAGATCGAGCAGGCCGGCCAGGTCCATGGCGATGCCCCCAGTCATGCGCTGAAGAGTGTTGCCAGACGCTTGCTGCGCCAGACCCATACCGACGGCGACATCGATGAAATGCTGCGGCCGGAGTCGCTGAGCTACCAGGATGTCGCGCGCTTTCTCGGCCAAGGCGACGACGGTGGCAGCGGTTCCTTGCTCAAGCTGGTGTTGAGCGGCAGCACGAGCGAGGCGCTGATCGTCGATTGGATCATCGCCGAGGACAAAGACCCGACGCTCGCGGCCAAGCTGGCCGAGCCCGAGCTGTTCCGCCTCATCCAGGCCCGGCTCGGGCTTCAACTCGAACCGGAGACGCCCTTGGCGAAGGCACGCCATCAGGTGGTTCGCTTTCTGCTCGTCAACGAGTTCCGGTCCGATCTGACGGGCGATGCGCCCGACGCGCTGACCATCGTGCCAGCCGTTGGCAACCAAGACCATCTCAAGCACATCGCCACCATCGCAACCGCACTGCGGGCTGAACACAGCACCCGCTACACGGCCCTCGCCGATGCTGTCGAGCAGGAGTTCGGTCTCGCGACGGCGACCATCGACCCGGCGCGTCTTGGTGCCATCGACACCTTCCGCTTCGAGGAACGCAGCCTGCTGCATCACAGCGCACAGCTCATCACCCAGCGCGACTACGCCAAGGCCCTCGACCTGGTCACCGGCCGGCTGCGGAGCTTTTGGGTCGATCAGCCGGCCTTTCTCGATCGCCTCGCGCAATGGGAACTCTGCCGATTGCTGGCGGAGTTGGGCGCCAAGGTGGATGCCGTGCGGCCCGCGCTGAAGAAGCCGCCCGCCCAGGCGACCGCTTGGGTGAGTTGAAAAAAAGGACGCGGCGCGTGGCATCGAGTCGGCTGCGAGCCTGAGTCATGAGGCGGATTACCATGGAAACACTCCAACTGGGTTGCTGAATCGCTGATCGCGAATAAGACCCGATTGGCGCTGTTGATCTTTCGCGGAGCCGACGCACCCACTGCACAAGATCTTCGACCACGCCAACGATGCGATCCTGCCGATCGACCCCGAGCAAGACCGCATCCTCGACGCCAATGCGCAGGCCTCGCGCATGCTTGGCTACGACCCAGCCGAGCTGACCCGCGAGGTGCGCATCTCGGGCGTGCATCCGCACGGTCCAGGCTTTCGGGAATTCGACGATGCTTGGGCATCCAGCCAGAGGGTGTCGGCGCCAATCTGGATGTCCGCACTCGGCCAGACCACGGCCCAGCCTTCGCCTTCGATCAGGGTGGCCTCGGCAAAGAGATCAGGCTGCTGCGATTCTAAAACCGCTACAATGATCAACGGCAGGGTAGGCATGGGCGGCACACTGTTCCACGTCAGGCGCAAAGGGGATCATCCATCCGCTGCAAGGATTTCTCTGTCTCCCTGTCTCCCTGTTGATAAAAAACCGCCCGCTGAAACCGACGATCCAATCTCTTTCGAATGACCGATCTCAAGCCGTCCTATGAAGCGCTGAGCGACGACGAGCGCCGTATCCTGCAAGTCCTCTCCGTCGTCTACGAGCCCATCAACCAGACGACCCTACAGCAGATTGTCAGAACCCTTGGCTGGAAGGACGCGCGGGGTAAGTCGCTCGCGACCCTGGTAGCGGGCCCCCTGCGCCAGCGTTTGCTCAAGTCAGGTTGTCTCGTGGCAACCGAGAGCGGTTTGGTCTGCGCGCGCGAGCTCGCTGAGCCGCTGACACGAGAGACGGTGCACGCGGGGTTATTCAAGGAGATTGTGCGCGCCGGTGAGCAGGTCGTGAGCAGTCAGTCGGCATACCATGGGCAAAACACTCATCCCGATCGGCAGGCGCGGCGCCTCCGGAATGCCCTGTACGCGGGGCGCGAGGACGAGGTGCTGAGCCAGCTCGGCCTGCAGAACCACAAGCCCGGCGAGCGTATCCCTGACCGCTCCGGAGTACTGCTGAACCAGATCTGCACCAGGTCGCTCGATCGCGCCTGGCTTGAGGGCCTCTCGCCCCGGCTGCGTGTGCTGGGCCTCGCCCCAACGCTGGTCGAGGCCGGCTACTGGCTGACAGTTCAGCCGGACTTGGAGTCGATCGCTCAGGAGATCCTGACCCCCTTGATTCCGGACTTTCCGGAGGTGTCCCTGGCGCTCGCCGAGCGTTAC
>Ga0180436_10002269_pt1 | contig 18366 bp, 13 predicted proteins | sample SS_ome_2_FD_132434 | JGI IMG/M metagenome (GOLD analysis project Ga0180436, IMG submission 132434) | Hypersaline lake sediment archaeal communities from the Salton Sea, California, USA - SS_3_S_2 metaG | ecosystem: Environmental > Aquatic > Non-marine Saline and Alkaline > Hypersaline >...
GAGCCGGCGGTGTTCAAACTCCGGGTGGGACTTATCAAGACCGGCCAGCCAGGCCTTGACCGCGGGCACGACCTCCGCCTCAGGGCGGCCCGCGAGCTCCAGTTTCGCCCGGTAGCGAACGCGGTTGGTGGGGTCGGCGAGCAGTCCGACCAGTTCGGCCACCGGCCGGCCGGCGATCGGCACGGGCTCGGCCGTCGGCCGGTCGTTCATCACCACGCGATAGACGCGGCCATGCTGACGATCGCGGCTGGGATCGCGGAGGTTGTGCTGCATGTGGCCGATGATCGGATTCTGCCAGTCGGTGAAGTAGATCGCCCCGTCGGGGCCGATCTCGAAGTCGGCGGGGCGGAAGTTCTCGTCGATCGAAGAGACGATCGGCTCGACCTCAGTCGCCGCAGGAAAAGCATTGGCAGCCGGATCCTTCGGAGGGTTGAAGGCGTATCGCAGGATTCCCTGGAACCCGATCACGTTGCCCACCAGCAGATTGCCCTGCATTTCCTCGGGGAAATGCGGGCTCGAGAGGACCTCGATTCCCGGGCAGGGCCGGGTGCGGCGGTTGTACACCGGCGGGGCACCCGAGTGCTTGTCCATGCCGTCGAGCCGGGTGGAGAACACGCTTCCCCAGTAGGGCACCGCACCGGTGCCATCAACCACGATGTCGTCGCCCCAGCGACCGAAGGCATGGCCGTGGGGGTTGGCGAAACGGTAGCTCGTGTAGAGGCCGAGCTTCCCGGTCCGTGGCTCGTAGCGGAACACGGCCCCGTTGGCGGTGCGGACCGGCGGCCCCCAGGGGCTCTCCGGCTGCGAGTGGTGAAAGGTTCCCTCCTGAAAATAGAGACTGCCGGAGGGATCGAGCGTGAAACTGTTGGCGGTGTGGTGGGTATCGGCGGTGTCGACGCCGCCGATCACACGGGTCTTCACGTCGTAGCGGTCATCGCCGTCGACATCCTCGAGGTAGAGCACGTCTGGCCCCTGGGCGACGAACACGCCCCGCCCCCAAAACTCGAAACCGGTCGGATTGTGGAGGTCATCGGCGAAGGTCTTCACCCGATCGGTGCGGCCGTCGCCATTGGTGTCTTCGAGGATCAGCAATTTGTCGTTCATCGCCTCGTCTGGCCGCCAGTGGGGATAGGTCGGCCAGGCCGCCACCCAGAGCCGGCCCTTGGTGTCGAAAGCCATCTGCACCGGGTTGATCAATTCGGGGAACATGCTTTCGTCGGCGACCAGCTCGACCTTCATCCCCGGGTGGACGGTCATCTTCGAGATCGCCTCCTCGCCGGAGAGGAAGGCGTGCTTCCCGCCCTCGAGTTTGCCCGGCTTGTTGGTGGTCACCGAGATCAGTTCGGGCAGCCCCACATCCTCGACCGCGGGCAGCGCCGCCGCGGGATCGCCAAGAGTGGCGGCCGTGGCCCAGATGCGGCGGTCGCGGTTGGCCGTCTGCACGTCGAGGTATTCAAGCTCCCGCTGGACGACCTCGTAGTTGGTCTGCTTGTTGATGAACTTCAGCCAGGCCCGACCCCCGTAGGTCGAATAGCCGTCGGTCACGCGGTAGCGGTGAAACCAGTGCCAGTTTTTGTCGACCACCGCCTCACGCAGCCGTCCGAGGCTCCGCTCGTCGACATTCGGCTGGGCCCCGAAGAGAGCCTCGTCGATGATGCGTGAGATCACCCGGTCGCCCCGCTCATTGGGATGGATGCCGTCGGTGGTGAGATGCTCCTTCGTCTTTTCGTAGGCCTCGAGGGTGGGCGTGAAGAGATCGACGCTCTCCACGGCGAGACCTTCCTTGGCAAGCCGCTGGCAGACCTTCTCGAGCGACTGCGTGTAGAGGCGGATGTTGGCGTTGTGGGCCTGGCCGTCAGGCCAGTGGGGCCGATCGAGGTTCTCGTGGGCAATCGGTGAAAACATGACGAGCTTCGGTGCCGCCATGCCGTTGTACTTCTGGCTGAGGGTGTGGCGAACGAACTTCTCGACCTCGCCCTCGAAGGCCGCGAGCCCCTCGGGGCCGGCATGGGCCTCGTTGGACCCGAAGAAGGCGAACACGACGTCAGCCCGGGTGCCCGTCAGCTCGAAACGGTTGGCCCGCACGGCCGATTTGTCAGCGATGTCTTTCGGCCGGGGAATCGGCGCCGAGCCTGAGAGCCACTGATCGGGCGAGCCGAAGTCGGCGCTTCGCAGTCGCTTGGAAGGGTCGATTTCATCGCCCTCGTACGCCAGACAACGAAACACGAGGCGATGCTCCGGAAAGCGGGCCTGCAGAAAGGTCTCCAGCCAGCCTGTGTGCTGCATCGCGTCGGCCACGCCGCCGCCGATGATGCAGATGTGGTCGCCCTCTTGAAGCTCGAGCCGCTCGGCGCGGGCGGGGCCGCCAAGCAGCACCAGCCCCATGACCGCCAGCAGGCCGCCGCGACAGACCGTGCTGCAGAAGCGGCTGCGGGCTTCGGTGGAAACATTCATGCTCGTCAACCTCCGGAAAAAGACCTCACGAGGAATAGACCGAATAGATCCGCTCGCCGGGAGAACACTTGAGCCTAACCGGAATTTGCGGAGAGAAAAGTTTTCGAACGCCTTCGTAGGGGCCGCCGGGCGGCCGCGACAGCCGAATCAGGCGATCAATTCGGGGATGACCCGGGCATGCTCCACGCCCGTCAGCCGCTGGTCGAGACCCTGATGACGGAAGGTGAACCGCTCGTGATCGAAACCGAGCAGCTGGAGCACGGTGGCGTGGAAGTCACGGATATGGACCGGGTCTTTGACGATGTTGTAGGAGAAGTCGTCAGTCTCGCCATGGATCTGCCCCCCCTTTGACCCGCCGCCGGCCATCCACATCGTGAAGCAGCGGGGGTGGTGGTCGCGGCCGTAATTCTGCTTCGAGAGGCCGCCCTGCGAGTAGACCGTGCGACCAAACTCGCCGCCCCAGATCACGAGCGTCTCGTCGAGCAGGCCGCGATTTTTGAGGTCGGTGATCAGGCCGTAGCTGGCCTGATCGATGTCGTTGCAGCCGTTCTTGAGCCGGCCGACGACATTGGAGTGGTGGTCCCAGTGATTCAAGTAGATCTGCACGAACCGCACACCCCGCTCCACCATGCGGCGGGCCATCAAAACGCTGTTGGCAAACGAGCCGGGCTTGGTGACCTGCGGCCCGTAGAGACCGAGGGTGGCCTCGGTCTCGCTGGCGATGTCGGTGAGTTCCGGCACGCTCGACTGCATTCGGAAGGCCATCTCGTACTGGGCGATCCGGGTTCGCGTCTCGGGGTCGCCGATCGCCGCGGCCGTCCGCTCGTTGAGAGCCTGGATTCCGTCGAGGGTCCGGCGGCGGATGGCCGCCGGCACACCGGGAGGATTGTTGAGATAGAGGATCGGGTCGCCGGACGAGCGGAAGCTCACGCCCGAGTATTCGCCGGGAAGAAAACCGCTCGACCAGAGCCGGGCCCCGATCGCCTGGGCCTGCTCCACGACGGTCGACCGGGCGACAAGCACGACAAAGCTGGGCAGATCGTCATTCAAAGAGCCCAGACCATAACTCGCCCACGACCCGAGACAGGGCCGGCCGGTGATCTGATTGCCGGTCTGCATGTAGGTGATCGCCGGTTCATGGTTGATCGCCTCGGTGTGCATCGAGCGGATGAAGCACATCTCGTCCGCCACCTTGCCCGTCCAAGGCAACAGCTCGCACATCCACATCCCGCATTCACCGCGCCGGGAAAACCTGAAGACCGACGGCGCGATCGGGAACCGCTTCTGCCCGGAGGTCATCGTGGTCAGCCGCTGGCCACCCCGCACGCTCTCAGGCAGATCCTTGTCGTACCAGGCGTTCATCTGTGGCTTGTAGTCGAACATGTCCTGCTGCGGCGGGCCGCCCACCATGTGCAGGTAGATGACATGCTTCGCCTTGGGGGCGAAGTGTGGGCCGATCGCCCCGGGCACGCGGGCCACGCCATCGGCAGGTAAATTGCTGCCCGCCCGGGCTCCGCCTGGCAGGAGCGAGGCCAGGGCCGCACCGCCAAGCAGGTGGCTGCCCGATTCGAAGAACCGGCGACGGGTGAGATTGAGGCCGAGTTCGGCAAGACTGGGATGCAACGGCGTCATTTGCAAAGCACCTCATCGAGGTTCATCAGTTCGTTGACAAGCATTGTCCAGGCGGCGAGCTGCGGAGTGTCGCTGACCCGCGGTTTCGACTCGCCGACCGCAACCAGCAATGAGGCATCCTCGGGATGACTGCTGTAGTGGGCCTCGAGGTCAGCCAGCGAGTCTGCGAGGATCGCTCGCTCGTCGGCCTCCAGCGACCTCGCCAGCAGCCGGCGAGCCACGAAGTCGATCCGGGCCGCCTCGTCGCCGGGCTGCTCGAGGGCGAGGTCGGCCAGCGCCCGTGCGGCCTCGACAAACTGCGGGCCGTTGAGGGTGACGAGCGCCTGCAGGGGAGTGTTCGTCCGCTCGCGAGTGACTGTGCAGGTCTCGCGGGAGGGGGCATTGAAGATATCGAGCGAGGTCGGCGGGGCCGATCGCTTCCAAAACCAGTACATGCTGCGGCGGTAGAGGTCTTCCCCGGTGCCCGGGACATATTTCTTGGTGTTGCTCTCGGGCATCGCCACCGCCGCCCAGACGCCCGGTGGCTGGTAGGGCTTCACGCTCGGTCCGCCGAGCTTCTCGACCAAGAGGCCGCTCGCGGCGAGGGCCTGATCGCGGATCATCTCGGCGTCCATCCGGAAGCGGGGCCCACGGGAGAGAAGCCGGTTGTCGCGGTCTGCGGCGATTTTCTCCGGCGTCGCGATGGCAGCCTGCCGATAGGCCGCGGATGTGAGCATCAGCCTGAAGAGTCGCTTGACGTCCCAGCCATGCTCCCGGAAGTCGACCGCCAGCCAGTCGAGCAGTTCCGGATGGCTCGGCAGTTCGCCGGTGATCCCAAAGTCGCCGGCCGTGCCGACCAGCCCCGTGCCAAACACCTCCTGCCAGAAGCGGTTGACCGTGACCCGCGCGGTGAGCGGATGTTCCGGCAGCAGGAGCCAACGGGCCAGGCCCAGGCGATTGCGGGGCAGCTCGTCCGGAAAGGGAGGCAGGGCCTCGGGCGTGTCGGCGGTCACCTCCTCGAGTCGCTTGTCGTACTCGCCGCGATCAAGGATGTGGGCGGTGGCCATGCCCGGCTTCTCGTTCATGACATGAGCGATCGTGCCGCGGGCCTTGATTGTCGCGATCTGCCCCTCGACGCCGGCAAGCGTCGTGGATGCGGCCATGAAGGCGTCGTCGTGCGAGCCGAGCCACCATTCGTAGAGCCCGCCCGCCGCGGCGGCCCGATTTTCCGGGGGCAGCCTCGCGATCTCAGCGAGCACGTCGGCCTGCGAAACGCCGTTGACCTCGGCCTCCGAGAGGGCCCGGCCGCGGATCGCCAGATCGGCCAGCCCCACGCCGTAGGCGGCATCGCCGGGAGTACGGCTGCCGATGGTCAGCGGCACATCCGTCCGCGTGGTGTTCCGCTTGAAGCGGTTGTTCTCGACCTTGAGTTTCTGCGGCTTGCCGTCGTAGTAGACCTTCACACCGGCGGCCGATCCGCTGCCGTCGTAGGTAAGCGTGAGGTAGGTCCAGGCATTGGCCGGCATCTGGGCCTCGGCCACCACCTTCAAGGCGTCCTCCGGCCAGTCGTGGATCAGGTGCATCCCCGCCTGCCGCCGCTGCACCCAGAGATCCCAGCCGCGAAACTCCGCCTTCATGTCCATCCTCGCCACGATCGAATAGGCGGAATCGTTGGCCGGCGGCCGCACCCAGCACGACACAGTGAACGGCTGGTCGTGCTCGAAGTTGCCGGCGGTAGCAAGCGTGGCAGCGGTGCCGTTGAGGGTGATCGCCGGCTGGCCGGACGGGCCAGCCTGCCATGCGGTCTTTGGCTGCAACGGAATGTCGGTTTCCTTGCCGAGCAGGTTGACGTGGGTCTTGCTGCCGCGGCCCTCGGAAAAGGGCAGGGCCACCAGCGGCGTGTCGGCCGGGCGGGCCGCGGCGATCGAGTCGGACGTGAGATCCCGGAGGAACGCCTCGAAGGCCGGCCTGGCACCCTCCCTCCGCTCGTCCACCACACGCCGCAGGGCCGGCAGCGACCGCTCGAGCTGCGACAGGCGTTGCCGATCCTCGGCAAGCGGCACCGGGATCACGGGGGGCGTGTTTTTGACGTTGCCGTCCTTGGCCTTCTGCGTGGTGTTGTTGAAGAACGCAGAAAGGGCATAGAAGTCTTTCGCCGAGATGGGATCGAACTTGTGGTCATGGCAGACCGCACAGCCGGTTGTGAGGCCCATCCAGACCGCCGAGGTGGTCTCCGTGCGGTCGCGTGCGTAGAGGACGATGTATTCCTCGTTGATAATGCCGCCCTCGTTGGTCGTCATGTTGCAGCGATTGAATCCGCTCCCGATTCTGGCCTCGAGCACCGCTTCATAGCCGGCATCGGGCCCGGGATCGACCAGATCTCCAGCGAGCTGCAGCACCGTGAAGCGGTCGAAGGGCATGTTTTTGTTGAAGGCATTGATCACCCACTCCCGGAAGGTCCACATCTCCCGCTCGTTGTCGAAATGAATGCCGTGGGTGTCGGCATAGCGGGCGTAATCGAGCCAGTGACGGCCGCGATGCTCGCCCCAGGCCGGGCTGGCAAAGAGGGTGTCGAGATACCGCTCATACGCGTCGGGCCGGGCGTCGGCCACAAAGGCCTCGAGAGCGGCCGGCTCCGGCGGCAGGCCGGTCACGTCAAGGGCCGCCCGGCGGGCGAGGGTGCGTCGGTCAGCCTCGGGAGCCGGCTTGAGCCCCTTGGCCTCGAGGCGGGCCAGGATGAAGTGGTCGATCGGGTTGGTGGCCCAATCGACCCGCTCGACCTTCGGCGGCGCGGGCTTGGTCGGCGGAATGAACGACCAGTGGGGTTCGTATTCGGCACCCTCGGCGATCCAGCGGCTGAGCATCGCCTTTTGCTCGGCAGTGAGCTGTTTTTTCGTCTCCGGCGGCGGCATCACCTCCTCGGGATCGTCGGAATACACCCGATCGAGAACGACCGTCGAATCAGGGTCACCCGGCACGATCGCGCCATACTCGATCGCATCCTCACGGCGATCGAGCCGCAAATCAGCCTCGCGGCTGCCGCTGTCGGCCCCGTGGCAGGCGAAGCAGTTTTCCACCAGAATCGGCCGGATGTGCTCGTTGTAGCTCAGAGGGGCGTCCGGGGCGGCGGGGGCCGCAGCAGCCGGGAGCGTGAGGCACGCGACCAGCACGAACACAGAAGCAAAACCAATGCTTTTCGGCACGTTGTCTCTCCTCAAGCGCATCCGCTAGTTTACCGTACACAGGCGCGTCCCAAAACAAAAATACCGGCTGAAACGAGCGATTTTCGCGATTCTTCCTGCACCAACCGTAACAATCGATTCCCCCACGCCGACAAGCGGCTATAACGAGAACATGAATACCACAGCCCAACCTCTCGCCCGCCGTTCCATCGACGATTTTCCCCCCTTCGACCTCGCCCGTTTGTTGCGGACGGTGTTCGATCCGGAGCCAGGCCAGAAGGTCGCTCTGCTGATCGACCTCGAGGATCCCTCGCAAATGAAGGATTTTTCCTTCCTCGAGGATGCCTCGCTGACGATCCAGCAGAAGGCCCACGAAGTGTTCTACGAGGGACTCCGCGGCGGCGTGGCGGAAGAACTCGGTCTGGAGGGAGGCGAGATGTTCGCCTACCGGGTGACCGGCGGCAGCAACCTCGACCTTCCCGATGAAGCGGTTGATTCTGCCGGGCGGACGGTGTCGCTCGAGCGGGATATCTATCCCGCCTACGACCTGATTCTTTGTATCTCGACCTACTCGGCCACCGCTCCGTTGACCGCCTTCGCCAAGCGATTTGGCTTCCGGGGTGCGACGCTCCACGGCCTCAACGACGTGATCCTGAAAACCGGACTGGCCGTGGACTACGCCGAGGTCAGCCGCGAGGCCGAGAAACTCCGGCTCGCACTGACGCGGGCCGAGGCCTTCGAGATCGACTTCGAGGTCGACGGTTCCCGGCACACCCTCACTGTCCAGACCGGCGGCCAGGAGGCCCAGAAGAGCCATGGCCTGTGCCTCGGCAGCGAGCCCGACATCGCCAATCTGCCCGCGGGCGAGGTCTATTTCGTGCCGACCGGGGCCGAAGGCCGCTTCCCGATGCGGTTTGAGGACGACGGCACGATCGCCTTGATGGAGGTGACCGGTGGGAGAATCGTGAAGGCCACGCTGATTTCAGGCGATCAAGCGATGGTCGACGCCTACAACAAGCGGCTCGCATCCGATCCTGTTACCGGAGAAATCGGAGAACTCGGCTTCGGCACCCAAGACCTGCCAGTCTCCGGCCGTGACATTCAGGATGAGAAGGTGCTCGGCACCCTGCATGTCGCCACCGGTCGCAGCGACCACCTCGGCGGCCACCTGACTCCCGACCTCTTCGCCAGCCGAGGCAATGCCACCCACGATGACATCCTCTTCTCGCCGACGAAGACGCCTGAAATTCATGTTCCGCAAGCTCGCATGATTCGCGACGGCCAAGCCGAGGTGATCATCGAGCATTACGAACCGGCCACCGGCCTGCTCGCGGCAATTGCCTGATTTCTCAGCCGATCGGCGGAACGCGACGTGGGTTGGCCGCTTCAGTCCGAGAGATCATTGCGGGCATTGTTCGATCTCGGCAGGAGCGTGTAGATGGTGGCGAGGCGGACCAGATCGGTCCCCACGACCCCGAGCTTCGAGACGATCGATTTGCGATGGCTGTTGACCGTGTGAACGCTGATTCCGAGTGACTGGGCAATCTGCTTGGTTGACATCCCGCGGCCGATCAGTGTGAAAATCTGTAGTTCGCGGTCCCGCAGCATGCTGGCCGGGTTCGGGTGGGGAGGCAAGTCGCGGCCACGCCCACCAGTCAGCTGCCGGACCGAAGCCTCGACCGCTTTTTGCAGTCTCGCCAGCGATGCTGCTTTATCGATGATCGCGTTGCACCGACCCGCCAGCGACTCCGGGCAGGTAAATTCATCGGCCGCTGCCAAGATCACGATGCATTCCGCCTGCGGCCGCAGGCGGGCCATGGCCTCGATAACTTCCAGCCCGCTGCCGTCGGGCAGTCTGAGGTCGAGGATCACCAAGTCAATAGCCTCCGCCTGCAGGGTATTGATCGCTTCTCCGACCGTCATCGCCAACAGCACACTCCCGATCCCCGGAAATGTCCGCAGGACGACCGAGAGCATCTCGCCGATCATCACGTCGTCTTTGACCACCAGGCAGGTCAGCCCGCGACTGGCGGAATCGTCCGCTGAATTCATGATTGCTTCGGAGGACTTGATCATTGTCTGCACGTCCCTGAAATCAGCGGGTGATGCGTTATTGCTCACGGGCCGCGGAGCCGCTGGTGGCTGTCTGAAAAGCCCGCAACAACCCCGGCTCGCGCACGCCTTCCGATTCACCGCATCCCATGAACAACGATCGGGGCTGAGTGTAGTCGAATCACGATCGTCCCAAAACCTGATTGCGACGTCTTTGATCACGGACGCCAAAATCTTGATCGTTTCCGCCAACGATGTCGGCTGTCTCTTGCAGCCGGACCGGTTGGCCGTGCTCGGCCGGGCTGAGCGTCAACGTGCCAAGAACGCCTCGAGCGTCATGGGCTTCAGGCTGCGAAATCTCGCAAAATCTCGATCCTCAGTCAGCAAGATCGACGCCCCATGCTCCAGGCAGACCGCAGCGATCTGAGCATCGAACACCAAGTTACCCCGTACACCTGACTCCTCGATCAGGCTTGGCAACAGCCGTAGGTAGCGGTCGCCGGGCACCAGCAGCCTTGCGGATGGACTGGCGAGCAAGGATTCCATGGAATCGATTGCGTCCATGACCGGCGTCGGAGGATCAAAGAGGCGGTCGTGCGAAACGACACGAAGGAATTCACCGATGCAAAACACCGGGATCGCCCAGGCTTCGTCTCCCTCTGCCAGCCTTCGAATCGCCTGAAGGGCGGTGGCATGTTGAGTCGACTCCTCGCGGTCAGCATAGATAAGGATGTTCGTGTCGATCGCAATCACGAACGCCCTTCCATCCGCTCGAAGAGTCGGTCCCGATCCGCTACATCGACGCCGGGCAGACTGCGGCCCCGATGCGTCTTCCACTCCAGCCGGTAGCTGGTTTCGGATGCCGGACGTCGGGCCAGCGACGCAGCCAATGCATGCTCCACAAACGCCGTGAGCGTGGTCCCTCTCTCTGCCGCATGCCGTCGAGCCGCCGCGAGCAAACGATCATCAATGTCGAGCGTTGTCCTCATGCATAAATATGTACACCCGATGCAGCATGATGTCAACCGCGCGGTCACGCGGATCGCGGAGGCCGACTGCATGACGAGGGAAATCTCATTGGCCGGACTATCTTTCATGCGGGTTATGGCTGCCGAAACGCGATCGCTTGGTGGAGCGGCCAGTTGCCGGATACCCTCAGGCTCGCGTGCTGGAAGTTCACTGCGTCCCCTCTTTTCTTACACGCCATGCCCAGCAACACCCCCCGTCCGCCCCGCGATGCCAGCCAGGAGCTGGCCAACACGCTGACGCACGCCGCGGGGGTGGTGCTCAGCCTGGCCGGGGCGGTCGCCTTGCTGGCGAGCTGCACCCACTGGACGATCGCGGTGGCCTGCGGCCTCTACGCCGCCACGCTTGTGGCGACGTATGCGGCGTCTGCCCTCTCCCACGGCGTGCAGCAGCCCGAATGGAAGCATCGGCTCAGCGTCTGGGATCAAGGGGTGATCTTCCTGCTGATCATCGGCACCTACACGCCGTTTCTCGTGGCCTACCTTCCCTCGGCATGGACCCTGCCGGTGCTCACAATGCTCTGGGGAGCGGCTCTCCTGGGCTTCGCATCGAAGGTTCTCGCGGAGCATCGCGTCGATCACACCTTCTCGCCGCTGCCATATGTGGCCCTCGGCTGGCTGCCGGCGATGATTCTCGCACCGTTTGTGCCGCTGGCCTGCCTGGCGTGGATGGCCGCAGGGGGCGTGATCTACACCGCGGGCGTGATCTTTCTCGTGCTCGATCACCGGGTCCGCTACTTCCACGCCGCCTGGCACGTGTTCGTGCTCGGAGGGAGCGGCTGCCACTACTTCGCAATTCTCGCATTCGTCGCGTAGCTCGGTCCGGCGAGTGCGGGCGACCGCGTATCGGCAACGCATTCCGCGCGTTTCCGGCACGTCTCGTTGACGGGGTCCAGCACCGCGACGCCGACGCTTGCGTCGTGGAGAGCAGCGAGTTCTACGCCCTTACGCCGCAGGGATGATCACGCCGCGGACCACGAGATCAAGCTCGTGAGACCCCCGGCCGGCATCGAGTTCCTCTGGCTCGGCCGACGTAACCCTTAGCCGCCAGTACTTCTCGAGAATCTCCGGCACGAGGTCACAGGCGAAGTCTTCCAGGCTGCCACCGAGGCTGTTGGCGAGCCCGCCCACCCGCTTCGCGAGGTCGCCCACAGCCAACTCCGTGCCCTTCTGGGCGTCAGTCAACTCCTCGAGGCGGTGTTCTGTCCGCTTCTGAGCCTCGGCCAACTCCTTTTGGGACTCGGCAAGGTCGGTGACGACGTTGGCAAGATCGGAAACAACGCCGGTGAGTTTGTGCAGGTCAGCCTGCGTCACCAGGTCATCGTGCGACTCCACCAGCACATGCGCGAGCACATCGGCCTGCTGCTCCGGAAAAACCTCCAGAAGTCGGGTACGGATTTGAGGAATCGTGGCCATGGAACACCTCGGAGCCGGCTGTGAGGGGGCCGCCACAAAAAGTGTACAGAATGCCACTTCCCTGTCAAGCGAGCGGCGGTCGCAGTGCGTGGTGTTGTCAATGGCCCCGGATGGTGCGGGCCTCATCGATTACCGCCACGGCTGAGGCCCTCCGCGGAGGTCGTCAGCGTGCGGTGGCGGCCGGGCCCTGACCGCGGCCACCGTCTGGCGGAAAAGATCAAGATTTTGGCGCGTCAGATCAATGACGAGGCCCGCTGATTCCGGAATACTTTCTTAGCGAAGTGGTGACGAGCCTTGATCCGCGTGGCTGCAACGCCTGCTCGAGGCACACCATCCGAGACCGCGTTCAGAGACCAGAAGATTCACCTACGAGAATGGATCGCTTCATGATCAATCGCATCACCGTTCCCACAACTGCCGCCCTCCGCAAGCACGCAAAGCGGCTGGGCTACCATGCAATCCTCATGAGTTGGAAAAGAATCGGCTTCGCACTTGCCCTCGTGTGCTCCAGTCTCCTGCACGCCGCTGCCGAAGCTGCCATTACCGTCGACATCGAGGAGGTCGGTTCCGATGTCGTCGTCAGCTATAGTGGTTCGATCGATACTACCGGTATCGGGTTCAACTTAGTCAGCCCGTCCAGTTTGAGACGCATCGCGGCCTCCGGAGGGAATGCGATGTTCGCCGGTCAAGACGGCGCACGGGGAGCTTCCCTGACTGATTTCGGACAGACCCCCTGGACGGTAGCTCCCACACCCTTTGGTTCTGGAGGTCTCTTCGAAGCCGACAGCTACTCGATTGCTGCCGGGGATTCCTTTGGATTTCAAAGCAATGGGTTTTTTGTCGAGTGGGGGTATACCTCCGGCAAACCGATTTCCGGCAGCATGACGTTCGAAAACCAGACCCTCGCTTCCATGGGCATCAACGTCGGCGATGGCATTATGAACGCCACGTTCAGCAGCGGAGACACGCTGACCGTGAACGCTGTTCCCGAGCCCACCTCGATCGCCTTCATGGCAACCGGCGCTCTGGCCGCTGGCGTGGTGGCGGTTGCACGGCGACGCCGTCGCACGGGTGCCGGTTCGTGACACGAATCCCGGCCGCTGGTCAGCGGCTCCCGCAGAGGGCGGGCTACCGCGTGCCGGCGGCGTATTCGGCGGGGGTCTTGCCCGTCCAGCGGCGGAAGGCTCGGTGAAACGCTGCCGGCTCGCTGTAGCCGAGCAGACAGGTGACCTCCTTGGGCGAGTAGCGGGCCCGGGCGAGGTAGTGCAGGGCGAGTTCCCGGCGGATGTCACGGAGCACGTCCTTGAAACTCGTGCCCTCGGCGGCAAGTTCCCGCTGAATCTGCCGGGGCGAAGTTCCGAGATCGCGGGCGACCGCTGTCAGCTCGAAAATACCGGACGGCAAGAGCCGTTTGAGCGACTCGCGGACGGCATCGGCGTAGCTGGCGGCGGGAAGGAGATCCGGAAGCACCTCCGCGAAAAAACGATCGAGGAGCTTGAGGGTGAACGGGTTTTGTGTCTGGAAGGGGGCGTCGAGATCACGGTCGTTGAACACCAGCCGCATCGCCGGGCCCCGCTGCAGGCGGACGCCGAGATGCTTCTTGGCAATCGGTGTAGGGATCTCAGCGGCGTTGGGAGCTTCTGCGCGGACAGGGAGAATCCGCCGTCCAGATCCCCGCTCGGCGATGTCGAGAACCGCCGCCGTGCAGCCGATCACCAGTGAGGGGCTGATCCGCTCCAGCGGAGCGAGCCAGTCGAAGGCGACCGCGGCGGTCTTGCCGTCGCTCTGGAGTGAGATTTCCATGGGGCCGCAGAGCCGCTTGCACTCGGCATACCGACAGATGCCGCTCCGCAGATCCGGACACGAAATCGCGGCGAGAAACGGCGGCATCAGGGCGTTCTCACCAAAGCCCCGCAGGGCGGAAACGACCGCGTCAAGGCCGATCATCGCCTCGAGCGTCGAGTAGATCCGCAGCAGTTCGTCCGTGTCGACGCTGGGATGCTCCTCCTCGACGATCTGCGGGGAGAGCCCGGCGTCGGTCACGACCTTCTCGGTCGATACCCCAAAGGCATCCATCGCGTTCTGGAACCGCGTGTAGATCGGGAACCGCTTGCGGGGGAAGCGGGCGGCGGATTGTCGCGGTTTCGTGACAGTGACCATCATCATGTCGAGGATATCACAGTCTGCTCTCCGCTGTCGTGACCGCCCTGCCGAGGAGCGAATGATGCTATCTGCCCGGCCGAAGGCCCTCGAGGAGAACGGCGGCGGCGTCTTGCGGGGTCTCTCGATCGACATCCACCCGCCGGTTGGCCGCCCGCATCGCCTCCACGCTGATTCCGCCGAGCAGCGGACGAAGGGCATCGAATACGGCGGCATTTTCGGCCGCCTGTGGCGAGACGAGCAGCACCGCGTCGTAGGGCGGAAAGGCTGCCTTGGGGTCGGCAAGCACGGCGAGATCGAAGGCGTCGATCCGGCCATCAGTCGAGAACCCAGCGGCCACATCAACCTGCCCATCGGCCACCGCCTGGTACATGAAGGTCGAATCCATGCCCACCTCGCGGATCGCATCGAGGCCGTAGACCTCTCGCACCGCCTGCCACTCCGGCCTGCCAAAAAATTCAGGATCACCGCCGATCCGCAGTTCGGCCGCATGGGGCGTGAGGTCGGCGATCGAGGTCAGCCCTCGCTCCAAAGCCACCTCGCGGCGAACAAGCAGGGCGTAGGTGTTGTCGAAACCGAGTGAGCCCGGACAGACGATCCCGTAGTCGTCAAGCAGTGCCGCGGCCATCTCGATTCGCAGAGTGTCCCGCGGCGGCATCGACGTGCGATCAAGGACGGTGCTCCAGAGCGTGCCACTGTAGTCGACGCAGACATCGACCGTTCCGCGGGCCACCGCATCAAAGAGAATCGTCGAGCCCATCGAGCCGATCGGCTTCACCTCGGCCCCTGCCGCGGTGAGCCGGCCGGCAAGGACCCGCGAGAGAATCAGCTGCTCGGTGAAACCCTTGGCCCCGACGGTGAGCCTCACCCCGGCAAGCGGCGGCTCGGCGTCAGGCTTTTCCGCAGCCGCCGCAGCCGCCCCCGAAGGACCGCCAAAGCCGGCGGGCCGCGAGGAAACAAGCGACGGCGCAAGCCCCAACGCCACCAGGGCCGCCAGGGCCGCCGCAGCACCCCAGGCCACCGCGGGCCTGCGGTTTTGCACGCCCCGCTCGATTGCCGCGATCAGTTGATCGAGCACCAGCGAGAGCGCCATCGTGATCACGCAGCCGAAGAGCACGCGGTTCCAATCCCGCAGCTGCAGTCCACTGAAGATGTAGTTGCCCAGGCTCGGGGCCCCCACGGGCGTGGAGAGCGTGGCGATGCCCACGACCCACACCGTCGCCGTGCGGATGCCCGCCAGAATCACCGGGAAGGCAAGCGGCAACTCCACACTCACAAGCGACTGCCAAGGCCGCATGCCCAAACCGCGGGCGGCCTCCCGCATCGCGGGGTCGACGTTTTCCAGGCCCACGATCGTGTTGCGCACGATCGGCAGGATCGAATAGACCAGCAGCGCGATGAAGGCCGGACGAAAGCCGATCGTACCCCCGAGCACGGCCACCATCAGGGCCAAAAGCGCGATGCTCGGCACCGTCTGCACCAATGAAATCACGGTCATCACCGGACCGCGGACGGCAGGCTGCTTCACGCAGGCGATCCCCAGCGGAACGCTCACCAAAACGCCGATCAGAATCGCCGGCACCGCCAGGAGCAGGTGGCCTCCGAGCAGGTCGGGGAGCTGCTCGAGCAGCAGGGCAAACCGCTCGTTCATCGCCCGGTTCCTCCCGGCGGTCCGCTCTCGGCCCCGCTCGCGGCACCACCCTCGTGGATGATCGCCTCGATCGAGTCGGCCTGACGCCGGGGAGTATCGACAAGCTGGGCGACATAGTCGTCCGCCGGGGAAGTGAACAGCTCGTGCGGACTGCCGAGCTGTCGCAGCTCTCCCTCGTGCATCACCGCCACCCGATCAGCCAGCAGCACCGCCTCGGTCATGTCGTGGGTCACCAGCACCACGCTCAGGCCGAGTGACTGCTGCAGCTGACGAAACTCCTTCTGTAGCGAATCCCGAGTCACCGGATCGAGGGCCCCGAACGGCTCGTCCATCAGGATCGCCTTCGGCTCGGCGGCCACCGCCCGTGCAAATCCCACCCGCTGCCGCTGGCCACCCGAAAGCTCCGCCGGGTAGCGTTCGCGGTAGTGCTCGGGCGGCAAATCGACCATCGCCAGCAGTTCATCCACACGGCCGGCCGCTCGCGGCGGATCCCAGCCGCAGAGCTCCGGTGTGAGGGAGACGTTTTCGCCAACGGTCAGGTGGGGAAAAAGGCCCACGCCCTGGAAGGCGTAGCCGATTGAACGCCGCAGGAGCACCGGGTCGACCGCGGTCACGTCCTCCCCCTGCACCCGGATCGTGCCGGAGGTCGGCTCGATGAGGCGGTTGATCATCTTCAGCGTGGTCGTCTTGCCGCTGCCGGAGCCGCCCACCAGGGCGACCACCTCGCCGCAGGCCACCTCGAGGTCGATCGCCTTGACGGCAAAACTGCGGCCGCCGTCATACGACTTGGCCACCTGCTCAAGGGCGATCGCCGGCGGGCTGCCGGCCGCTTCGGCAATGGCCACGTTCACGCCCGGAGGTGCACGACCGCGAAGTCGGCCGCGGCGTCGGTCCAGATCTGCTCGGTCCGCAGCCCGACCGAGGCCGCAAGGGCCTCAAACTCCTCGGGCGTGTATTTGTGTGATTCCTCCATGCAGATCGGCTCACCCTCGTCGAAGCAGACCCGCCGCCCGGCAATCACCACCTCATGGGCCTCACGAGCCCACAGGCGGCTGACGATTGCCCCGGTCTGTTCGTCCCAGTCGGCGCGAAAGCTGAACTTCTCGCGGTCGAGGGGCACGTCGAGTTCCCTGGCAAGGCGATCGATCACGTTGTAGTTGAACTCCGCCGTCACGCCCTCAGCGTCGTTGTAGGCCGCCTCCATGCGGGCCACGTCTTTCTTCTGATCGAAGCCGACAAGCACCGAGCCAGCCTCAGCCCCTTCTGCCTCGCCTTTTCCGCCAACCATTGCGGCGAATCGACCGAGCAGACCCTCGGCCTGGCGGCGGGTGAAGTTGCCCACGGTCGAGCCGGGAAAATAGACCGCCTTGGCCTCCACATCGGCGTCGGGCTCGGGCACCGGATGGGGCTTGGTGAAGTCGGCCCACACCGGCAGCACCTCGACATCATGCCGGCGGGCGATCGCGGCGGCCGACTCCAGCAGGAAATCACGGCTGATATCGACCGGTACGTAGCCGGCCGGTGAATCGAGCGCTCCGAGCAAAAGCCTGGTCTTGAGGCTCGCACCGCTTCCAGGCTCGATCAGCAGGCAGCCGGGGCCGAGCTGGTCGGCCACCTGCACCACGTTGTCCCGCATGATCGCCAGTTCCGTTCGCGTGATGTAGTACTCCTCGAGCTGGCAGATCTGCTCGAAGAGTTCGCTGCCACGCTGGTCGTAGTGCAACTTCGCCGGCAAAAATTTCTCCTCGGCGGTCAGGCCCTCGACCACCTCGTCCACCAACGGCCGCTGGGCAGGAGCAAATTCGAGGAGAGAAATCTCGAGGCAGGTCGTGGCTGACCCGGCTGCCTCATCCGCAGCCTCGGTCGAGAGAATCGGCGTGGAATCACTCATTCAACAGGCACTCCCGCGGCATCAATGCCGCATAGACGGACAAACGTTACAAGTGCCTGAATCGACACCCCGAATGATGGGCAAGCGTACCGTATGCTTGGTGAATCAGCAAACGAATTGCCGAAAATCACCGTCTGCCGCGGGTCTTATGCCCGTAGCGACTAGGATATTCCGCAGCGTCACGCCAGACGCGGGTTCAGCCTGAACGATTCAATTCAATGTGAAAAAACAGAACAGATGCGACGGATCATCATTGGCATCACTGGCGCCTCCGGAGTGATCTACGGCATCCGCAGTCTTGAACTGCTGCGGTGCTGCGACGATGTGGAGACCCACCTTGTGATGTCGCCCGCAGCGGCAAGGACGATCCGGGCCGAAACCGAACTCACACCGGCGGACGTCGAGCTGCTTGCCGACCACCGCCATCCTCATGCTGACATCGGTGCCTCGATCGCCAGCGGATCGTTCAAGACCGACGGGATGCTCGTGGCTCCCTGCTCGGTGAAGACGCTCTCCGGGATTGCCAACGGCTTCACCGACGACCTTGTGACCCGCGCCGCCGACGTGCAGCTCAAGGAGCGAAGGCGGGTGGTGCTCATGTTTCGGGAAACCCCGCTGCATGCCGGTCACATCGAACTGATGGCCCGGGCCACGGGCAACGGCGCGATTCTGATGCCCCCTGTGCCCGCCTTCTACGGCCGGCCGGCATCGCTCGACGAGACAATCACCCAGTCGGTGGGCCGCGGCCTTGACCTGCTTGGGATCGAGACTGGCGTCGTCAAGCGTTGGCAGGGCCAGGCCGCGGAGGACTGACACCGCCGGCAGAAAAAATGGGGACGGGAGCGATTGAGCGGCCGCCCGAAGGGCGGACCGGGTCGGAAAATGGGGACGGGAGCGATTTACCGGCCGCCCGAAGGGCGGACC
>Ga0180436_10002272_pt1 | contig 18352 bp, 16 predicted proteins | sample SS_ome_2_FD_132434 | JGI IMG/M metagenome (GOLD analysis project Ga0180436, IMG submission 132434) | Hypersaline lake sediment archaeal communities from the Salton Sea, California, USA - SS_3_S_2 metaG | ecosystem: Environmental > Aquatic > Non-marine Saline and Alkaline > Hypersaline >...
CGGATGGCGGCGTTGATTTCCTCGACCGAGGTGTCGCGCGCGGCCTCGAAGGTCAGGTCGACGACCGAGACATTGGGCGTGGGCACCCGGATCGCGACGCCGTCAAGCTTGCCGGCCAGTTCTGGCAGCACAAGGCCCACCGCCTTGGCTGCGCCGGTCGAGGTGGGGATCATCGAAAGCGCCGCAGCGCGGGCGCGGTAAAGATCCTTGTGCATCGTGTCGAGCGTCGGCTGGTCGCCGGTGTAGGAATGCACCGTGGTCATGAAACCCTTGGCGATGCCGACGCTGTCGTTCAGCACCTTGGCGACCGGCGACAGGCAGTTGGTGGTGCAGGAGGCGTTGGAGACGACGGTGTCCGCCGCCGTCAGCGTGCCGTGATTGACGCCAAAGACGATGGTCTTGTCGGCGCCGCCCGCCGGGGCCGAGACCAGGACACGCTTCGATCCGTTCTTCAGGTGCAGCGCGGCCTTGTCGCGGGCGGTGAAGATGCCGGTGCATTCCAGCGCCACGTCCACATCGCCCCAGGGCAGGTCTTCGGGGTTGCGGATCGCCGTTACCCGAATTTCGCCGCGTCCCGCGTCGATCCAGCCATCGCCATGCGTCACATTGCCGGGGAAACGGCCGTGGACGCTGTCGAATTGCAGCAGATGGGCATTGGTCTCGACCGGCCCCAGGTCGTTGACCGCGACCACCCCGATATCCTCGCGGCCCGATTCCACGATGGCGCGCAGCACGTTGCGGCCGATGCGTCCGAAGCCGTTGATGGCGACCTTCACTGTCATTGCCGGTCCCTTTCTGATGTCAAAGCCGGGCCATCGCCGCTTCGGCGACGGCCTCGGGCGTGATGCCGAAATGGGCGTAAAGCGCGGGCGCGGGGGCCGAGGCGCCGAAACAGTCCATGCCGATGAACCCGTCTTCGGGGCGCAGCACCGCCTCCCATCCCTGGCGGATCGCCGCCTCGACCCCGACGCGGGGTGCGCCGCCCAGCACGCGGGCGCGGTATTCCTCGGGCTGGCGGGCGAACAGTTCGAAAGACGGGGCCGAAACGACGGCGGCGGCGATGCCGCGATCCGCCAGCAGATCGGCGGCTGTCCTGGCGATTTCCACCTCCGATCCGGTTGCGATCAGCGTCACCTGCCGGGCATCGGGGTCGCGCAGCAGGTAGGCGCCGAAGGCTGTAAGGTTCTCGGTCGCGTTGGCGCGCACGATGGGCAGGCCCTGCCGCGACAGGGCCAGAAGCGTCGGCGTATGCCGCGATGCCATCGCGAGTTCCCAGGCCTCGGCGGTTTCCACCGCGTCGGCCGGCCGGATGACGGTAAGGTTCGGCATGGCCCGGAGCGAGGCCAGATGTTCCACCGGCTGATGTGTCGGACCATCTTCGCCCAGGCCGATCGAGTCGTGCGTCATCACGTAGGTCACCGGCACGCCCATCAGCGCCGACAGGCGGATCGCCGGGCGGCAATAATCGGCAAAGACCAGGAAAGTGCCGCCATAGGGCCGAAAGAGGCCATGCAGCGCGATGCCGTTCATCGCCGCCGCCATGCCGTGTTCGCGGATGCCGTAATGCAGGTAGCTGCCGCCGAAATCGTCCTTCGTCACCGGGCGCTGATCCTTCGTGCGGGTCAGGTTCGACCCGGTCAGGTCGGCCGAACCGCCGATTGTGAAGGGCAGCGTGGCGTTCACGACCCCCAGCGCCATTTCGCTGGCCTTGCGGGTGGCGAGTTTGGGGCGGTCGGCGACCAGGGCGGCCTTGTGCCGGGCCATCGCGGCGGTCAGCGGCGCGGGATCGGCCGCAAGCGCGGCCTCGAAGGCTTCGCGCCGGGGCGATGCGGCCAGCCGCACCTTCCACGCCGCCCGCGCTTCGCCGCCCCGCGCGGCCACGCGGGCCCAGGCGGCATAGACCGCCTCGGGCACCTCGAAAGGTGCGTGCGGCCAGCCCAGGGCCTCGCGTGCCGCGGCGATCTCTTCCTCGCCCAGGGGGGCGCCGTGCACATCGTGCCCGCCCTGCTTGTTGGGCGCGCCCTTGCCGATCACGGTGCGGCAGGCGATCAGGCTGGGCCGCGCATCGGCCTTGGCCGCGGCGATCGCGTCGGCGACCTGTTCGGGTTCGTGGCCGTCGCAGGCCAGAACCTGCCAGCCGGCGGCGGCGAAGCGCGCGGCCTGGTCGGTCGAGGTGGAAAGCCCGGTGGCGCCGTCGATGGTGATGCGGTTGTCGTCCCACAGCACGACCAGCCGGCCCAGGCCCAGATGCCCGGCCAGGTCGATCGCCTCGTGGCTGATCCCCTCCATCAGGCAGCCGTCGCCGGCGATGACCCAGGTCCAGTGATCGACAAGGTCGGGGAACCGCGCGGCCCCCATCCGTTCCGCCAGGGCCATGCCCACCGCGGTGGCGATGCCCTGGCCCAGCGGGCCCGTCGTCACCTCCACCCCCGGCGCATGACCGTATTCCGGGTGCCCCGCGGTCTTCGACCCGAGCTGGCGAAAGCCGCGCAACTGGTCCATTTCCATCCCCGGATAGCCGAGCAGATGGTTGACCGCGTAAAGCAGCATCGAGCCGTGGCCCGCCGACAGGACGAACCGGTCGCGGTTGGGCCAGTCGGGGTGCGCGGGGTCGAGCGTCACGAAGCGGTTGAACAGAACGGTGGCGACATCGGCCATGCCCATCGGCATGCCGGGATGGCCCGATTTCGCGGCCTGAACCGCATCCATGGCCAGCGCGCGCAGCGCATTGGCCATGACGCGTTCGTCGGCGGGGATCGTCTGGCTGGTCATTCGTCCCTCCCTCAGGCGCGCAGCTTGCGCGCATTGGTGACCAGCCGCTCGATCAGCGGGGTCAGGATCAGTTGCATCGCGAGATCCTGCTTGTTGCCGGGGATCACGATGGAATTGGCGCGCGTCATCCAGGAACCGTGCAGCATCGCGGTGAGATAGGAAAAATCGATGCCGCGCGGGTTCTTGAAGCGGATCACGATCAGGCTTTCGTCCGGCGTCGGGATCCAGCGCGCGATGAACGGGTTCGACGTGTCGACAACCGGCACCCGCTGGAAATTGATGTCGGTCTGGGTGAATTGCGGGCAGATGCAATGCACATAGGCATGCATGCGCCGCAGGATCGTGTCGGTCACCGCCTCGGTCGAATAGCCGCGGGCGGCACGGTCGCGGTGGATCTTCTGGATCCATTCGAGGTTGATGACCGGCACCACCCCGATCTTGAGATCGGCCAGGCCGGCCAGGTTCACCTCGTCATTCACGACCGATCCGTGCAGGCCCTCGTAGAACAGCAGGTCGGCACCATCCTCGAACGGGGCCCAGGCGGTGAATTCGCCCGGCGGCACGCCGTGGCGCTCGGCCTCCTCGGCATCGTGGATATAGTGGCGGGTGCGGCCCCTGCCGGTTTCGCCGAATTCGCGGAACACGCGTTCCAGTTCGCCCAGTTCGTTCGCTTCGTAGGAAAAATGCGAAAACCCGTGGTCGCCCTCATCGGCGCGGCGGGCGAGTTCGGCGCGCATGTCGGCGCGGTTGAAGCGGTGGAAGGCATCGCCCTCGATGGCAACCGCCTTGATCCCCTCGCGCCGGAAGATCTGTTCGAATGTCGCCTTGACGGTCGAGGTGCCGGCGCCGGACGATCCGGTGACGGAAATGATCGGGTGTTTCTTGCTCATGTCGGTCAGCTCCGGAACAGGCCGCGATTGCCGAACAGCGCGGCGGTTTCCTGGTCGGGCAGGTCGTGATAGGTCGCCACGCGCGCGACCTTGTTGGCACTGCCGAAGACGAAGGGGATGCGCGCGTGCAGCCTGTCGGGCACGGCGTCGAGGATCGGTTGGATGCCGTCGGTGGCCCGCCCCCCCGCCTGTTCGACAAGAAAGGCTATGGGCGCGCATTCGTAGACCAGCCGCAGACGGCCCCGTTCATAGCCTTTCCGCCCGTCGGCGGGATAAAGGAAGATGCCGCCGCGGGTCAGGATGCGATGCGTCTCGGCCACCAGCGAGGCGATCCAGCGCATGTTGAAATTCTTGCCGGTCGGGCCCTCGGCGCCGGCGACGCGATCATCGACATAGGCGCGGATCGGGTCCGGCCAGTGTCGGTAGTTCGAGGCGTTGATCGCGTATTCGGTCGAATCCGCAGGGATCGGCGCGGGGGGCGGGACCGGGCGGAACCGGCCGGTGACCGGGTCCAGAACGTATTTCAGAAGGCCCGCGCCGAAGCTGAGCAGCAGGCAGCATTGCGGCCCGTAGATCGCGTAGCCCGCGGCCAGAAGGTCGCGGCCCGGCTTCAGCACGCTTGCCGTGCCGGTTGCCTCGGCGCGGTGGATGCCGAAGATCGTGCCGATCGAGACATTGGTGTCGATGTTCGACGATCCGTCCAGCGGATCGATGGCCACCGCAAGGCCGCCCGCCGCGTTCAGGTCGATGACGCTGTCCTGTTCCTCGCTGGCGTAGTGGCGGACGGCGCCGTCCTTCAGCGCGGCCATGAACGCTTCGTCGGCGATGACGTCGAGCGCCTTTTGCGCGTCGCCATCGGTATTGGTGCCGGCGGCGGCGCCCAGGGCCTCGTCAAGGCCGCCGCGGGCGATACGGCGGGCCAGGTCCGCGGCGACCCCGGCGATCCGGGTCACCGTGTCGGCCAGGGCCGGGTCGGTCCCGGCCGGAATCTCGTCCAAAGCGCTCGTCACGGCGTCTCCTCCCAACCGCGTGGCGTCGAATGGGGAAGGCTTGCGCCGGAACCGGATTAAGTTGAATATAAAAATCCTGCACTCACATTCAGGAAAAGTGAAAATGCCCCGGATGGATGCCGTCACGCTCAAGCAATTGCGTGCGCTCAAGGCCGTGGCCGAGGCCGGTTCGATGACGGCGGCGGGGGCGGCCCTGGGCCTGACGACGCCTGCGATTCACAGCCAGATCAAGGGGTTGGAGGCAGCTATCGGGCGCGGGCTGCTGACCCGTGGGGGGGAGGGCGGCGGCTTCGTCCCGACGGCCGAAGGGGTTGCGATGCTGAAGGCCGCCGAACGGGTGGACGCTGTTTTGTCGCAGGTGACGGAAGAGTTGCGCGCGCTTGGCGCGGGCCGTTCGGGCCTTGTGCGGCTGGGAACGGTCTCGACGGCCAAGTATTTCGCCCCGCGACTCGTTCGGATGCTGAACGACGCCTGCCCCGAGGTCGAGGTGCGGCTTCAGGACGGCAACCGCGAGGCGGTGATCGCCGATCTCGACCGTGGCGCGTTGGACCTGGCGGTGATGGGCCGGCCGCCACGGGCGCCCCTGGTCGAGGCGGTGCCGCTGGGGCCGCATCCGCACGGCATCGTCCTGCCGCCGGGGCACAGACTGGCGGGGAAGGAAGGTTTCGACCCGGCCGCGCTGATGCAGGAGGTGTTCCTGTCGCGCGAACCGGGATCGGGGACGCGCATCCTGATGGAGCGGTTCCTCGACCGGCTGGCCGAGGGCGACCCGGTGCAGCGGATCGAGATGACGTCGAACGAGACGATCAAGCAGGCGGTGATGGCGGGGCTGGGCGTGGCCTTCCTGTCCCTGCACACCGTTTGCGATGAACTGGCGGCAGGCAGGCTGGTGCTGTTGCGCGGGCCTGGTCTGCCGGTGATGCGGCACTGGTACCTCGTGACGCCGGCAGACCATCCGCCTTCGGCCGCCGCGCGGCGGGTGGCAGAGGTGATCGTGGCGCTGAACGGGACGTACCTGCCGAAGCCGCCCCCGGGACAGGTGCCCGCCTAACCCGCCAGCGCCGCGTAAAGCGCGGGCAGCTTTTCGGGCAAGCGTTCCACGCGGTCCAGCACCAGCACGTTGCGCGCACCGAAGATGCGCTGGGCATAGGCGTCGGCGGCGGGGTCGAGCGTCAGGCAAAAGGGCACCACACCCTGCCGGCGTGCCTCTTCCACCGCGCGTTTCGTGTCGGCGCGCAGGTAATGCGGATCGCGGATGTCGATATCGGCGGGTTCGCCATCGGTGATGACCAGCATCAGCCTGCGCGTCGCCCGTGCCTGTGCCAGATGCGTCGTGGCATGGCGGATCGCCGCGCCCATCCGGGTTGAAAGCTGCCCTTGCGCGCCGGCCAGCCGGGCCTTGGGCATCGCGCCCCAGGGATCGGCGAAATCCTTGAAACGGTTGTAGAACACCTCGTGCCGGCCGTTCGAGCAGAAGCCATGAATGGCCAGCCCATCGCCGACCCTGTCAACCGCCTCTGCCAGAAGGACAGAAGCCGCGCGGGTCAGGTCCAGCACCGTCTGTTCCCCTTGCCCGGCCGGGTCGTTGGTGCTTTCCGACAGGTCGAGAAGCAGCATCACGGCGGTGTCGCGCGTCTTGCGGACCTGACGCATCATCACACGCGGGTCTGGCTGGCGGCCCATCCGCAGGTCGATCGCGGCGCGGATCGCGGCATCGAGGTCGAGCGTGTCGCCGTCCTCCAGCTTGCGGATGCGCTGCACGCCCTCGGGCCGCATCGCATCCAGCCTGTGGCGCAGCCGTTCCATGACCCTGCGGTGTTCCGCCAGGATCGCGTCGGCCACGGCCGGGTCGCCCGGTTTCGCGCGGCGTTCCAGAACCGTTGCCCAGGCCGGGCGCATCAGGCCGATCGCGTGGTCGAACTCGTCATAGAGGACGGGCGGCGCGACGGGTTCCCTGCCTTCCTTCTCGTTGAAGCTGATCCCGTCGTCGTCGAAGAATTCGTGCGACTGCACCCAGATTTCCTGCGCATCCTCGCCGGCCGTTTCCACCTCGACCTCGTTCACCATCTCGGTGACCGAGACATGGCGGCGGCGCTGCGGGGCGGGGGCGGGCAGCGCCTCCCATTCCAGTTCCTCGAATTCCCACAGGATGCGGTTGTCGCAGCGATAGGGGCAGGAGGGCCGGTCGCGATGCGGCGAGAAGGGCAGGGCGCGCAGCCTTTCGGCCAGAGCACGGCCCAGGTTGCGTGCCGCGTCCGGCTCTGCCGGGTCGAGCGTGGCGAAGGCATCGCGCGACCAGGCCGCATGGTCGCCCTCGGCTGGCGCGTCCGGGTCGATCAGGGCGCGGGCCACCCGGTCGAACTCGCCCGCGATGCCCGGCGCGGTGTCGGAATGGAACCGCGCCCAGAAGCCGCGCAGGTTGGGAAATCGGTCGATCGCCAGCGCCTCGGCCCGCGCATCCTCGATCAGGCCGATGCAGATGGTCTGCAGGGTGGTCAGCCCCTCGCCCCGGAACGGGCGCCGAAGCGCCGACAGATGCGCGGCCAGATGCGCCGCCTGGGCCCGGTAAAGGTCGAGACCGGGGATGCCCTGCCAGTCGTCCAGTGCATCGGGCAGGTGCAGGGCACGGGCGGCGGCATAGGGTTGCAGCCCGGCACGCGTCTCGAAATCGCCCGCCGTCGGGACCAGCGCGAAATCGCGGTTCCACAGCGCGCGCAGATACATGCCAAGCCGGCGCTGGACGTCGACCAGCAGCACGCCCTTGCGCTCGCGCTTCAGAACCTGGCGGCTTTCCACGCTTTCCAGCGCGAAATAGCGGGCAAGTTCGGGATAGTCGGTGCGATGCGCTTCGGCCCCCCAATCGGCCCAGCGGCGCAGGCCGCCCAGCGTCAGGACATCCAGCAATTCGCCCAGATGGTCGAGCATCGGGCGCATGGCGCGCGGCGCGCGGGCCAGAAGGTGACCCAGAAACCCCAGATAGGCGCGGAACAGGCCGGGGTCGGCCAGCCGTTGCGCGGCAAGGGGCGCGGTGGCGAGGATGCGTTCGATCACCGGGCCCGAGGTGCGCGAGGCATAGCCCATGACCTCGGCGGCCAGATCGGCCAGCAGATCCTCGCCCAGGTCGCGCGCGATGCCCGGCGCGGCCTCGATCCAGGCCAGGATCACGGCCTCGCCGCGGCCCATCCGGGCCATCGCGGCCGTGCCGCGCAGGAAGGTGTCCAGCCCGCGGGGCGACAGCCGGCGCCGCGCCTCGGGCAGGGCCTGCGCCAGCGCGATGCGCGCCGCTTCGGGCAGTGCCTCGACCAGGCCGGCGTGATCCCCGGGCAGGTCGAGGGGCGCGTCAGAAATAGGTGGCGACGGCGGCATCGAGCGCATCGCGCATGTCCGGGTCGTCGGTGATCGGGCAGACGATCGCCATCGAACAGGCCGGCACCGGCGCGACCCCGCCCGCGATCAGCTTGCCCGCATGGATCAGCATCCGGGTCGAAACGCCCTCGTCCAGGCCATGACCCTTGAGGTTGCGCGCGCGGGTGCCGATTTCGACCAGTTTCACGGCCGTTTCGGCATCGACGCCGGCCTCGTGCGTGACGATCTCGGCCTCGATCGCCGGGTCGGGCCAGGTAAAGTCCAGCGCGCCGAAGCGCTGCTTGGTCGATTGCTTGAGATCCTTCATCAGCGACTGGTAGCCGGGGTTGTAGCTGATCACCAAAAGGAAGTCGGGATGCGCGCGCAGAAGCTCGCCCTTGCGTTCCAGGGGCAGCGCGCGGCGCGTGTCGGTCAGCGGGTGGATGGCCACGGTGGTGTCCTGCCGCGCCTCCACCACCTCGTCGAGATAGCAGATCGCGCCATGCCGGGCGGCGAAGGCCAGCGGCCCGTCCTGCCAGCGCGTGCCGTCGGCATCCAGAAGGAACCGCCCGACAAGGTCCGAGGCGGTCATGTCCTCGTTGCAGGCCACGGTCACCAGCGGGCGGCCCAGTTTCCAGGCCATGTGTTCCACGAAGCGGGTCTTGCCGCAGCCCGTCGGGCCCTTCAGCATCACCGGCATCCTGGCGCCCCAGGCGGCGGTGAACAGCGCCACCTCGTCCGCGACGGGGCGGTACCAGGGTTCGGCCCCGATGCGGTAATCTTCGATCAGATCCTTCATCCGCTCCTCCCGCTGCGAAAGAATGGCGGCCCGCCACGGCCCTGGCGGCGGGCCCATTGCCGTCAGACCGGGTTGCCCCGGAAGACGACCATGTTGGCACCCTGGCTTTGGGTGAAGTTGTTGTAGCCCAGCAGGCGCACGTGGTTGCCGGGGTTCGCGGCATGGCAGGCCTCAAGCTCGGCCATGATCGCATCGACATCGGTTTCCCCGAACATCGGCAGCTTCCACATGTACCAGTAGTTCGATTCCGCGAATTCGGGTTCGGTATGTTCGATGGCCGGGTTCCAGCCGTTCGTGACGATCCATTCCACCTGTTTGCGGATCTGGTCCGGCGTCATCTCGGGCAGGTAGGAGAAGGTGCCCATCTTCCGGCTGGCCGGGTCCGACAGGCGCGAGCGGTAATCCTGAACAGTCATCTTTGCGTCCTCCGTCTCAGCGGTGCTGCAGGTCGAGCTTGTCGACGGTGTCGAATTCGAACTTGATCTCTTTCCACGTCTCCATGGCGATCTTCAGTTCCGGGCTGTTTTCGGCGGCCCTGGTCAGGATGTCCTTGCCTTCCTTTTCCAGCTGCCGGCCCTCGTTGCGGGCCTGCACGCAGGCTTCCAGCGCCACGCGGTTCGCCGCGGCGCCGGCCGCGTTGCCCCAGGGATGGCCCAGCGTGCCACCGCCGAACTGCAGGACGGAATCGTTGCCGAAGATCGCCACCAGCGCCGGCATGTGCCAGACATGGATGCCGCCCGAGGCGACGGGGAAGACGCCCGGCATCGAGCCCCAGTCCTGGTCGAAGAAGATGCCGCGGTCGCGGTCCTCCGCAACGAACTTGTCGCGCATCAGGTCGATCCAGCCCAGCGTCGCCGCACGGTCGCCTTCCAGCTTGCCCACGACGGTGCCCGAATGCAGGTGGTCGCCGCCCAGAAGCCGCAGAAGCTTGGCCAACACGCGAAAGTTGATGCCGTGGTTGGGGTTGCGGTCGATCACGGCATGCATCGCGCGGTGGACATGCAACAGCATGCCGTTGTCGCGGCACCATTTCGACAGTGAGTTATGCGCCGCCCAGCCCAGCGTGATGTAATCCGACATGATGATCGGCGTGCCCAGTTCCTTGGCGAATTCGGCGCGCCTGAACATCTCCTCGACCGTGGGCGCGGTGACGTTCATGTAATGGCCCTTGCGCTCGCCCGTCTCGGCCTCGGATTTCTCGATGGCCTCCTGGCAGAACAGGAACCGGTCGCGCCAGCGCATGAAAGGCTGCGAATTGACGTTCTCGTCGTCCTTGGTGAAATCAAGCCCGCCGCGCAGGCATTCGTAGACGGCGCGGCCATAGTTCTTGGCCGAGAGGCCCAGTTTCGGCTTGATCGTGCAGCCCAGCAGCGGGCGGCCGTACTTGTCCATCTTGTCGCGCTCGACATGGATGCCGTGCGGCGGGCCGAAGCAGGTCTTCACGAACCAGATCGGAAAGCGCACATCCTCCAGCCGCAGCGACCGGACGGCCTTGAAGCCGAAGACATTGCCAACGAGCGAGGTGAAGACATTGACGACCGAGCCTTCCTCGAACAGGTCCGCCGGATAGGCGATGAAGGCATAGAAGGCATCGTCATGGCCCGGCACGTCCTCGATCCGGTAGGCGCGGCCCTTGTAATGGTCGAGATCGGTCAGAAGATCGGTCCAGACCGTCGTCCAGGTGCCGGTCGAGCTTTCGGCGGCAACCGCCGCGGCGGCCTCTTCCCGTGGCACGCCGGCCTGCGGGATCACCTTGAAGACGGCAAGGACATCGGTTTCCTTCACCGCGTAATCCGGCTCCCAATAGGTGGAGCGGTATTCCTTGACCCCGGCGTCGTAGGTCTTTCTCGGTTGTACGTTCATGGCGTCCTCCTCCCGGGTGGGCCGGGGCGGGGTGCCGCCGGTATCCTCCCATTGCCGGACAGGGTAGGAGGGGCAGGAAATAGACCAAACTGAATAGTTTTTAGAGATAGAATAGGCTATGGCATATTCATGCGCTACAGCCTGCGACAGCTTCAGATCTTCGACGCGGTCGCGCGCGACCTCAGCTATACCCGTGCCGCCGAGGCGCTGCACCTGACCCAGCCCGCGGTCTACACGCAGGTTCGGCAATTGGAGGATCAGGTCGGGCACCCGCTGATCGAACGCGTGGGAAAGCGTCTGTTTCTGACCCCGGCGGGCGAGATCGTGCGCAAGGCGGCGCATGAGGTGCTGGACGATCTTGCCCGGATGGACATGGAACTGGCCGATCTGCGCGGGCTCGCGAAGGGGCGGCTGAAGCTGGCCGTCGTGTCGACCGCGAAATACGACATGCCGGGCCGGATCGCGGGGTTCCTGGCCGACCATCCCGGCATCGACGTGGCGCTGAAAGTGGGCAACCGGCAGGAACTGATCGCGCGCTTCGCGGACAATCAGGACGATCTTTACGTGCTTGGCACCCCGCCCGAGGGGATGGACGCGGTGGCCGAACGCTTTGCCGAGAACCCGCTGGTGGTGATTGCGCCCCCCGATCATCCGCTGGCGGGCCGGCAGGGCATTTCGGCGGCCGAGGTCGCGCGCCACCCCTTCGTGATGCGCGAGGTCGGATCGGGCACGCGGGCCCGGGCCGAACGCTACTTCGCCGAGGCCGGCGTCACGCCCGAGGTGCGGCTTGAGATCGGCGCGAACGAGGCGATCAAGACCGCGGTCATGGCCGGGCTGGGCCTGGCCGTCCTGTCGCGCGGCAACGCGGCGCTGGAACTGGATCACGGCTATCTTGTCACGCTCGATGTGGCGGGGTTCCCGCTGTTGCGGCACTGGCATGTCGCCTATCCGCGCGGCAAGCGGCTTTCGGTGGCCGCCGAGGCCTTTCTTCTGGCCTTGCGCCCGAAGGCGGCGTGATCGGTCCGCGGGATTCTGCAATTGAGAATAACTCGCAATCCAATTGACTTCTTGAGAACCGTTCGCATATTGTGCCAGGTAACGGATGACAGGAGCCAACAGGGATGATCCGCCACAGGGGCATGACGCGCCGCCAGACGTTGCTGGGCCTTGCCGGGATCGGCGCTTTCGGCCTGCCGGGCCGTGCGCAGGCCGCCGATCGGCTGTCGGTCGTCACCACCACCGGCATGCTGGGGGATGTCGTGACGAGGGTGGGCGGCGCGGCGGTCGACGTGCAATCGCTTCTCGGGCCGGGGCTCGACCCGCATGCCTTTCGCGCCACCCGTTCCGACATCGTGGCGATGGCGCGCGCCGACATGGTCGTCTGGCACGGGCTGGGGCTCGAGGCGCAGCTGGTGCCGTTCATGGAGGATCTGGCCGCCAAAAAGCCCGTCATCGCACTGGGCGAGGCGGTGCCGCAGGACCGGCTGATCCCGCATGACGAATATGCGGATGCCTTCGATCCGCATATCTGGATGGACCCCGGGCTTTGGGCCCTTGCCGCCGCGGCGGCGCACGACATTCTGGCCGAGGCACGCCCCGAGGCCGCTGCCGAGATCGCGGCCAATGCCGAAACCTATCTGCAGGACGCCACCCGCGTCGGCGCCTATGCGCGCGAGGTTCTTTCCACCGTGCCCGAAGATGCACGCGTGCTGGTCACCGCGCATGACGCCTTCGGCTATTTCGGCCGCGCCTTCGGGTTCGAGGTGTTGGGCATCCAGGGGATTTCGACTGAATCCGAGGCAGGGCTGAACCGCATCCGCGACCTTGTCGACGTGCTGGTCGATCGCCGGATCGGGGCGGTCTTCGTCGAAAGCTCGGTCTCCGACCGCAACATGCGCGCCCTCATCGAAGGCGCGGCCGCACGCGGCCACGACGTTGCGGTGGGGGGCGAGCTGTTCTCGGACGCGATGGGGCCGCAAGGCAGTTACGAAGGCAGCTGGCTGGGCATGATCGACCACAACGTCACCACCATCGCCGCGGCACTGGGCGGCCGGGTGCCCGATCGCGGCATGGATGGCCGGCTGTCGGCGGGGCTGTGATGGTTTCTGCGGTTTCACCCGATCGACAATCCGGGCCCGCCGCGCTGGGGCTTCGCGGCCTGACGGCGGGCTATGGTGCCGAACCGGCGATCGAGGGCATCGACGCCGCCTTTCCGGCCGGGACGATGTCGGCCATCGTCGGGCCGAACGGGGCGGGCAAGTCGACGCTGATCAAGACGATAATCGGCGCGCTGAAACCGGTCGCGGGGCAGGTCGAGGTCTTTGGCCAGCCGCTGGCCCGGTCGCGCGACCGGCTGGCCTATGTGCCGCAGCGCGCCAGCGTGGACTGGGATTTCCCGACACGGGTGATCGACGTCGTCACGATGGGTCTGTGGCGCGACCTGGGCCTGTTCGGCCGTGTCCGCGCCCGCCATCGCACCCGCGCGATGGAATGCCTTGGCCTCGTCTCGATGGCCGATTTCGCCGACCGGCAGATCGGCCAGCTTTCGGGTGGCCAGCAGCAGCGCGTGTTCCTTGCCCGCGCGCTGGCGCAGGGGGCCGATCTTTACCTTCTCGACGAACCCTTCGCCGGCGTCGATGCCGCGACCGAGGCCGCGATCATCGCCGTCCTGCACCGCCTGCGGGCCGAGGGGCGGACCCTGGTGGCCGTACATCACGACCTGTCGACCGTGGCCGCGTATTTCGACCGCGTGCTGATCCTCAATCGCCGGAAGGTGACCGAAGGCCCCGTCGCCCAGGCCTTCACCGAGGCCGCGCTGGCCCGTGCCTATGGCGGGCGGCTGCACGGTCTGTCCGCGATGGTGCCGGCGGCGGCCGAATAGGATGCTGGGTCAGGCGCTTGCCCTTGGCCTGGGCTACAACGCCACGCTGGTGACGCTGGGCGCTGCCGGGCTCGGTTTCGCCGCCGGCATGACCGGCACATTCCTGGTTCTGCGGGGGCGCGCGCTTCTGGGCGACGCGATCGGGCATGCCACGCTTCCCGGCATCGTCGCGGCCTTCCTCGTGATGGTGGCGCTGGGGGCCGACGGACGCGCGCTGCCCGGCCTGATGCTGGGCGCGGCGCTGTCCGCGGCGCTGGGCGTCTGGGTCATGGGCTGGGTGACGCGCCGCACGCGGCTGGGCGAGGACGCCGCGATCGGCGCCGTCCTGTCGGTCTTCTTCGGGGCGGGCGTGGTGCTGCTGACCGTCGTGCAATCGCTGCCGGCCGGTCGCGGTGCCGGGCTGGAAACCATGCTGCTGGGCGCGACGGCCAGCATGCTGCGGCAGGAGGCCTATCTGATCCTCGCCGGTGCGGCGGTGGCGTCGCTTGCCGCACTGGCGCTCGGACGTACGATGCTCTGGACGGCTTTCGACCCGGCCTTCGCGCAGGCGGCCGGCATCCCGGTTCGCCGCGTGGACCGCGCGGCGACGGCGCTGGCCTTGGCGGTCACGGTGATCGGGCTCAAGGTGGTCGGGTTGATCCTGATCGTTGCGCTTCTGATCGTGCCGGCCGCGGCGGCGCGGTTCTGGACCGATCGCGGCGGCCATGTCGCCGCCCTGGCCGGCCTGTTCGGCGCGCTGTCGGGCTATCTCGGCGCCGCCATCTCGGCCACCGCGCCGGCGCTGCCCACCGGGCCGATCGTCGTTCTCGTCGCGGTCGCGATCTTCGCGCTGTCGCTGGTCTTCGCGCCCCGGCGGGGCATGCTGTCGCGCGCCGCGCGGGCACGGGGGGCGGCATGACGGGGGCCGCAGAGTTCCTGGGCTTCACCCTGGTGCCGATGCTGATCGGCACGCTCGCGGCGATGGCCTGCGCGGTGCCCGGCGTTTTCCTGCTGTTGCGTCGCCAGGCCCTGCTGGGCGACGCGATCAGCCATACGGTGCTGCCGGGCATCGTGGTCGCCTTCCTGCTCACGGGGCGTATCGCGACCCTGCCGATGCTGCTGGGCGCCGCGGGGGCGGCGATCGTCGCGGTCCTGCTGATCCAGCTTCTGGTCCGCGCCGGACGGGTGGAACCGGGTACCGCCATGGGCACTGTCTTTTCGGCGATGTTCGCGGCCGGCGTGCTGCTTCTGGAACGCACCGATACCGCGGGTGTCCATCTCGATGTCCGCCACGCGCTGATGGGCAGCCTCGAAAGCCTTGTCTGGCTCGAGGCGGAAGGCTGGCATTCGCTCTTCGATCCCGACGCGCTGTCCACCCTGCCGCCGGAATTCGGCCGCATGGCTCTGGCCGCGCTGGTGATCGGCGCGTGGGCGGCGCTGTTCTGGCGGGCGCTGGCGATCTCGCCCTTCGATGCGGGCTTCGCCGCGGTGCTGGGCCTGCCGGTCGGCGCGATCGGTCTGGGCCTGACACTGGCCGCGGCGCTTGCCGCCGTCGCGGCCTTCGATGCGGTCGGCTCGATCCTGGTCATCGCGATGTTCGTCTGTCCGCCCGCCGCGGCCCGCCTGATGACCGAACGGCTGGGCGCGATGCTGGGCTGGAGCCTGGTCTTCGCCGCCGCGTCGGCCATTCTCGGTTTCCTCCTGGCGGGGTACGGCCCGCTTTGGCTGGGTTTCCCCTCTTCCGTCAGCGCGGCGGGCATGATCGCAACGGTCTCGGGCCTGATCCTGGGCCTCGCGGCGCTGCTCGGACCCGCGCGCGGGGCCTGACCGCACCCCTTTCCTATCGGGCAGGTTCCCCGCCCCCTCGGGGGCGGGGGAAGGGGCGTGGGGGGCAGGAACGAGCCCGCGGTCAAACCGCGGGCTCTCCTTGGGGCGCGGCCAACGGGCCGCGCCGCGCGGGCACGCACAGCCCGCGCGCCCGCCGCAGGCGCCCATTCGGCGGCACGGGATGCGACGCGACGGTGGCATCGCGCGCCGCGACGCGGTATCAGGTCGAAAACCCACGGGAGGACCCGATGAGCTTTCGCGCGCTGCTCTTGACGCAGGATGACGAGGGGCTGGCCAGCCCCGCGGTGACCGAAATCGAACCGGCGGACCTGCCGCCAGGCGAGGTGACCGTGGCGGTGGAATATTCGACGCTCAACTACAAGGACGGGCTGTGCCTGTCGCCAAAAGGCGGCGGCCTGGTGCGCAAATACCCGCATGTGCCGGGGATCGATTTCGCCGGAACCGTCGAGGCATCGGAGGATCCGCGCTATGCCCCCGGCGACAAGGTCGTGCTGACCGGCTGGCGCGTGGGCGAGGTGCATTGGGGCGGCCATGCCGAAAAGGCGCGGGTGAAGGCCGATTGGCTCGTCCCGCTGCCCGAGGGTCTGACCACGCGCCAGGCGATGGCGGTCGGCACCGCCGGCTTCACCGCGATGCTCGCGGTCATGGCGCTCGAGGATCACGGGCTGAAGCCGGGGCAGGGGCCGGTGCTGGTGACCGGCGCCGCGGGCGGCGTCGGCTCGGTCGCCGTGGCGCTGCTTGCCCGGCTGGGCCACGAGGTCGCCGCGGTGACCGGACGGCCCGAGACCGAAGCCTATCTGACGGATCTGGGCGCCTCCCGGATCGTGCCGCGCGACGACCTGGCCGAAACCGTCAAGCGCCCGCTGGAAAGCGAAACCTGGGCGGGCTGCGTCGATGCCGTGGGCGGCGCGATGCTGGCGCGCGTGCTGGGCCAGATGCAATATGGCGCGTCGGTCGCTGCGGTCGGGCTGGCGGGCGGCGCGGCGCTGCCGGCCACGGTGATCCCGTTCCTGCTGCGTGGCGTGAACCTTCTGGGCATCGACAGCGTGATGCGCCCCTATGACGACCGGGTCCGCGCCTGGGGCCGGATCGCCCGCGACCTGCCGATGGACAAGCTCGACGCGATGGTGCGCCCCGCCACGCTGGCCGACCTGCCCGACCTGGGCGCCGCGATCCTCAAGGGCCAGGTCCAGGGCCGGGTGGTGGTGGACGTCCGCGCCTGACCCCTTGCATGTCCGGCCTGCCGCGCGTCTGATGCGCGGCAGGTAGGCGCATGAACCCGATCCGCGGCATCCTTCTCAAGATCCTGTCGGTCACGCTGTTCGTGGCGATGGCCGCGCTGATCAAATCCGCGCGCGGCGCGGTACCGCCCGGCGAGGCGGTGTTCTTCCGCTCGGCCTTCGCGATCCCGGTCATCCTGGTCTGGCTGGTCGCCACGCGGTCGCTGCGCCAGGGGCTTGGCACGAGGAACCCGCTGGGCCATGTCTGGCGGGCGGTCGTGGGCACCACGGCCATGGGCTGCGGCTTTGCCGGGCTGGGTCTTCTGCCGCTGCCCGAGGTGACCGCGATCGGCTATGCCGCGCCGCTGCTGACGGTCGTCTTCGCCGCGATGTTCCTGGGTGAACGGGTGCGCGCCTTTCGCATCTTCGCCGTGGCGCTGGGGCTGGCGGGCGTGCTGATCATCCTGTCGCCGCGTTTGACCGCGCTGGAAAGCGGGCATCTGGAAGCGACCGAGGCGCTGGGCGCAATGATCGTCTTCACCGGCGCGATCTTCGCCGCGCTGGCGCAGATCTTCGTGCGCAAGCTGGTGAGGACCGAATCGACCTCGGCCATCGTCTTCTGGTTTTCGGTCAACGCCGCGCTTCTGTCGCTCGTGACGCTTCCCTGGGGCTGGGTGATGCCCGACGCGGCGACGCTGGCCAAGCTGGTGGCGGCGGGCCTGCTGGGCGGAATGGGGCAGGTGTTCCTGACCTCGTCCTACCGCTTCGCCGATGCCTCGGTCATCGCGCCCTTCGAATATGCCTCGATGCTGCTCGCGCTGATCGTGGGCTATGCCGTTTTCGACGAGGTGCCGACGACCACGGTGCTGGCCGGCGCGGCGCTGGTCGTCAGTGCCGGGATCGTCATCATCTGGCGTGAACACCGGCGGGGGCTGGAACGCAAGCGCCAACGCCAATCGATGACGCCGCAGGGGTGAGGGCCGCCCGGACGACTGTCCAGTGGACAGTCGTCAGGCCCGAACGCCCGAGGCGCAAGCCGAGGGCCGGGCAGCGCCCGGAAAACGCTCCGGTGGAGCGTTTTCAGCGACGAACGGGCGGAACCCTGCGAAAACGGCGCTATTTATCGGCCGTATCCATCCAGATCGTCACCGGCCCGTCGTTGACCAGCGCCACGGCCATGTCGGCGCCGAAGCGGCCTGTCTCGCAGGGCACGCCTTCGCGCCGCAGCGCTTCGGCGAAGTGCAGGTAAAGCCGTTCGCCCGCGTCGGGGGCGGCGGCGGCGGAAAAGCCGGGGCGGTTGCCACGCGATGTGTCGGCGGCAAGCGTGAACTGGCTGACGACCAGCGCGGTGCCGCCGATATCGCGGACCGATCGGTTCATCTTGCCATCCTCGTCCTTGAAGATGCGCAGCTTGGCGATCCTGGCGGCCAGCCGCTCTGCCTCGGCCTCTGCATCCCCGGCCATCGCGCAGACGAGGATCAGCATTCCGGCCCCGCATTGGCCGATTTCTGCGCCGTCGACCGTGACGCTGGCGTTCCGCACCCGCTGGATCAATGCCCGCATCCCTACATTTCCTCTGCCCAGGGTGGGTTTGCGCCGGCGCGGGCGACCGTGATCGCTGCAGCGCGGATGCCCAGTGTCACGGCCTCGGCCAGCGCGGCCTCGTCCAGCGATGCCACGGCGGGTTTCGTCAGTGCACCCATGCGCGACAACGCCGCGAGGACGCCCGCGTTGAACGTGTCGCC
>Ga0180436_10002273_pt1 | contig 18352 bp, 13 predicted proteins | sample SS_ome_2_FD_132434 | JGI IMG/M metagenome (GOLD analysis project Ga0180436, IMG submission 132434) | Hypersaline lake sediment archaeal communities from the Salton Sea, California, USA - SS_3_S_2 metaG | ecosystem: Environmental > Aquatic > Non-marine Saline and Alkaline > Hypersaline >...
CGATCGAGTTGAACAGTATTTCGAAATAACCCAGATCGCTGGACTTCGGTCGGCTGCGCACACCGCTCACATCGACTCCAATGACGATATCGCAGTCCTCGAACAAGAGATCCCACGGCACCGGGTTGACCGCGCCGCCATCGATCAGGACCTGGTCGTCAATCACTACGGGTCTGAAAACACCGGGTATTGCCATGCTGGCCTGGACTGCGGGAAGCAGGGGTCCGGAGTTCAGAATTACCTGCTCCCGCTTCCAGAGGTCGCCCGCCACGACGTCCAGTTGGATCTCGAATTCTGAAAAGGCTTTTGCCTCGATCGACTGATAGAAATGCGAGAGGATTTTCTGACTGTCGAGGAGGCCGCCGTTGCCCAGTTCCAACTCGACAAGTTCAAGCCAGTCGAGCGCCTGGTTGGATAGCAGGTCATACAAGCTGCCCGATTCCTTCGTGGTAAACGCGTCGGTGGCCAGGTTCCGAATTTCCGTTGCGCTCATGCCGGAGGCATACATCGCCCCGATTACAGCACCGATACTGGCGCCTGCGATCCGGTGGGGCCGTATGCCCAGCTCGTCCAGTACTTCGAGCATCGCGATGTGCGCCAGGCCGTTGGCGCCACCTGCGCCCAGCGCAATACCGATCCGCCCGCCTGCGTTGCCGAGCGACCGGTCATCCATCGAGCGAGACGTCGACACTTCGTCACTCGTCTCGGTTGTTGCGCTCAGTGGCGCGAAGGGTACCGCCATCAGCGGAATACAGGACAGCAGGTCGCGCCGGGTGAGTTTTATATTCAGAAGTTTCATTACGTCGTGCTTCTCGCAGTTTTGAACAACGCGAAATTCGCCCCGGTGCCCATGCTACGGGCTGCGTCAACCGGGAACAATCGCCACGAGAGTGCTGAAGTGGAATTCCGCCGTTCAGAATCCATCGGGCGAACCAGGCTGGTCAGGCGTGAGCGGGCTTCTTCAAGCTCACTTCACGCCGTGCATCAGGCGCTGGATCAAAGGCGCGATCAGGAACAGCAAAACGCCGGAACCGACCAGGGCCCAGAATCCGAAGGTGTAGCCGGAAAGCGCTGAAGTCGTGGTCATGCCCGTCTCGCCGCTGACCACGCCGGCGAAGATTCCGGAAAGGTTGTTGCCGATACCGGTGGAAAGGAACCAGCCGCCCATGCCGAGGCCGACCAGGCGCGTCGGGGCCAGTTTGGTTACCATCGACAGGCCGATCGGCGACAGGCAAAGCTCGCCGACCACCTGGATGACGTAGACCGCCAGCATGGTCCAGAACGGGATCTTGCCTTCATCGCTCACCAGGCTCGTCAGGGCGAACATCAACAACAGGAAAGCCAGCCCGTTGAACACCAGGCCAAGGCCGAACTTGCGCGGAATCGACGGGTTCACGTTTCGCCTCGCCATCCACACCCAGAGCCAGGCGACGACGGGCGCAAGCATGATGACCGCGAGCGCCGGCACCGACTGGAACCAGGCGGTCGGGAAGACAAAGCCGCCCAGGTCCCGGTTGACAATCCGGTCTGCGAGGAAGGTGAACGAGTTGCCGGCCTGTTCATAAAACATCCAGAACAGGATGTTGAAGGCAAAAATGAGCAGCATCGCGATGGTCCTGTCGCGGGCTACCGCCCCAACGCGAATGCCTTCGACCATCAGCATCGTGGCGAGGCCGACGAATAACGCCGTGAGCACGTACTGGAGTGCTTCGGCGCCGAGGGTCAGCAGGGCGTAGATCAGCGGGATCACGCACAAGGCGCCGATTGACACGTAGGCCATCCGTCCTCGGCCCGGGCTTTCTGCCGGCGGGCTGCCGATACCCTGCAACTGGCGCCGGCCGAACCAGAACCAGACCAGACTGATCAGCATGCCGATTCCCGACGCGCCGAATACGTACTGGTAGGCGGGCGCTGCGTCGCTGCCAAACAGGGAAGTCGCCAGCCAGCCGGTGATGATCGGCGCGATGAACGCACCCATGTTGATGCCCATGTAAAAGATCGTGAAGCCTGAGTCGCGGCGCTCATCGTCTATCGAATACAGCTTGCCCACCATGGTGGAGATGTTCGGCTTGAACATGCCGTTGCCGACGATGACCGTGGCAAGACCGAGCCTGAACAGCACCGGGTCCGGCAGCATGATCATGAACAGACCCGCGGCCATGAATATGGCCCCGATCAGAATCGACCGCTGGTAACCGATGACCTTATCGGCGATGTAGCCACCGAAAATCGCACCGGCGTATACCAGCGCGAGATAGGAGCCGTAGGTGAGGTTGGCGTCGGCCTGTCCGGACTGATCGCCGCCGTGGAACTGCGCCACGATGTACAGCACCAGGGCCCAGCGAATGCCGTAGAACGCGAAACGCTCCCAGAATTCCGACATGAACAACATCCAGAGCGGACTGGGATGGCCCAGGATCGTCCTGAACTCAGGAACCGGGTGCCGGCCTGGCAAGTTACTGGTTTCGTTCATTGAGTGTCTCCGGGTGGTCCGCTTCGATCTCCTCTTCGTACACCTGCGACGCGGTCAACGCCGAGGTCAGTGCATCGCTGAAGTCTGTCTGGGCGGCCGCCTTGACTTCGTCCTCTTTGCCTTTGCGCGCCATGACGAAAGCACCGAGCCCGACGTGGGCCACTGTCGCGAACAGGAACAAGCCGCCCGCTTCGAGCACGGTCATGAAGATGGACGCGAGAACCGGGCCGATGATCGCGCCGGCGCCGTACATCAGGAGCAGGCCGCTGGAAATCATCACGAATGTTCCGGGCAGGGCGCGATCGTTGGCTTGCGCCACCGAAACGGAATACAGCGGGAAGGCAAGAGCGCCCCAGGAGAATCCGAGCACGAGGATGGCCTCATCGCCCAGATGCGGGGCGAATCCCCAAAGTGCCAATTCCACGACAACCACGGCTAAACATATCGCAACCAGAACGTAGCGCCGATCGACGCGATCCGACCACCAGCCCAGCGGCCACTGGAAAAATGCGCCACCCAGCACGGCTGCCGTCATGAACCAGGCCGCCATCCTGATATCATCCGTCACCGCGGCGGTAAATACGGGGGCCAGTGCCCAGAAAGAGCCGTTGGTCAGGCCCGATGTGAAACTGCCGAGCATGCCGGACGGCGAATTGCGGTACAGCAGGCCCAGGCTGAAACTACTGTGCGTGACCTCTTCAGGTTGCTCGCCGCGTGACATCAGGACCGGGACTGCAGCCAGGGAGACCAGCACCGAGGCAATCGCAAACAGGTTGAGTTCGCCGGGATCTTCCAGCACCAGCAGCTGCTGCCCGGCCGCCAGCATGGTCATGTTGATGATGATGTAAGCGGAGAAGACCGAGCCCCGGTTCTCATCGCTCGCGCGCTCGTTGAGCCAGCTCTCGATAACGATATACAGCACGGCAAAACAGAAACCGGTCGCAAGCCGAAGCAGCCCCCAGGTCCACAGGTTGACCCACAGGCCGTGCAAGATCGGAACCACGGAAGCGACAGCCGTCATCGCCGCGAACACCCGGACGTGGCCTGCGCGCCGAATCATCACCGATCCCTTCCAGCAGCCGTAAGTGAAGCCCAGGAAGTAAAAAGCGCCGATGAAACCCACGGACAGCGTCGAGAAATCTTCGAGCGTGGCGCGAACCGGCACCAGGACGCCTTGCAGGCCCTGGCCGGTGAGCAGGATCGCAACGCCCAGGAGCAGCGAGGCGATGGGAGCGATAGCCTTTACCATTTGCGAACCCCGGTTTCAGGCGGCTGAATTATTCGTCAACCACGAAATGCGCGCCGCGGCTGCGCTGGTTGAGCGTGGCCGCGCGAACCACCAGCAGTGCCGTCTGCACCGCGTTGCGCAGCTCGACCAGTTCCGGCGTCACGCGGCAGTTGCGGTAGAAGGACTGGATCTCCTCGCGCGCCTCCAGCAGGATGCGCCGCGCGCGCGTCAGTCTTCGCGGCGTGCGCACGATGCCGGCATAGTTCCACATGGTCTGCTGCACCATGTTCAGGTCCTGCGCGATCAGCGTCGGGTCGGCCTCGTATTTCGGGCTCTTCCAGGGGCGCGGCTCCGGCAGTTTGAACGACTGGTACTTGATGTCCTCGGCGTCCTTGATCGCGGCGGACTTGCCCCCGACCAGGCACTCGAGCAACGAGGTGCTGGCCAGGCGGTTGGCGCCGTGCAGGCCGGTGCAGCCCGTCTCCCCGATCGCGTTCAGGTTGCGGATGTTGGTGCGCCCGTGCAGGTCCACGTGCACGCCGCCGCAGGAGTAGTGCGCGGCCGGCACCACGGGAATGGCCTCCCGGCTGATGTCCACGCCGTGCTTGAGGCAGTTGGTGTACACCGTGGGAAAACGGTCTTGCAGGCGCTCCCGGTCCATGGCCGCGAGGTCCAGAAAGACGCAGGGCTCGCCGCTGTCGGCCATCTCGCGGTGGATCGCGCGCGACACGATGTCCCGGGGCGCAAGCGAGGCGCGCTCGTGCACCTTTTCCATGAAATGTTCGCCCTTCGCGTTGACCAGCACCGCGCCCTCCCCGCGAATCGCCTCGGTGATCAGGAAACGCGGGACGTTCTTGCCGTAAAACACCGTCGGGTGGAACTGGACGTATTCCAGATCGATGACCCGCGCGCCGACGCGGTAGGCCATGGCCACACCGTGGCCGACGGTGCCGCGCCAGTTGGTGGTGTGCTGATAAATCTGGCCCAGCCCGCCGGTCGCCAGGATGGTTTTTTTGGCGATAAAGGGAACCGGCTCATCCGCATCCGGCAGCAGCACCCAGGCGCCGAAACAGGTCAGGGGCGCGTAGCGGTTCTCCGCGCCCTCGGCATTGTGCGACAGCGTCAGCAGATCGAGCGCGATCGCGCCGGTGCAGCGCGTGATGCGGGGCTCTTCCGCCGCCTGTTGAGAAACCGAGCGCAGAATTTCGTGGCCGGTCAGGTCGCGCGCATGGATGATGCGCCGCTCGCTGTGACCGCCCTCGCGCGTGAATTCCAGCCCACCTTCCTCATCGCGGTCGAAATCGACCGGGTATGCGGCCATCAGCAATTCTTCTACGGCCAGCGGCCCGTGCTCGACCAGGTTGTCGACCGCAGCGGGATTGGCCGTGCCGGCGCTGGCTTCCATGATGTCGGCGGCCAGAGAACCCGCGCTCTTCGCCGTGTCGAAGATGATGCCGCCCTGGGCCATGTCACTGTTGGTGTCGTGCTCGCCGCCCTTGGACAGCAGGACGACGTCCAGCCCGGCCCGCGCCGCGTGCAGGGCGTACGCCACCCCGGCCAGGCCGGAGCCGATCACGAGACAATCTGTTCGCACCGCTTTCATGCTGCGGACGTTACCTCACGCCACTACCAGCGTCAAAGCAACGGCCCGATTGCCATGCTGTGGGAGCCCGCCATGCGGGCGAAGTTTAACTGTCGATCGCCCGCATGGCGGGCTCCTACAGAATCATCCCGATTCACCCGCCAATCGTCATATTCCGGCGTTATACTGAACCACCAAAATCCGCGAGAATTGCCATGCCCCTGCACCCACTGGCCGGAAAACCGGCGCCCGAGTCGTTGCTCGAAAATATTCCCCGCCTGGTCAGCCAGTACTACGCGCTGCAGCCGGACCCGAAAAACCCGGCGCACCGGGTCGCTTTCGGCACGTCCGGGCACCGCGGCAGCGCGGCCAACTGCACCTTCAACGAAAACCACGTCCTGGCGGTCAGCCAGGCGGTGTGCGAGTACCGCGCCGGGCAGGGAATCGACGGCCCGATGTTCCTGGGCATCGACACCCACGCCCTGTCCGAGCCGGCCCGCATCAGCGCGGTCGAGGTGTTCGCGGCCAACGGCGTGGAGGTGATGATCGACAAGCAGTCCGGGTTTACCCCGACGCCGGTGATCTCGAATGCGATTTTGAACTACAACCGCGGCCGCGTAAGCGGCCTGGCGGACGGCGTGGTCGTCACGCCGTCGCACAACCCGCCCTCGGACGGCGGCTTCAAGTACAACCCGCCCAGCGGCGGCCCGGCCGACACCGACGCCACGGGCTGGATCGAGAACCGCGCCAACCAGCTCATCGCGGACCCTGCGGGTATCAGGCGCATGCCCTGGGCTCGGGCCGTGAAGGCCGACAATGTGCACCGCCACGACTTCGTCACGCCCTACGTCGATGGGCTCGGAAGCGTGCTCGACATGGACGTGATCCGCGATTCCGGCGTGCACATCGGCGCCGACCCGATGGGCGGTTCGGGCGTGCACTACTGGGAACCCATCCGTGAGCGCTACGGGCTGAACCTGGATGTCGTCAGCGAGACCGTCGACGCCACGTTTCGCTTCATGCGCGTGGACAAGGATGGCAAGATCCGCATGGACTGCTCGTCGCCGCCCGCGATGGCCGGCCTGATCGACCTGAAAGACCGCTACGACATCGCTTTCGGCAACGATACCGATTTTGACCGCCACGGCATCGTCACGCCGGGCGCGGGCCTGATGAACCCCAACCACTACCTGTCGGTGGCCATCGACTACCTGTTCCGCGAGCGCAGCGGCTGGCCCGAAGGCACCGCGATCGGCAAGACGCTGGTCAGCAGCAGCATGATCGACCGCATCGCGGCGGATGCGGGCCTGACGGTCTGCGAGGTCCCGGTCGGGTTCAAGTGGTTCGTCGACGGCCTGCTCAGCGGCGAATTCGGTTTCGGCGGCGAGGAGAGCGCCGGCGCGTCCTTCCTGCGCAAGGACGGCAGCGCCTGGAGCACCGACAAGGACGGCATTATCATGGACCTGCTGGCAGCGGAGATCACCGCGAAAACCGGGCGCGACCCGGCCGAGCACTACGCCGGTCTCGAACAGCGTTTCGGTTCGCCGGTCTATGAACGCCTCGACGCACCCGCCACCCCCGAGCAGAAGGCCGTGTTGAAACAGCTTTCACCGGAACAGGTCAAGGCGGCCGAGTTGGCGGGTGAGCCCATACGGGCGAAACTGACCCAGGCGCCCGGCAACGGCGCGGCCATCGGCGGCCTGAAGGTCGTCACCGAGAACGGCTGGTTCGCAGCGCGCCCGTCCGGCACCGAGGATATTTACAAGATTTACGCCGAGAGCTTCCTGGGCCGGGATCACCTCGGCCGGATCCAGGAAGAGGCAAAAGAAATCGTCTCGGCTGCACTGCAAGGAGCAGGCTCATGAAATGGAAAGGCAGGAGATCGAGCAGCAACGTCAGCGACCGCCGCGGCCAGGTCAGCACCCGCTCGGCGGGCGGCGCCGGCATGCTGCTCGGCCTGGTGAGCCGTACCTTCGGCCTGAAAGGCATCATCGTCGCGGTCGTGCTCGTCGGCGTGCTGTGGATGTCCGGGCTGGTCGACCCCTCGGCTTTTCTCGGCGGCAGCGTGCAGACGACCCAGCAGGACTACCAGCCCACGCCCGAAGAACAGGAGCGTTTCGAATTCGTGTCGGTCGTGCTGGCCGACACCGAGGACATCTGGAGCCGCGAATTCAGCGCGCGCGGCATGCAGTACCGCGAACCCGAGCTGGTCATCTATACCCGGGCCACGCAAACCGGCTGCGGGCTGGGCCAGGCGCAGATGGGCCCGTTCTACTGCCCGGCGGACGAAACCGTGTACGTCGACCTTTCCTTCTACGACGAGCTGGAACGCACATTCCAGGCGCCGGGTGACTTCGCCCAGGCCTACGTGATCGCCCACGAGGTCGGCCACCACGTGCAGAACCTGCTGGGCACCTCCGAAAAAGTGAACCGCATGCGCGGCCAACCGGACTTCAACCAGTGGTCCGTGCGCCTGGAACTGCAGGCCGATTTTTACGCCGGGGTGTGGGCCCGCCAGAACCGCCAGTACCTCGACCGGGGCGACATCGAGGAAGCGATGACCGCCGCCAACGCCATCGGCGACGACGCCATCCAGGGGCGCATGCAGGGCAAAGTCGTGCCGCACACCTTCACCCACGGCACCTCCGAGCAGCGCATGCGCTGGTTCAACAAAGGGCTGAAAACCGGGCGCATGGAGGACGGCAATACCTTCGAGATGGCCTACAAGCAACTGTAATACGGCCGGCTCTACTCGGAACTGGTAAAGGGCCAGAAGGTGGGGCTTTCGCGGAGCGCGCGGTCGAAATCGGCGCCGCTCAGATGCGGGTGAGTGCCCTCGTGACGCGCCGAGTCGCCCAGGTAGCGGACCAGGGACTTCAGGCTCTGTTCCGCATTTAGGGTCCGGCCGGGATTCTCGTCGACCTTGCTGTTGCGCATGCGCTGTGCGCCCCGGGAAATCAACCCGTCGAGTTGCTGCAGGCCATAGGGTGACAGCTGGAGACGCTGAAACTCCAGTTCGCGCATCAGTATGACGGCCAGTTTTCTCTGCAGTATCGACACGGCGTCATGATAGCGCGGATTCGCGGCAGCCGTTCACCGCTTCTCCTTCAGGAAACTTCGAATGCGAACTTTGAAGTTCCGGATGGACGACCGTCCGGTTCAAAACTCCGCTCCTCGAAACTCACTTTTCCACTGCGGCCGACCAGCAGAACGGTCGTCGAACGGGTGCCGTAAACCGGCGAGCGAATGAAAAAGCGACGCGCCAGGCCTTCCGGGGACAGGGTTTCGTCCACACCGGCCGGCCCGCTGCCCGCGATGGGCGAATCGTCCGCCATCAGGCTGAAAAGCGCCCCGCTGTCGATCGCTTCCCCCTGCAGGCAGGCCGCCAGGGACTCGCGACCCGCGCGCACCTTCGGCCAGTCCGTGTCGAGCAGGTGGTTGCTCAGCCCGTGCACCCCCGCTTCGACCAACGCAGGCTCGCCGTCCCGGTTCGACAGGTAGGCCAGTTCGCCCCGGCAGCCCAGCAGCAGATTGAATCCCCGATACCGGTCGCTTTTCGCCTGCAGGGCGCGGGCCGCCTCGAGCGGCGCATCGCGCCTTTCAAGGAAATTCCGCACCAGTTCCCCGCGCGAACGTTCCTGCGGCGGACCGGGCTGCCCGGGTTCGCGGTAGTTCGTCACCGCCGCGAAACGCCCACCGCGGTTCGCGCCCATCCAGGTGCCGCCGGCCTGGAGGTCACGTCCTGCCAGCAGGTTTTCGTTTTCAGGCCAGAACGCTGCAGGAGCCGTCGGGCGCTCGTGGAATTCATCCCGGTTGGCGACCAGCACCAGTTCGTATTTCGGGTGGGCTTTCCATGCAAAAAGAACCAGGCACACCGCTTTTATTTCCTTCTTTGGCCGCACCGTTACTTTAACATTCGCCGAATCTATAATTGGTGCTTCGAAACACCGTCCCCGGAACCGATACGATGACTTTTCGCCCGACCCTGTGCCTTGCCCTGACCGCGTTGCTGGCCTTTGCTGCCGGCAGCCATCCCGTTTTCGCCGATACCGGTACCGATGCCCTGGAAGGCCTGGAGTGGCGCCATATCGGACCCTGGCGCGGCGGCCGCGTGACCGCGGTTACCGGGGTGCCGGGCAAACCGAACCTTTACTACATGGGCGCGACCGGCGGCGGTGTGTGGAAAACCGAAAACGCCGGCCGGACCTGGGAAAACCTCTCGGACGATTACTTTGAAGTCGGCACCATCGGCGCGGTGGCCGTGGCCGAATCCGATCACAACGTGATCTACGTCGGCACCGGGGAGTCGCCGATCCGCGGCGTGACCACTTCCCACGGCGACGGCATGTGGAAGTCCACGGACGGCGGCGCAAGCTGGAAACACATCGGCCTGGAAAAAAGCGGCCAGATTTCGAGGATCCAGGTCGATCCGGGCGACGCGGATATCGTTTACGTCGCCGTGCAGGGCCAGATATGGGGCCCCAACGAGGAACGCGGGGTGTTTCGCAGCCGGGACGGCGGCGAGACCTGGGAACACGTGCTGAAGATCGGCCCGCAGACCGGCGCTTCCGATCTGCGCATGGACCCGTCCAACCCGCGCATCCTGTACGCCGCGATGTGGAACCACGGCCGCAAGCCGTGGTTCATTCACTCGGGCGGCACCGACGGCGGCATCTTCAAGAGTATCGACGGCGGCGACAACTGGAAAAAACTGGGCGGCGGCCTGCCAGAAATGGTCGGCAAGATCGCGGTCGACGTGTCCGCGAGCAACCCGCAGCGCCTCTATGCCCTGATCGAGGCCGAGCCCGAGAAAGGCGGCCTGTGGCGCAGCGAAAACGGCGGCAAGACCTGGTCGCTGATCAACGGCCACCGCGTGCTGCACACGCGGGCCTGGTATTACATCCACCTGGCGGCCGACCCGCTGGACGAAAACACGGTCTACGTGCTGAACGTGCCGTTTCTCAAATCCATCGACGGCGGCAAGACCTGGTCGGTGATCCGCACGCCGCACGGCGACCACCACGATCACTGGATCAACCCCGACGACAGCCGCAACATGATCAACGGCAACGACGGCGGCGCCACGATCACCTTTGACGGCGGCGAGACCTGGTCGACGCAGACCAACCAGCCGACCGCGCAGATCTACCGCGTATCGACCGACAACCAGGTACCGTTTCGCGTTTACGGCGGCCAGCAGGACAACACCGCGGTTTCCCTGCCCGTACGCAGCCCCTACGGCGGCATCGGGGCCGCGGACTTCCTGGACCCGGGCGGCGGCGAGAGTGCGCACGTCGCCTTTGATCCCGACAACCCGCGCCTGCTCTATGCCACCAGTATCAACGGCACGCTTACCGAGTTCGACCGCGAAACCGGCCTGGAACGGATCATCATTCCCTACCCGGAACTGGTGTACGGCAAGGACTCGAAAGACCTGAAATACCGCGCCAACTGGAACCCGCCGGTGGCGGTCTCGCCGCACGAGCCGGATGTCATCTATTACGGAACCCAGAAAGTGCTGCGCAGCAGGGACCGCGGCCACAGCTGGGAGGAGATCAGCACAGACCTGACGCGCAACGACCCGGAAAAGCAGGGCCGCAACGGCGGGCCCCTGACCGCCGAGAACGTCGGCGCCGAGTTCTACAACACGATTCTGACCATCGTCGAATCCCCCTGGGAACCGGGCTACATCTGGGTCGGCAGCGACGACGGCCTGGTGCACCTGAGCCGCGACAACGGCGAGCGCTGGGACGACGTATCCCCGCCGCACCGTGGCGAAGCGATGATCAATACGATCGAGATCAGCCCCAACCGCCCCGGAACCGTGTACCTGGCCGTCACCGCCTACAAGCTCAACGACTTCGCTCCCTACATCTACAAGACCGAAAACTACGGCAAGCGCTGGAAGCGCATCGACAAGGGCCTGCCCGACGACGCCTTCGTACGCGTGGTGCGCGAGGACCCGAAGCGCGCGGGCCTGCTGTACGCCGGCACCGAGGCCGGCATGTTCGTCTCCTTCGATGACGGCGACAACTGGCGCTCGCTGGACCTCAACCTGCCGCCGGTGCCGATCACCGACCTGGCCGTACGCCAAGGCACACTGGTGGCCGCCACCCAAGGGCGTGGATTCTGGGTGCTGGACGACCTGTTCATGGTGCAGGCCGCGGCCGGCGGCATCGGGGGGAACCCGGTACACGTGTTCACCGCCGCGCAAACCTTCGATTTCGACAACCGCGGATGGCGCGGGGACGACTTCGAAGCGAAAAACCCGGCTTCGGGCGTGCGCATCTACTACTTGCTCGACGAAGCCGCGACAAAGGACGCCGAGGAACCGCTGCATATCGAAATCCTGGATGCGGAGGGGCTGGTGGTGCGCCGTTTTCAGAGCGCCGAGACCGAGCAGGAACGCTGCCTGCTGCGCAACTCCGACCCGCGCCGCCCCTACGAGCCCTTGTATCCGCCGGCGAAGAAAGGCCTGAATCACTGGAACTGGCGCGGCGATGCGCAGCCTTTTCCCTGCGTGAACGACATCACGCTGTTCGCCGGTTTTCGCGGCCCGCCGGTGCCCGCGGGGCGCTACACCGCGCGCGTGACCGCCAACGGGCACAGCGCCGAGACCGGTTTCGAGTGGCTGCACGACCCCCGGCAGGAAGCCAGCGAGGCCGATCTGCAGAATTGGCACGCGCGCATGGACGAGACCGCGGCGGTGCTCGACGACCTGCTGACCGGCCTGGACGAACTGCGCAGTGTGCGCGAACAGACCGCGAAGCTGATGGACAATCATCCGTCCGACGAAGTGCTGCAGCAAACCGGCGCAGCCATCGTCGAGGCCGTCGACGCCTGGGACCGAGCGGTCATTCAAGCCAAGCACCAGACCCTCGAGGACGAGGATGCCTGGGAAACCATGCTGGCCGGCCAGGTCCGCTTTCTGCTCGACGTCATCGCGGGCACCGGCGCACCGGTCACGCAAGGCGCACTGGACCGGCTCGCGGACCTGAAGTCCGAACATGAACTGTTAATGGTGCAGAAGGAGCGCATCCTCGGCGAGCAGGTCGAGGCCCTGAACCGGCGGGCACAGGGACAGGGGCTGCCGCACGTTGCGCCGCAAGCGGGAGCCGGAAACTGAGCCGGGGGCCGGGCGTCAGAAAATATCGAGCACCAGACCGATCAGGGCGCCGATCAGGAGCACGGCGTTGGCCAGCAGGGTCAGCCCCATGCCGGGCGCCCGCGTTTTCGGGTCCTTGACATACTCCATGGCGTAAACCTGGCGGCCGGCCAGGTACACGACGCCCGGCACCCAGGCCCAGCTGGCGCTGGCGTAGATCGCGAACAGGAAAATCGCCGGAATGAATACCGCGAGTTGCTCCAGCGTGTTCATCTGCACCCGGTACAGCCGCTCCCAGGTTTCGTCGCCTGAAGTACTGGGCGCTTCGACCTTGTATTTCAGCCGGCCGGAACCGACACGCATGCTGAACCAGGTGTACTGGACCAATGCCAGGATGACGATGAGCGCTGCGTATTTCATGGTGGATTCCCCGATCTGCTGAAGCGGTTGATCCACCGATTTTGCTACAGGCAGGCCCGGGCGGCAATGAATGCCTTCAGGACGAAGCCTTCTTTCCTTGTACGATGAATGTTTGCAACAACGGGCGAGTTACGATCATGGCGAACATCCTGGTGATCGGGGCCAGCCGCGGCACCGGGCTTGAAACGGTGAAACGCGCGCTGGAGGAGCTCGGTGCGGGCGACAGCCGCAATCAAGGCGGATGCCTTTACAACCTCGGCTTCAACGCCCTCCTCGGCCGGGTTTACGACGACAAGAACGTGCAGGAGCACCTGATCCGCTCCAGTGATCTCGCCAAGACGATCGCCCGGCCCGTCATCCTGACCGATCGCCCGGCCACAGGCGCCCCGGGAAGGACGCCCTCAAAAAGCAACACGGCGCCAACCAGCGCCACACCCCATCGCAGTACCGAGTAGGTGTCCATACCCATTTCCTGTTTTTGTCAAACGTCCCCGCCCATTGTGAACCCGGCGATGTGATTGCCCGTGAGTTTTACTATTTACCTACCGTTGTGATTGGCTTCCGTACTCCCGCTCCAGCGCTTCATTAACCAATTGAAGCAACTGTATCTGCCCGAATTCGATCAACGGCTTGCCGTTGACGAAGAAGCCCGGAGTTTTGTCTACACCCAGCGCGCGCCCATCATCCATGTCCTGCTGAATGTTCTGCAAGACAGCTGAACTCTGCGTATCCCTCGAGACTTGCTCGGGATCAAGTCCAACACGCGACATGCTTCTCCAGAACAAATCCGGATATGCCTGATGATTGACTGTCCACATCCCCTGGGTGGCATAGGCGGCTTCCAGCGCCTCCCAGAACTTGCCCTGAAGTCGGGCTGCTTCGAGAATCTTCACAACATCCGCAGAACCCGGGTGAAGCGGCAGGTATCGAACGACCAGGTTCACTCTTCCCGGATTGTCACGCAGGATTCCCTTGACGAAGGGATGTAAGGCACGGCATGTGCCACAGGCGGGATCGAAGAACTCCACAATAGTGACCCGGGCATCTTCCGATCCAGCCATCGGTGAGTGCTCTCTGATCAGCCGTGAGAAATTCGTTTTTGCCGTCAGTTGAGCGTTGCTCGTGTCACGGCTTTCAACAGCGAGCATGGCGATTACAAATCCGCAAACCATGACCGTGGCAGCCGCGAGGATCAAAATGTTTCTTTTCACGTTCTTGTCCTTTGCATGAACATAAGAAGCAAGCCGATGACCACCGAGAAGGAGAGCAAAGACAGCATCGGGATGTTGACGAACCCAAGTAAACCCAGATCATCTTGTACGCAAGACGGCCCGCTGCCGCAGGGTTGCAGCGATTCGGGGACGATACCAACATACATCAGCAAATGGTAAAAAGCTGTCACCCAGCCGAAAACAGCCAAGGGCAACCCATACCACGCGATACGACGATCCAGCACAAGAAGGCCCGTCAACAGTATGAGAACCAGCGGATACATGAAAATTCGTTGGTACCAGCATAGCGAACAAGGCTCCATTCCAAGAGCCTTGTCGAGAAAAAGACTTCCAAGTGTGGCCACGGAGGCAGTCAACCAGCAGCCAAAAAGCAGGTACCACCCGTCCCCGCTATTCTGCCCATTGGAAAGCTCTTCTTGCTTGCTTGAGCTAGTCATTTTTCATTTTTAAATCTTGGCGAGCTGCGGAGGCTGGGACTATGGCAAATGATTGGGGGTTAATCAATGAGAATAATTCTCACTGCCTGCCTAAGAGCGCGCTCCGTGGCGAAAATCTGGCTCACATTACCTACCTGAAAAACTCGGTAAATACGCCACCCTCTCGATAGTCCTGAATGCTAGATTTTTGAAGACCGCTACTCCGCTGCTTGACCACCTGGGCGATGGTCTGCCTCTGTCCTTGCAGGACTTCTGCTTCCCTCATTTGCGGATAATCGTTTCGGGGGTGTATCGTTTTCTCGCCATGATCCGGTTCTCCTGTCAGGTGAAAATACCAACTTGGCAGGCGGACCAGTTTTTTCAGGCCAGGTCATAACCGATTCTTTTTGCAGGAGGGTATAGAATGTTCGGCATGACCGATTGGCTGCCTGAGAAGGATAAAACTTCTCCACCCCGTCCGCGGCAACTCAGCCGAACAGATCAGGAGGGCGAAACGTAGATGTCCCTGCTTTCCGAGTTCAAACGGCGAAACGTTTTTCGTGCCGCGGCCGCTTACCTCGCTGTGTCCTGGATATTGATGCAACTGGCCGAGATTACTTTCCCCGCATTCGGTCTCGGGGACCGCGTTATCCTGGTTCTGATAACCGTGCTCGCGATCGGATTCATCCCCGCCGTAACGTTGGCCTGGGTTTTTGAGCTGACCCCCGAGGGCATCAAGCGGGAGCGTGACATCGACCGCAGCGGCGAACTCATGCGCCGCACCAACCGCATCCTGGATCGCGGCATCATCGTTCTCCTCGCGCTTGGCGTGACCTATCTGGCAATAGACAAGTTCCTGGTCGCCCCGATGCGCGATGAGGCCCGCCTCGAAGCCGCACGGGAAGAGGGCCGCCTCGATGCCCTCGAGACTGCTTTTGGTAGCAAGTCCATCGTTGTTCTTCCGTTTTCAAATCGCAGCGATGAACCGGGGCAGGACTACTTCTCCGACGGCCTGTCGGAGCAACTGCAGGAATTGCTTTCGCGCTTCCCGGAACTTCGCGTGATTTCACGTACATCCGCGTTTTCATTCAAAGGAAGAAACGTCGATATGGGCGAAATCGTCGAGCAACTCGGCGTTACGCACGTTCTGGAGGGTTCAGTTCGCTGGGCACGAGACCGCTTAAGAGTCACGGCGCAACTCATCGACGCCCGCGAGGACATGACGCTCTGGACACAGACGTTCGACCGGACAATTGATGACGTGTTCACAATTCAGGACCAGATTGCAACGATCGTCGTGCAGCAACTCAAAGTGCCTCTTCTTGGATCTGCGCCAACCGTGGAACAAACAGACCCGGAGTCCTTCGTTTTGTACCTCCGGGCCCGGCAACTGAGTCGCGACGCCACGGCTGAGTCCTACGATGAGGCTAATGCCCTGCTACAACAGTCCCTGGCAATGGACCCGGAATATGCCACGGCCTGGAACGCCCTGGCGGTGAACAGATTCAAGCAGTTTTCACGCGGCTTGCATGTCTACGAAGACGGCTACGCGCCGGCGCGAATAGCAGCGCAAAATGCGCTGGAAGCCGATCCGGACTTCGCCCCGGCCCTGGCAACGCTGGGGCTTATCGCAATGGAGGAGGCCAACGATTTTCCGACCGCGGCCGCTTATTTCGAGCGCGCGTTGCGATTGGCCCCATACGACCTTGAGGCTATCCGCCACGTGGTGATTTTCCTGCAAGGGCTGGGCCGGCTGGACGATGCAATTGCACTGGGCGAACACGCCGTATCGCGGGACCCGGTCAATGCCAGTCACGTCGCTAACCTCGGCAACAGCTACCGTTGGGCCGGTCGTCCCGAAGATGCGATCATCGCCTACCAGACAGCGCTGCGGCTCAGCCCAGGGCTAGGCGCCGCTCATACCTTTGCCGGCATCGCAATGCTCGACATGGACCGACCCGAAGACGCCATCGAATCGATTCGCCTTGAACCATTTGAGCCCTACCGTCTGATCGGGTTGGCGCTCGCCCATCATGCCCTTGGCGAGACCGCTTCCGCCGACGCGGTACTCAAGGAACTCATCGAAAAGTATGAGCATGACTGGTCGTACAACATTGCTTACATCCACGCATACCGTGGAGATACCGAGGGCGCGTTTCATTGGCTGGACAGAGCAGTAGGGTTCGCCGACCCCGGGCTTTCATTGATCGTCGCGGAACCGCTGTTCACCAACCTGCATCATGACGTTCGCTGGGTCGAGCTTTTGCGTGATCTGGGCAAGTCACCTGAACAACTCGAAGCGATAAGGTTTTCATTTTCGTCGCCTTGATACATGGCGGCCCGGCTTTCAAATTTGTGTCTTCAGCTGACGACAGAACGCGGTCACAGCGTGATGATTGCTGCCGGTCGCCCTCTGAACGGAGGGGTCTTTTTATTCCAATCCCTGAAATTCACCGGCTAACGGAACCCGTCTGATTTCAGCGGCCTTGCTCGGCTGCTTGTTAGGTGAATTGTGTAGTGAAATACTATTCGTGCAACACGAAATTGGACGATCCAACCACGTAGACACAGAGGGATCACTCATTAACAGGCACCCTGAATACCGATTTGATGGCTTCCGGGTCGATCCCGTGGCCTGGAGGTTGTTCAGGGGCTCAGAGGAAATCCATCTCGAGCCAAAGGTGCTGAGGCTCCTCATTTATCTGATCACGAACCGTGATCGTCTGGTCACCCGCCAGGAACTCATGGACACTGTCTGGGGCGATACGGTTATTTCCGAGACCGCCTTGAGCCAGGCGGTAGCCCGCCTGCGCAAGGCACTGGGTGACAACACGGCTTCGCCTCGTTACATAGAGACCGTGCATTCACAAGGGTATCGTTTTTCAACGAAGGTGAAAGCGTCCGGCCGCGCGATTCACTCAATCGCAGTGCTTCCTCTCAAGAACCTGACGGGTGACCCAGGGCAGGATTACATGGCCTATGGATTGCAGGACAGTCTCACCACGGAATTATCGAGAATCAGCGAACTGCGGGTCACCTCTTTTCAGTCGACAATGCACTACGGTGACAGTGATCGCACACGCCGGGAAATCGCCCTGGAACTTGGGGTGGATGCATTGGTGGAGGGCAGCCTGGTGCAAATCGGCGAACAAATAGAGGTGAACTTACAACTCGTCGATGGCCGAACGGGCGAAAATATCTGGGCGCAGCACTTCGAGCGCAAGATTCCTTACACCTTCGATCTGCTGACGACCGTCGTAAACGCAATGGCGTCTGAAATCGGGCTGCACAGCCCTCATGAGTTGATTGGCCCAATCGATCCAAATGCGATCCAGGCATATTGGTTGGGTCTCAATCACATGAACCGGTTCTCTCCGACGGGATTGGCCAGCGCTATCGATCACCTTGGCACTGCCACCGAGATCGAACCCCGGTTCGACCTGGCCTGGGGCAACCTGGCGGTGGCGCACTTCCTGCAGATGTTGGCGGGCTTCGCTCCGCCCGGCGAGTCCATGGAGAAAGCACAGTTGGCTGCCCAGCAAGCCGTCCAGGTTGGTAATCGGTCTTCCATCGGCCACGCGGTACTCGGATGGACCCATCTCTGCAACCAGGACTTTCCAAGCGCTTTTGAGGCCACTCGCGAAGCCTTACGCATCAACCCGTCAGATCCCTTCGCGATTCACGGCGACGCAGATTGCCTGCTGTACGAAGGCCGCATGGAAGAGAGCGTGGAACGCGTGCGCGAACTCGCCGTGATCGCCCCGTTTTCTGTCATTCACCAGGTGCCGCTTTGCTATCACCTGTTTCTTGCGCGCCGCTACGATGAGTCACTTGCCGTCGCGCTCAGTATTCAGGAGCGTTTTCCCGACTTCCCGCTGCACGAGAACCTCTCGCTC
>Ga0180436_10002276_pt1 | contig 18347 bp, 15 predicted proteins | sample SS_ome_2_FD_132434 | JGI IMG/M metagenome (GOLD analysis project Ga0180436, IMG submission 132434) | Hypersaline lake sediment archaeal communities from the Salton Sea, California, USA - SS_3_S_2 metaG | ecosystem: Environmental > Aquatic > Non-marine Saline and Alkaline > Hypersaline >...
CAACCTGGCGCGCTTCGGCAAGGACTACCTGGCCCTGCAGAGCATCGAGCGTTCGAAGACCCGCGGCGCGAACATGCCGGCCGACTAGGCGGCGCGCCGCGCGACAACTTTGCCGATAACGTCAGGAGGTCCGACATGACGAGGATCGCGATCCTCTACTGCAAGCGTATCCAGGACCATTCGTGCGTCGCCTGCGCCAAGTGCCACAAGGCCATGGCCGAGCGCAACGGCGAGTTCGGCCGCCACGACGAGATAGACCTCGTGGCCATGACCGACTGCGGCGACTGCCCCGGCCTGGTGGTGCCGCGGGTGAAGCTGCTGAAGGAGATCACCGACGGGCTGGAGCGCCCCTTCGACGTGCTGCACGTGGGCACCTGCATGCGGCTCGCCATGGAGACGGCGGCCTGCCCCATCGATTTCGACGAGCTGAAGCCCCTGCTCGAACACAAGTTCGGGGTCGAGGTGGTGCTCGGGACGCACGCCTACTAGAGGAGCGCCGGGGCGGCCTCAGGCCAGCGCGGCGCTCACGGCGGCCTCGGCGTGCAGGGCCAGGGTGTCGAAGGTCGGCACCGGGATCTCCGCGCCCTCGAGGAGCTTCGGCAGTTCGGTGCAGCCGAGGATGATCCCCTGGGCGCCGTTCTCGACAAGCCGGCCGATGACGTCCAGGCAGTTGCGCCGGGCGGTGTCGGTGTAGCGGTCGACGACCAGCTCGTCGAAGATCATGGCGTCGATCGTCCCGAAGTCTCCACCCTCGGGGACCAGCATCTCCAGGCCGTGCCGTTCGGCGAGACGCTCCCGGTAGAAGGCCTCGCCCATGGTGTAGCGCGTGCCCAGCAGGCCGATCTTCCGCACGCCGGCCTCCCGCGCGGCCGCCCCCGTGGGATCCGCGATGTGCAGCAGGGGCAGCCCGACCCGCGTCTCGATCTCGTCCGACACCATGTGCAGCGTGTTGACGCAGAGCATCAGGAAGTCGGCGCCGGCGGCGCGCAGACCCTCGCCCATCTGCACCGACTCCTCCGTGACCGCTTGCCAGCCGCCCTCGTCGTGGATCGCCAGGTGCTCGGCGAAGTTGACGCTCCAGAGCACGAGCTTCGCCGAATGCCGCCCGCCGAGCCGCCGGTGGACGATCTCGTTGAGCGCCTGATAGTAAAGCACGGTCGAGCTCCAGCTCATGCCGCCGATCATGCCGATGGTCTTCATGGTCCCTCCGTTCATCTCCATGAGTTCGCCGTTAATGCTATCATGGGAATGACGTCCAGGGGAGCGCCGGCCGACCTCGATTTGGACGAGCACATCGACATCACCTTCGACTACGAAACGACGGAGCCAACCGGCGTTCGCATCTTCAGGCGGCCGCAGACGGGCGGCAAATGAGTCCACGGACCCCCCGTCTACCCGGTCGGTTCCGGTAGCGGGACGGGCTACTTCACCTATCGCGACGGCACGGTAGACGTGAGCCGGGTCCGCATATGGATGACGAACGAAGACCAGCCCGCCTCGCTCTTCGAGGTCTTCTTCGATGTCGATTACCAGTTCGGTCCCAACGTTCCGTCGGAGGCGGGAGCCTCGGGCCAGGTCAAGATGCTCTATCGCTGACGGGACGAATGCTTGAGTCCCATGTCGTAAGCCCGGATTCAGGGCATGCGAGACCGTCTTCGCTCTGCCTACCTCAATACCGCAGCAGGACTCCGCCTGACGGCCTCGAAGGTCTGCCAGCTGACGGCCAGCAGCGTGATCCCGGCCACCAGGGCCAGCGCCTGGAGAAAGATGCCGATCCCGATGTCGATCCGGTATACGAAGTTCTGCAGCCACGACTGCAGGCCGAAGTAGACCGGAGCCGTGGCGATGAGGCAAGCCGTCACGAGGCAGCCGGCGTATTCGGTCCACAGCAGCAGTCCCATGTCCATGGGCGAACCGCCGAACACCTTGCGGATCGCCAGCTCGCGGGTGCGCCGTCCGGCCGTGAACGAGGCCAGGCCGAACATGCCCAGGCCCGCGATCGCGACGGCCAGCACCGAGAAGCTGGCGGCCAGGGCGCCCAGCCGCGATGTCTGCCAGTAGACGGACGCGACCTTCTCGTCCATGAACCTGTGCTCCAGGGGAAAGTCCGGCAGGATGCGCCCCCAGGTCTCGGCGAGCCGTTGCAGGGCGCCGTCCCGGTCGGCGGGGTCGAGCCGGACCAGCATGGAGCGGATCCAGGACGCGTCGTTGGCGAGATAGAGCGCCATGGGCCCGATGCTCCTGCTGGCCGGCTGGAAGTGGAAGTCCCGGACGATGCCGACGATGCTGCCGGACCGCCCCTCCAGTTCGAATCGCGATCCGGGCGCCGTTTCCGGCCCCATGATCCTCGCCAGCTGCTCGTTGATGACGAAACCGCCGTTCGCGTCCGAGGGGAACTCGCGGGAGAACCCCCGGCCGGCGACGAGATCCAGCTTGAGCGTTTCCACGAAGTCGTAGTCGACGAGGTTGATGTAGACGTGCAGGTCCTGCTCGAGGTCCCGGCCCGTCCAGTTGGCCGTGCCGGTGCTCCATCCGAAATAGGGCAGCCTGGCCGCCGAGGCCGAGACGCCCAGGATCCCGTCGCCGCGCAGCAGCTCTGTCTTGAGCGTCTCGTAGTGGGCGCCGCCGAACTGCCGCAGGGGCACTTCCAACAGGTCGGTCCTGTCGTAGCCGATGTCCATGGACACGAGATGCTTCATCTGCCCGTGGATCACCTGCGTACCGACGATCAGGGAGAAGGCGATGATCAGCTGCACCACGACCAGGGCCCGGCGAAGCCTGGCGTGGCCCGTCCCGGCCTGCGGACGGCGGGAGATCACCTGGACCGGGCGCAGCGAGGAGAGCACGAAGGCCGGATAGGCGCCCGCCGCGACGCCGACGACCAGCGTGAGCAGGAGCAACGCCGGTATGGCGATCAGCGGTTCGACCAGGCCCAGGGAGAGATCCAGGCTGATGTTCTCGTTGAGCAGGGGCAGGAACGCCTCGACCAGCGCCAGGGCCACGGCCATGGCGAGAGAGGCCTGCAGGACGGACTCGCTCAGCAGCTGGACGACCAGGTCCTGCCGTCCGGCGCCGGATACCTTGCGTATGCCGATCTCGGTGGCGCGTTCGGCCGACCGCGCCGTCGAGAGATTCACGTAGTTGATGCCCCCGATGGCCAGCAGGAACAGGGCGATCGACGAGAAGACGAGGATGTAGGTGCCGGAGTTCCAGAAGAAGGCCCGGCGCTCGCAGAAGGGCAGGAGGCTGAGGTGGGCGTCCTCGTTCTCGTCGCGCCGGATCAGGAAATCCGAGATCTTCGCCTCGACGGCCTCGCGGGACGCGCCGGCGTGCAGCCGCACGAAGGTGTTGGGCGCGTAGAAGCCCCAGCCGCAGTTCAGCCCCCGGTCCTCGAGCACCTTGAGCTCCGCGGCGAAGGGGAGCAGGATGTCGAATCCCAGGGTCGAGTTTCCGGGCGGGTCGGCCAGGACCCCGGTGACGGTGAAGTCCCGGTCCCGGTTCCAGGTCAGCACCTGGCCGAGCGCGCCGTCCTGACCGAAGTACTTCTCGGCGACGGACCGGGTGAGGACGACCGAGCTCATGTCGCGCAGCGCCGTGTCGGGCGCACCCTCCAGGAATTCGTAGCTGAAGATGTCGAAGAACGTCGGGTCGACGGCGTAGATATCGTATTCGTAGAAGGACCGGCCGGGCCGGCCGACCAGGGCGTCCGATATCTCCATGTAGCGGCCGGCGTGCTCGATCTCCGGCACCTGGGCCTGCAACGCCTCGGCCAGGGGGAACGGCGTGGATGGGTTGTTCTTGAACGACCCCTGGGCCAGCACCATCTGTATCCCGTCCGCGTCCTCGTGGAAGGCGTCGTAGCTCCGCTCGTTCAGGACCCAGATCGCGATGACCAGGCAGCCGGCGAGTCCGACCGCCAGGCCGACGATGTTGATGAGCGAGACGAGCTTGTACTTGGCGATGTTGCGCAGGGCGACTTTCAGGTAGGTCTCAAGCATTGTTCATCCCCACCAGGTTCTCGGTGATGATCTTTCCGTCGAAGAGGTGGATGACGCGGCTCGCGCACTCCGCATAGGTCTGGGAGTGGGTCACCATCACCACGGTGGCGCCTTCCTCGTTCAGGGACGTCAGCATGCCCATCACTTCCTCGCCGTGGACCGAGTCGAGGTTGCCTGTCGGTTCGTCCGCGAGGATCAGCTTGGGCCGGACCACCACCGCGCGCGCGACCGCCACCCGCTGCTGCTGGCCGCCGGAAAGCTGCGGCGGGAAGTGGTCGCGCCGCGGGCCGATCCTGAAGCGCTCGAGCTGCTCCATGACCCGGTCCCGACGTTCGGAGCGCGAGAGACCGAGATAGAGCAGCGGCAATTCGATGTTCTCGAACACCGTCAGCTCGTCGATCAGGTTGAAGCTCTGGAAGACGAAACCGATGTTCGTCTTGCGGATGGCCGACAGTTGCCGCTCTCCCAGATCCGAGGTCTCCCGGTCGTCGATGAGGTAGCTGCCGCGCGTCGGTCGGTCCAGCAGTCCCAGGATGTTCAGTAGCGTCGTCTTGCCGCATCCGGAGGGCCCCATGACGGCGACGAACTCGCCGGCGTCGATCTCCAGGTTGATGTTGTCGAGGGCGGTCGTCTCGACCTCCTCGGTCCGGTAGACCTTCCGCAGGCCCGTGGTTCTGATCATCTCCGTCTCCTTCCGTCCGCTCGTGGGAGCGGGCGCCCAGGGGTCAATTCTTCAGGATCAGCCGGTTCGCGTCGCCGAGTTCGTCGTAGGGCGAGATCACCACCCGCTCGCCGGGGGCCAGCCCGTCCAGCACCTCGTACACGCGCGGATTCTGTCGACCGAGGCGGATGTCGCGCCGGGTGGCCGACCGTCCCGCGTCGTCGAGGACATAGACCCACCGTCCGCTGGTGGATGTGTAGAAGCCGCCTCGCGGCAGCACGACGCATTCGATCCGGTCGCCGAGCTGGAGCTGAACGCGGAGCGTCTGCCCCCGCCGGATGTCCGGCGGCGACTCGTCCACGAAGACCAGGTCGATCTGGAAGCGGCCGTCCGTGACCTCCGGATAGATCTTGGTGACCCGCAGGCGGTGTTCCCGGTCCTCGAGCTCGAAGGTTCCGACCCGGTCGACGGCGATGCGGGCGATGTAGTACTCGTCCACCTCGGCCCTTACCCGGAAACCGTCCAGGACGTCGATCTGTCCCAGGCGCTCGCCTTGCGTCTTGGATTCGCCGATCTCCGCGTTGAGGGAAGTGAGGTGTCCCGAGACGGGCGCCCGCAGCCACAGGTTCTCGAGATTCTCCCGCACGAGGCAGAGACCGGTCTCCAGCCTGTCGACGGACGCTTCCAGCATCTCGATCTGCAGGCTGCGGAAGATCGAGTCCTGGTCCTGCGTCCGCAGCATCAGGTCGCGCCGGGCCAGCAGGTAATCGTGTTCCTGCCGGGCGTCGATGAACACGTCGCGGGGGACGAGATCCCGGTCGAGAAGCTGCCGGTTCCGTTGGAACTCGCGCTGCGCCACCTGTATGTCCCGCTCCAGTTCGAGCAACCGGCTCTCGAGGTCCAGGCTGTTCCGTTGCATGGCCAGACGCGTGTTGCGCAGGTTGTTGCGCTGCTCGAACAGCTGGGCCTCGCGGTTCATGATGTCCAGGACCAGGGCGGCATTCGAGATCCGCAGGATCGTGTCGCCGGCCGTCACGTACGTGCCGGCCTCGCGGATCACCTCCTCGACCCGTCCGCCCGCCATCGCGTCGAGATAGACGGTCCGGATCGGCTGGACCGTGCCGGCCAGGGCGATGTACTCCAGGAACGGTCCGCTCCGGACGTCGGCGATCACCAGATGCTCCGTCGCCACCGCGAGCTGCGACCGACCGTCCAGGCCCAGGACGAGCCAGATCAGCAGCAGGATCGCCGCGCCGCCGCCGCTCATCCACCAGAGCCGCCGGTGCTCGAACCATCTGCGCTCGATCCTGCGATCCATGCCCATCGTCCGCTCCGCCTCTTCCGTCGCGTGGTTTCGGTCCCGGCTGCCGTGTCTCCGGATCATGCATCTGCAATTAGCCTGCCAGACATAAATTATTATATAATAGTCTATTACGAAATTCGAGCGCGAGAAAATGTTCGTATATGAACACTTTGTGTGTACGCATGCGAACGATTTGGTGTACATTCCTGTATCCGATCGTGTCGAGAATAGCCTGGAATCTTCCGAGGTGAGTTCGCATGGCCATTGGACAGGGACGCGTGCTCGTCGTCGACGACAACAAGGACATCCTCCTGGCGGCGAGGCTCCTGCTGCGCCGGCACGTGGCGGAGGTGAAGACCGAGACGGATCCCCGGCGGCTGCCGGAGCTGCTGGCGGCGGGCGACATAGACGTGATCCTGCTGGACATGAACTTCACCCGGGACGTGACCAGCGGCGAGGAGGGGTTCGCTTGGCTGGAGCGCATCCTGGAGATCGACCCGCAGGTGGTGGTCGTCCTGATAACGGCCTACGGCGGCGTCGATCTCGCGGTGCAGGCGATCCGGGCGGGCGCGACCGACTTCGTGCTCAAGCCCTGGCAGAACGAGAAGCTCGTCGCCACGATCACGGCCGCCGTCAAGTTGAGGGCTTCGCGACGCGAGGTGGCCGAGCTCCGGCGGCGCCATCGCCAGCTCAGCGTGGATCTGGACCGGTCCTTCGGGGAGCTGGTCGGCGCCAGCCTGCCCATGCAGCGCATCTACGCCGTCATCGAGAAGGTCGCGGCCACCGACGCCAGCGTCCTGATCCTCGGTGAGAACGGTACCGGCAAGGAGTTGGTCGCCCGCGAGATCCACAGGCGATCCGGTCGGGCGGACGAGGTCTTCGTGACCGTCGATATGGGCTCGATCCCCGAAGCCCTCTTCGAGTCCGAGCTCTTCGGCCACGTCAAGGGAGCCTTCACCGGCGCCGGGGGTCGGCGTGTGGGCCGCTTCGAGATCGCCGACGGCGGCACCCTGTTCCTCGACGAGATCGGCAACCTGCCCTCGTCCCTGCAGTCCAAGGTGCTCTCCGTGCTCGAGAATCGCGAGGTGGTGCCGCTGGGCAGCAACGCCCCGCGCCCCATCGACGTGCGCTTGCTGGCGGCCACCAACGCCCCGATCTACGAGAAGGTGGCCCGGGAGGAGTTCCGCCAGGATCTCCTGTACCGCATCAACACGGTCGAGGTGCGTTTGCCCTCGCTCAGGGAGCGACGGGACGACATCCCGCTGCTGGCCAGGCATTTCCTGAGTACGTTCCGCCGCAAGTACGACAGCGCGGTCCGGGACATCGCACCGGCCGCCCTGGAGATGCTCGAACGGCACGCCTGGCCGGGCAACGTCCGCGAGCTGCGTCACGTGATCGAGCGGGCGGTGATCATGGCCGGTGGGGATCGTCTGCGCCGCCGGGATTTCGATTTCTCGGCCGACGCGACCGCGGCGGGAGGACTCGACCTGGACGACTGCAATCTCGAGCGCATCGAGAAGGCCGCCGTCGCCAGGGCCCTGGAGAAACACGACGGGAACGTCAGCCGCGCGGCGCGGGAGCTGGGTCTGACGCGGGCGTCCCTCTATCGCCGGAGGCGCCGCTATGGCGTTTAGATCCTTCCGTCTCGCCGTCGCGGCACGGACCCTCCTGCTGGTCGCCACGTGCCTGCTGATCGTCTTTGCCGCGGCGGTCCTGCACCTGAAGATCACCACCGTGCTGCTGATGGTCGTGCTGGCGATCCAGGTCCGGGATCTCATCCACTACGTCGAGCGCTCGAACCGGGACGTGACCCGGTTCCTGACCTGTGTCCGTCAGGACGACTTCACGGCGACCTTCGTTGACGACGGCCGCGGCGGTTCGCACGCGGAACTCCGGCGCGAACTGGCCGAAGTGCTGGCGGCCTTCCGCCGGATCAGGGCCGAGCGCGAGGAGAGCTTCCACTACCTGAACACCATCGTGCAGCACATCGAGGTCGGTCTGCTCGCCGTGACGGACGACGACGTGATCGAGCTCATCAATCCGGCGGCCCGCCGACTGCTCGGCACGGGGTCGGTCCGAGCTCTCCGGGATCTCGAGCGTCGATCGCCGGGGCTCGCGGCCGCGGTCTCGGAGCTCCGTCCGGGGGAGCGGTCGCTGCTCCGGCTGGGCCGGGATCTGGACGGAGCCGAACTGGTGATGGCGGCCACGCAGCTGCGGATCGGATCCCGGTCCCTGAAGCTGATCTCCTTGCACGACATCGCGCAGGAGCTGGACGAGCGGGAGCTGGAGGCCTGGCAGCAGATGGCCAGGGTCCTCAGCCACGAGATCGCGAACTCCATCGCGCCCATCGCGTCGCTGGCCGCGACGGCCCGGGAACTGCTCGACGAGCTCGGCGTGCGGGATGAAGGGGGCGACGGCGATGTCCCGGATACAGGTCCCGCCGCCGACCTGGTTGAAGTGGTCGACACCATCGCCCAGAGGAGTCGGGGTCTGGTGCATTTCGTGGACGAGTACCGCCGCCTGACGCGTCTGCCCACGCCGAAGTTCCGCACGGTGCGACTGGACGGGCTCCTGGAGAGGGTGGCCCGGCTGCTCATGGCCCGACCCGATGCCGCCGGGGTCCGTGTCTCGAGCCGCGTGCAGCCGGACGGTCTCGAGTTGACGGCGGATCCCGAACTCGTCGAGCAGGCCTTGCTGAACATCGGGATCAACGCGCTCCAGGCCCTGCAGGATCACGAGGGCGGGCGGGTGGAGATCAACGCGGAGCTCGGACGCGGCGGGCGGACCGTGATCCGGGTGAGCGACAACGGTCCGGGGATCAGCGAGGGGGCGCTGGGGAAGATCTTCGTGCCCTTCTTCACCACCAAGGAGGGCGGCAGCGGCATCGGCCTGAACCTGGCGCGACAGGCGATCCGCCTGCACGGGGGCGACATCGGTGTCGGTGCGGGGGAGGGTGAAACCACGTTCACCCTCCGTTTCTAGGACGCGCCCCGCGCTGGGGCTAGCCCAATCCCCGCTTCCTCAGCAGCGGCCCGATCTCCGGCTCCCGGCCCCGGAAATCCAGGTACATCTCCAGGAAGTCCGCCGTCCCGTTCCGTTCCAGGATGGTCTCGCGGAAGCGCCGCGCCGTCGTCTGGTCGAAGAGGCTCGTCTCCTTGAAGGCCTCGAAGGCGTCGCAGTCGAGCACGCCGCACCAGATGTAGCCGTAGTAGCCGGCCGCGTAGCCGCCGACGATGTGGGCGAAGTAGCTGGAGCGGTACCTGGAGACGATCTCGGGAATGAGGCCGACCCGGTCGAAGTACTCGGTCTCGAAGGACTCCACGTCCAGGTCCTCCGCCTCGCTCAGGGTGTGGTACTCCATGTCGAGGAGGCTCGCCGCCAGGTACTCGACCGTGGCGAAGCCCTGGTTGAAGTGGCCGCTGTTGATGATCTTCTCGATGAGCGGATCGGGGATCGTCTCGCCCGTCCGGTAGTGCCTGGCGTAATGCCGCATGACCTCCGGCTCGACGGCCCAGTGCTCCATGATCTGACTGGGCAGCTCGGAGAAGTCGGCCGATCGGAAGCTGGTCCTGTAGGTCACGTCCGAGAGCATGCCGTCGAGCGCGTGGCCGAATTCGTGGAAGAGGGTCTCCACCTCGTCGAGGCTCAGCAGGGCGGGGGCGTCGCCCGACGGCCTGGTGAAGTTGCACACCAGGTTGATGATGGGATCGACTTCCTCGCCGTGGGCCCGGTTCTGGCTCCGGTAGGTGCCGCACCAGGCGCCCTGCCGCTTGCTGGCGCGGGGATGGAAGTCCATGTACATGACGGCGCAGTGGGAGCCGTCGGCCTCCTTGACCTGGAAGACCTGGGCCTCGGGGTGGGGCTTGGGCATGTCGTCCAGCGGCTCGAAGGTGAGACCGTAGAGCTTGTTGGCCACCCAGAACGCGCCGTCGCGCACCCGGTCCAGCGCGAAGTACGGGCGCAGCTCGTTGTCGTCGAGCTCGTACGTCTCCTTGCGCACCTTCTCGGCGTAGTGCCACCAGTCCCAGGCCGCGAGCTCGAAACCGCCGCCCTCGCGGTCGATGATCTTCTGCATCTCGACGACCTCGCTCCTGGCGACCGGTATCGAGGCTTCCCACAGGCGGTCGAGCAGGTCGTACACCCGCTCCGGCGTCTTGGCCATGCGGTTTTCGAGCACGTAGTCGGCGTAGGTGTCGTAGCCCAGCAGGCGGGCGCGCTCGATGCGCAGCTCGATGATGTCGGCCATGACGCCGGTGTTGTCGTGATCGTTGCCGTTGTTGCCCCGCATCGTGTAGGCGGTGAACAGGCGCCGCCTCAGGTCGCGGTTCTCGGCATAGGTCAAAAACGGCAGCATGCTCGGCTTGTGGGTCGTGAACACCCACTTGCCCTCCAGCCCGGCCGCCTCGGCCGCGGTGGCCGCCGTCTCGATCGACGAGTCCGGCAGGCCGGCCAGGTCGGCCTCGTCCTCGACCACCAGCCGGAAGCCGTTGGTCTCGGCCAGCAGGTTGTCGCTGAAGGAGACGCGCAGCCGCGACAACTCCTGGTTGATCTCCTTGAGCCGCGCCTGTTCCGCGTCGTCGAGCAGGGCGCCGCTGCGCACGTATCCCTTGTACATCTTCTCCAGCAGGAAGGTCTGCTCCGCGTCCAGGTCCAGCGAGGCGCGGGCGTCGTGGACGGCCTTCACCCGGGCGAACATCCGCTTGTCGAGACGGAGTTCGTCGCGGTGGGCCGCCAGACGGGGCGACATGCGCTGATTGATCTCCTGCAGGGCCTCGTTGGTGTTCGCGCCGCTCAGGGCGAAGAACACGCGCGACACCTCGCCGAGCAGGACGCCGGCCCGGTCCAGGGCCGCGATGGTGTTCTCGAAGTCGGGCGCGGACGGGTCGTCGATGATCGCCTGGTGCTCGGCCTTCTCGCGACGCATGCCCTCCTCGAAGGCGGGATCGAAGTGTTCCGGCTGGATGCGGTCGAAGGGATGGACGTCGAATGGCGTGTCGTATGGTTCGAAGAAGGGGTTGTCCGCGACGGGCGTATTCACGGAGCAGGCGCTGATGGTCAGCATGATGAATCCTCCCAATACCGGCAACCATATGGATTTCATGAACGATATCCCTTCGTGGAGGGTGGGGTGGACGAAAGGGCCGGCGGCGATTGTACGGCGACCGGCCGATCTCGATCAACAGGCCATCCATGTACGTGTCCGGGACCCGGTTGGATTCACTCCGATCCGGGATCCGGGTGAAGATGTGCCGCCCGCGGTTGACCAACGCGCCACATTCCGGTAATAATTTACCGACAACTCCCGGGTCCGGCCGGGACGTGCGCCACTCGACGCCGGAGGTTCCCGTGACGCCGAAGAAGGAATTCCAGGAACACCGCTTCAGCCGGCGCGAGCGACAGATCATGCAGGCGGTCTACCGGACGGGACGGGCCACCGTTGCGGAGATCGTGGCGCTCATACCGGACCCGCCGACGCCGGACGCCATCCGGCGCCTGTGCAGTATCCTCGAGCGGAAAGGGCATCTCAAGTCGCGCCTCGCGAACAACCGCAGGGTGTACGCGCCGACCGTCGGCAGCGGCAAGGCTCGACGCAAGGCGCTCGAGAACGTGGTCGAGACCTTCTTTTCCGGTTCGCCCCACATGCTCGTCGCGACCCTGCTGGATTCCCATCGCGACCGGCTGAGCCCGGAGGACATCCGGCGCCTGTCCCGGATGATCGACGAGGCGGAGAAGGACGGTCGCTCTTGATCCTCGAGGTCGCAGGCGAACTGGCCGGCGGGCCGGGTGCCCTCTGGCTGGACGTGCTCCTGAACATGGTTCTGAAGGGCAGTCTCGTTCTGGGCGTGGCGCTGCTGCTCGGACGGGCGTTCGGGGACGGCCCGCCCGACAGGCGAAGCCGGATCTGGACCGCGTTCTTCCTCGTCCTGATCCTTCTGCCGCCGGCCACGGGTGTGATGTCCGCCTCCGGATACCGCTTCCAGTCGATCGCGCCGTGGTTCGGCCACGAGCCGGTGATCACGGTCGTCCAGACGCCGCATCCGCCCGACGGCGCCATCCGTCCGGATCATGTCGACGGGGTCCTCGACGGTGCCGGAGGGCCGGGCCGTCGAACGACGCCCGTCTTCGCCGGCGAGTCCGGCGGCGCGAGCCGTTTCGGCCTCCGCTGGTCCCTCGCCGTGTCGGTCTGGCTCGTCGGCGCGACGTTCCTGCTCTGCCGCCTCGTCGCGCGGATCGGCTGCGGGCTCCTGATCGCCCGGCGGAGCCGGGTCGCGACCGACGGCATCGCCTGCCGCGAGGTGCGGCGGCTCGCGCCCCGCTTCGGCCTGAGCGGACGGGTCCGGGTCTGCTTCTCGCCCGAGGCCGGCATCCCCTTCGCGACCGGCTTCGGCACCGCCCGGCTCGTCCTGCCCGAGGCGCTGTCCGGCTGGAGCGCGGATCGGCTGCGTCCGGTCCTGCTGCACGAGCTGGCGCATCTCGCCCGGGGGGACCTGCTCCGGATGATCGTCGGCGACCTGGCCTGCGCCCTCTACTGGTTCCATCCGCTGATCTGGCATTCGGCGCGCCGGTCCGTCCTCGACCAGGAACTCGCCTGCGACGACGTGGTCTGCCGGCACGGGGTTGCGGCGACGGCGTACGCGCGCGTTCTGCTCGGTTTCGCGATCAGGGAGCCGCAGTGCCGGATTCCCCATGGGGCGACGGGTTTCGCGAGCCGTGCGAGCCTCGAGTCCCGGCTCGAGCACATCCTCGCAAAGCGTGGCCCGCTCGGGCCGCCGTCCGTCCGGGCGCGCCGCGTGGCGACGGTCGCGGGCGGCCTGGCCCTGCTCTCGGTCGCGAGTATCCTGACCTCGGATCCCGTCAGGTCGATGGACAAGTCGCCGGTGCGCTTTCCCCGGCCGGCCCCGAGCGCGGTCGAGGCGGTTGCGGTCACCCGGGACGCATCGTCCTTCTCCGAGCGCACACCCGACGCCTCCGCCGTCCACCGGGCCGCTGCGTTCGGTGATGCCGAGGCGTTGATGCGATGGCTCGGCAGCGCGCCCGTCCTGCTGGACGCGAAGGATTGCCGGGGCATGACGCCGCTGGCCCTGGCGGCCTGGCATGATCATCCGGATCTGGTCGAGCGGCTGCTGCTCATGGGGGCTGACCCGGACATGCGGAACGACAACGGTCTGACCCCCCTGTTCTGTGCCCTCGATCGGGGTCGCCGGGCGACCGCGCATCTCCTGATCCGACACGGTGCCGACATCCGCAGCCCGGGCTACAGGTCGCGCACCCTCCTGCACATGGCGGCACGGATCGGCGATCGCTGGTCCACGGACCGCCTCCTGGAACATGGGCTGGACATCAACGCCACGGACATCGATGGGGTGACGCCGCTCGATCTGGCCGTCTGGGGGCGTCACGAGCGGCTCGTCGATCATTTGATCTCCCTGGGAGCCCGTCGTTCGGATGTTCCCGACCCCTATCCGCATCGCCACCGGCTGAAGCAATACGCCCTTGACGTGAACGGGCATGTGCGGTAATTTTTTACCGGTAAAAAATTACCACACCGTCGGCGGTTCTCCGCCAAGTCCGCGAGCCAAGGGAGTTGGTCATGCCATGCCGTTCGATCCGTTTCCGCGCGATAGCCGTCCTAATTCCGCTGATCCTCGCCGTCATGACATCCGGCGCGTCCCTGGCCGGGCAGGAGAGGATCGTCGAGGACGTCCTGCACATCGAAAACCCGGCCCGGCCGCCGGAGGGCGTGGAGCGACTGGAGCTGGAAGAGCTCTGGCGCGCCGGCGGCAACGATGACGATGAATCGGTGTTCGGCCACATCGTCCGCGTCCGGGCCGACGAGGCGGGGAACATCCACGTCCTCGACGCCCAACTCCAGCAGGTCTCGGTCTTCTCGCCCGATGGCGATCTCCTACATGTGATGTTCGGCGAGGGGGACGGCCCGGGCGAGATCAGGTGGGGTTGCGACGCGATCCTGCTTCCCGACGGCGCCGTCGCGGCCGTCCGGCGCTACCCCGCCGGCCTGGTCGTCGTGGACGGCGAGGGGGATCCCACGGGCGGCGGATTCTCCAACACGACACCGGGCAATTCATTCGCCAGCGGCGACATGGGGGGCGGCAACCTCGTGCTCGGCGGCGGTTGCCAAGTGGAGGGGGAGAGCGCAGGCACGCACACCGACCATACGCTCCTGGCCTCGTACACGCCCGAGGGCGAGCGCGGCGCCGTCTACGTGGAGACCTCCCGCGGGGTGGACTACCAGAACGACTACGTCTTCGACGAGAAGGCGGCGATCTGCGACTTCCTCTACAGCTTCGCCGTGGGGCCGGACGGCCGCGTCTACGTCCTGGGCGACCGGGACCGCTATGCCATCTCCGTCTTCGGGCCGGACGGCACGCCCGATCGGGTCATCGATCGCGCGTTCGAACCTCGGCGTCGCACGGACCAGGAGATGGCCCGCATCGAGGCGATCACCGAGCGGCGCTTCAGGACCTTCCCCTTCGACATCAGCTACGTGTACTGCCGCGATGAGAGCGTCGTCGCCTGGTACCACCGGGGCGTACAGGTGGCCGACGACGGATCGCTGTGGATTCGCCACGCCCGCAGCGGGGAGAATCTGCCGGACGGCGTCCTGGTCCGCCTCGACGTCTTCGACGCCGATGGGCATTTCCGCCGGCAGGTGGACGTCGCGGCGCCCGGCGATCCCCTCTACGACGGGGTCTTCCTGGCCGGCCCGGACCGCATCGTCGTCGTGCACGGCTTCGTGGACTCCATGCGCTCGATGGTCGGTGGCGGGCGGGGGCCGCTGGAGGACGAGGGGGAGGCGCCCGGTCCTCTGGAGGTCGTGTGCTATCGGATCGTGCGGTGAGCTCGAGACTCCCGGATTCGCTTCGCCGGGAACCTTTCAGTTCTGCCATCGAAATTGTGTTTCGGCCGTAATCAGCGCTGCGGACCTCGTATTGAGGCGCGTAACTGAAATGAAATCAGCATGAAGATGCTCCTGGCCGAGTAAAAACACAATTTCGCTGGCATAACCGAACCTTTCCGCTGATTGCGCGTAGAGTGTTATATGTGGCACTCTATGTGACAAACAAGGAGAGGGACTCATCGAATCGCGACGAGACGTCGAACACGATACGAGACAGCGATTTATCATCGAGGCCGCACGCCGCCTTCTCGCCGAGCGGGGACTTGAGCCGGTGCGCATGGAGGAGATCGCAGCGGCGGCCGATTATTCCAGACGCAGCCTCTACCGCTATTTCAAGAGCCGCGACGAGATCTGCCTGATGATCCTCGTCGAGGATCTGCGGCGCCGGTGGGAGCGCCAGCGCGCGGCCCTGGCTGCGGCCGGGACGGGGCTGGCGAAGATCGTCGCCTGGGGAGAGAGCCTCTTCGCCTTCTCCCGCGAGAATCCCCAGTCGCTGCAACTCCAGATCTACTGGGACTACCGGGGCATCGATCCGGAGCGGATCTCCCGTGACGTCTTCCGCGAGTTCGAGGCCATCAACATCGAACTCGCCGACGGGCTGCGCGACCTCTTCGGGCAGGGGGTGGCCGACGGGTCGCTGCGCGCCGATCTGCAGATCGACCGCTGCATCAGCCAGTACCTCTATTCCCTGCGCAGCGTGATCAATCGCGCGCTCTCCTCGGGCTACTCGTTCCGGACCTTCGATCCCGAGGACTACGTGCGCCACTATCTCGATCTGTTCGCCCGGGCGATCCGGTCGGCCGAGGAGGCGAACCATGCGCGCTAGACCATGCCGAGGATTCCTGATCATTGCGCTCGCCCTGCTGGCGCAGACCGCCGCTGCCGTCGCGACCGAACTGGGGCCGGGCGCCGGCAGCTACCGGATCACCGCGCCCGACGGCGTCGTGCGCATCCCCTTCGAGCTGTTCCGCGACGACATCCGCATGATCGGGGAGATCAACGGCCGGGAAGTGCGGATGCTGATCGACAACGGCTCGCTCTGGGACCAACTCCTGTTCTTCGGCAGCCCCCGGGTCGACGCCCTGGATCTGGAGCGCGACGGCGTGATCGAGGTGCGCGGCAGCGGCGGTGGCGCGTCGACCATGTCCGAGACGGCGTCGAGCGTCGCGCTCAGCTTTCCCGGCATCGAGTTCACGGACCAGCCGGCCGTCATCACCGGCTACGAGCCGGGCCGGCCCAACCTCTGGGAGGGCGCCGAGGGGCAGGTGAGTTCCGCCTTCTTCAAGAACTTCGTGGTGGATGTGGACTTCGACGCCATGGTGCTCACTCTCGTCGAGCCGGAGCGGTTCACGCCGCGTCACGGGGCCACGGTAATCGCCCTCATGCCGTTAGGCGGGGATAGCTGGGCGATCCCCGCGAACGTCACGCTCTGGGACGGGCGGCGCCTGGCGACCGACGTGGCCCTGGACCTGGGCTACGGGCACGCGCTCTCCGTCGCGACCGGTGGTCCGGGCGATTTCGCGGTGCCGCAGGACGCCCTGCCCGCGAGTCTGGGCTGGGGCATGAACGGCGAGATCATAGGACACTTCGCCCGGGTGCCCGGACTCGAGATCGGCGGCCATCGCCTCGTCGACGTGCTCGCCACCTACGAGCCCCACGAGATGAGCGGCTTCGCCGACGCCGAGATCTTCATCGGCATGGGCGTCTTCAGGCAGTTCAACGTTGCCTTCGATTATCCGGGGGAGCGAATCTACGTCGAGCCGAGCCGCCGCTTCGGCGAGCGGGCCGAGCACGACATGTCCGGCCTGGAGCTCCGCCCGGACGGGAACGGGCGTCTCGTCGTGACCCGCGTGCTGCCGGACTCGCCGGCCGCCGAGATCGGCCTGCGGGTGGGCGACCGGATCGACCGTCTCGACGGCCGGCCGGTCACGGACCTCGATCGTGAGGCCCTGCGGGCGCTGATGCGGAGGCCGGGCGAGACGGTGGACCTCGTCTATCTCCGCGACGGCGTGCGCGCCGAGGGGAGTCTCGAGCTCAGGCCCCTGATCTGAAGTCTGGCGCGACCGGGAGGGGGAAGACGGCGCGCGGAACCCGCCGGTCCCGCGCTCTCGACGCTCGCGCTACTTGAGCATCGTCATCTTCCCGCTCCTCACCTCGTCGCCCGCCATCACGCGGTAGAAGTAGAGCCCCGAGGGCAGCCGGCGTCCGGCGTCGTCCCGGCCGCGCCAGGCGATCTCGTGGGGGCCGGCGCTCAGCGTGCCCTCGAAGGGCGCCGCCACCTTCCGCCCGTCGAGGCCGTAGATCTCCACGCTCACCGCCAGGTCGGCCGGCAGGGCGAAGGCGATCACCGTCGCGGGGTTGAAGGGGTTGGGGTGCGCGCCATCGACGACCAGGCGTTCCGGGAGGTCCGTCACGTCGACGGGCAGATCCTGGCATGCGCTCGTCGTGGCCCAGGGCGCGAAGAACACGTTGTCGCTGACGGCGTCGCCCGAGCCCGGGCCGACGCCGCTCGGACCGTCGGCCGCACCCCACCAGCAGTTCTCCGCCCAGAAGGTCGCGACCTGGTCGTAGGCGAGCGTCATCTGGAGGCCGTAGGTCGCATTGCCCTCGAAGCAGCAGTGCACGAGGCGGGCGTAGCCGTGGTTGTCGGCCCGCAGGCCGACGTCGTTGCCGGTCAGCGAGCAATACCACAGATAGGGATTGGCGCCGTATCCGCGCGTGTAGAGGCCCGCGCTGCTGCTCGACTCGACGGTGCACTGCCTGAACTGCGGCGAGGAGCCGTTGACCTCGACGGTGCTGCCGCCGTTGCCGCCGTAGCGGAACTCGCAGTCGGCCAGCCGGCAGGAATCGGCCCGGGCCATGGCGTTGAAGTCGAGCCGCTGCCAGTTGCCCGCGGCGGCGGCCAGGCCCGAGCCGTCGGTGTTGCCGCCGAGATCGTCGCGTGTCGAGGTGAAGGTGACGCCCTCGGCCATCAACCCGCCGGGCTCGGCGGCGCTGGCGATCTCGAAGCGGCCGTACCAGGACTTGATGATCGACCCGTCGGCGATGGTCAGGACCGGGCCCGCCGGGCCTGCGACGTTGATGGTTGTGCTCTCGAGGAAATAGACGAAGCCGTGGGGCAGCGTGGGCATGGTCATCGACTCCGTGACCGTCGAATTGTAGATCCGGATGCCGTTGTACACGTCGTCGCCGCGGGGGACGATGGTGTTGCCGAAGACGAGGTTGTCGAGGCAGTCGAGGTCCGTGGAGATGGGCAGCGTGCTGCCCTGGTTGATCGTGTTGCCGGTGAGGGTGGCGCCGCTTGCGGAACTCGACGTGACATAGAGCGATCCCGCGTTGTCGGTGAAGGTGCAGCCGTTGACGAAGGGCTCGCTGCCGGCCACCTGGATGACGCCGCCGCCGCTGCCGCCGTAGACCAGGTCGCAGTTGGTGATCAGACACGAGTCGGCCCGGGCCATGGCGTTG
>Ga0180436_10002277_pt1 | contig 18338 bp, 14 predicted proteins | sample SS_ome_2_FD_132434 | JGI IMG/M metagenome (GOLD analysis project Ga0180436, IMG submission 132434) | Hypersaline lake sediment archaeal communities from the Salton Sea, California, USA - SS_3_S_2 metaG | ecosystem: Environmental > Aquatic > Non-marine Saline and Alkaline > Hypersaline >...
GCATCAGCGCCCGGCCCAGCCCCCGGCCCCGCACCGAAGCGGCGACATGCAGGTTGTCGACCAGGCAGCCTTCGGGGTGATCGGGCTTCAGCGCGACGAAGCCCGCCAACTCGCTGCCCAGCCGCGACACCAGAACCTCTGCCCCCGTCAGTGCCGCCGCGCCCCAGCGCCGTGTCATGTAGGGGGCCAGCCTGTTCTGCAGCGCCTCGGCGGGCAAAAGCCCCGCATATTCCCGCCGCCAGTTCTCGGCATGCAGGGCGGCGATGGCGGGCAAGTCGGCATGGCTCGCGGTCTCGATCCTCATGCGGCGACCATGCCGCCGCTTCACCGTTCCGGCAAGGGGATGAACTCGGCATCGTCGCCCGGCGGCAGCCGGAACCGCCCGTGTTCCCAATCGCCCGCGCGCCAGGCCTCTTTCGCGGCCTCGATCCGTTCCTTCGAGGAGGCGACGAAATTCCACCAGATATGACGCGGCCCGCCCAGCGTGGCGCCGCCGAGGATCATCAGCCGCGCGCCCGCATCGCCCGCCCCGAGCGACACCCGGTCACCCGGACGGAACACCATCATCTGCCCTGCCTCGAAAACCTGCCCCGCCACCGTGACGCTGCCCGACAGGACATAGACGCCCCGATCCTCGTGTTCGTCGGGCAGCGGGATCGCCGCGCCGGGGTCCAACACCGCGTCGGCGTAAAACATCTCGCTCGGCAGGTGCATCGGCACCCTCTCGCCCCAGGCATTGCCCAGGATCAGCCGCACCTTCTTGCCCTCGCCCGAAAGGACGGGCAGCGCCTCGCGCCCCAGATGGGTGAAACCCGCAGGGTCATCCTCGGCCCCGTCGGGCAGGGCCACCCAGGTCTGCAACCCGAACAGACGGCGCGCGCGCTGCCGTTCCGCGCCATCGGTGCGTTCGGAATGGGTGATGCCGTGACCCGCCATCATCCAGTTCACCGCGCCCGGTTCGATCCACTGGTCGGTGCCGAGGGAATCGCGGTGATGCATGCGCCCGTCCAGCAGATAGGTCACCGTGGCCAGGCCGATATGCGGATGCGGGCGCACGTCGATCCCCTGCCCGGTCAGGAATTCCGCCGGACCCATCTGGTCGAAGAAGATGAACGGCCCGACCATCTGCCGACGCGGCGCGGGCAGCGCGCGACGCACCTCGAAGCCGCCCAGGTCGCGGGCACGGGGGATGATCACCGTTTCGATGGCATCGACCTCGTCGCCGGTCGGGCAATGCGGATCGAGCGCGGGGTTCCAGCTCATGGCGGCCTCCTGTTGCTATGACAGGACACAAGATAGCGCAACTTTTGTCGCACATAAGTACGGTATTTGTCAGCCAAATGTGCGTAAAAGCGCAGATTGCGCAGGCAAGCAGGCGGCGGCACAGTCCCGAACGGAGGATGCATGCGGATCGCCACGTTCAATGTCCAGAACCTGCGCCTGCGCCACGGGCCCGGCGGGCCGCACCTGGACGGTGCGCGCGATGCCGACGATCCGGGCGATGACACGCCGGCCGCCGCAGGGCTCGACCCCGCCGACCGGCGTCTGACCGCCGCCGTGCTGGCCCAGGCGGATGCCGACATCGTCGTTCTGCAAGAGGTGTTCGACCGCGCGACGCTGGATTTCTTCCACGAAAGCTACCTTATTCCGGCGGGCCTTGCGCCCTATCCCGTGCGTCTGTCGCTGGGCGGCAATGACGGGCACGGGCGCAACCTGGCGGTGCTGGCCCGGCGCGCGTTCGACGACGTGGTCAGCCACGCCGCGATGACGGCGGCCGATTTCGGCCTGCCGCCCCTGCCCGGCCGCGACCCGGCCCAGCCCCTGTTCCGGCGCGACCTGCTGATGCTGGACCTGCCCGGCCTCACGCTGCTGGCCGTCCATTTCAAGGCGCCCTGGCCCGACCGCGCCGCCGCCTGGACGGTGCGGCGGCACGAGGCACTGGCACTGCGCCGGGTTATCGAGGCGCGGTTCGCGGCGCCCGAAACGGCACCCTGGCTGATTCTGGGCGATCTGAACGAACCCCATTCGGAACCGTCGCGCGACCGCGCGGCCGCGCCGGTCCTGCCGCCCTTCACGATCGACCTGCTGGACCGTCTGGCACCGGAAGACCGCTGGACCTATGCGGTGCCCGAAGGCGGCCTGCATGCGCGGCCCGACGTGATGCTGGCCTCACCGGCGCTGGCCGCAGCCTTTCCCGATGCCTGCCCCGCGATCCTGCGCGCCGGCCTGGGGCGCGAAACCGGCGCCGCCCCGCCCGCGCTGCCAGGTACCGGCTGGCACCGCCCGCATGCGTCGGATCATGCCGCGCTGGTGGTGGACCTGCCCGGCCTCTGACCCTGCGGCAGGCTGTCGCACAGGCTTGGCGGCGCGTCCTGCAGGCCGATCTTCCTGACCGCGAACAGGAGGAAAGGACGACGCATGTTCAACGGTCTGACGATCTCGCTGCTGATCATCTCGGCCCTGATGATCGGGGCCCCGGCCCTGATGGTCTGGATGCTGGAAGCGGCCTGAAGCCAAGGCGGCCGGGCCCGCCCGGCCGCCGATCACAGCAACGTCCGTTCCACCACCCAGTAGGCACCGACCGCCGCGATGGCCAACGACGCCGGAATGGCGATGACGGCGCGGTACCAGTCGCGATTGCGGAACCACAAGCCCACCGCCAGGAAGGCCACGGCGATCACCGTCAGCTGACCGACCTCCACCCCGACATTGAAGCCCAGAAGCGCCGGAATGAAATTCGCCTCGGGAATGCCGAATTCCTCCAGCACCGAGGCGAAGCCCAGCCCATGCAGCAACCCGAAGCCGAAGACCACGACCGGCCGCCACGGCGTCAGCCCGCGGGCGAACACGTTTTCCACCGCGACATAGACGATCGAGGCCGCGATGATCGGCTCGACAATCGCGCCGGGCACCACGATCCAGCCAAGCGCACCAGCGGCAAGCGTCACGGTATGCGCCAGCGTGAAGGCCGATACCTGCCACAGAAGCGGCCCCAGCCGCGCCGCCAGGAAGAACAGCCCCAGCACGAACAGGATATGGTCTAGCCCCTTGGGAACGATATGGTCGAAGCCCACGGGGATGTATTGCACGAAGGCCTGCCACGGTCCCACACGGTCGCCGCCCGCCAGCGCGATCGGGTCGCTGAGCGTGCCGCCGGGCAGGAAGCCGTCATAGGGTTCGGGCACATCCTGCTGGCGGATCACCAGCGCGCCGTAGCGGGCGGCCCAGCCGATCTCCAGCGTCTCGGACCCCGGCGGCAGCGGCGCGCCGATCCGCAGGGTCGAGGTTCGCGGCAAGTCTTCGTTGGGTTCCTCGGCCACGTAAAGCCCGCGGAATTCCGGCACGATCGGCGTGCCATCGACGCGCAGCACGATATTGGCGGCCATCTGCGGCCAGAAGGCGCGGAACCGGTCTTCCAGCGCGGCCGGCGAAAGCGCGCGCAACCGGTCGTATTCCGCCGCCTCGGGTGCGTCGTTGGTATCGGAATAGCGCGACAGGTCGATCCCGGCCACCAGCGCCTCGGCGCCCAGCCTGATTTCCAGGTCCAGCCCGCCATCGACCACGCGCAGATCGCCGATGGCCGGCAGAACCTCGTGCGCGCGGCCCGGCAGGCTGGCCGCCAGCAGAAACACAGCGATCACACTTGACGCCAGAACTGCGTGCCACATCCTTGCCGCCATGCCGATCATCCGTTCCATCGCGACAATCCTTTGTCTGGTCTGCTGGGCGCTGCCCGTCCGGGCCCACGAATTGTGGATCGAACCGGCTGAAGCCCGGTTCGAGGCCGAGGGTAGGATCACCGCCGACCTTGTCAACGGCGAAGGCTTTGCGGGCCGCCGCCTGCCCTATCTCGACCGGGACATCCGGCGCCTGACCCTGCATCTGGGCGACAGGCAGGCCCCGGTGACCGGCCGGCTGGGCGACATTCCCGCGATCTCGGCCGCGCCGCTGGGCGAGGGCCTGCATGTCGTGGCCTACGAATCCGCGCCGACGTCGTTGCGCTACGGCGATTTCGACAAGTTCGCGGCGTTCGCGGAACACAAGGATCTGGGCGATGTGGCCGCCATGACCCGCGCCCGCGGCCTGCCGGTCGGCCCGCTGACCGAAATCTACGGCCGCTATTCGAAGGCGCTGATCGCCGTGGGCCACGGCAATGGCACCGATCAGCGCCTTGGCCTTGCAACGGAATTCGTGGCGCTCGACCCGCCGCGGGCGGGCACATGGATGCGCCTGCAACTGTTTGGTCCCGACGGTCCGCGTGCCGACGCGCAGGTCGAATGGTTCGCGCGGGCCGGTGACGGCAGCGTTGCCGTTTCGCGTCTGCGCACCGACGCCGAAGGGATCGTCGCCGTGCGGCTTGAGGCCGGGCACGATTACATGGCCGATGCGGTTCTGCTGCGCCCCCCCGGCCCGGCCCTGTCGCAAGAGACTGGCGCGGCGTGGGAGACGCTTTGGGCCAACCTGCTTCTGCGCCTGCCCTGAACGGCATCGCGAAATGGCGAATTCGCGTCGCGAAACGGGGCGGACCCGTGCCGCCCGGCCCGCTAACCTATCCCAATGGATGAGATCACGCCGCCCTCCGGTTGTATGGGGCGACCAACCCGAAACGGTAACGAGTTCCGAGGTCCGGATGAACAGCATCACGAAACCCCCGCGCCGGTGCGACCGGCTGGTCCTGGTCAGCGACGACACGATTCTGGGTGACTTCTTCCGCGACACGGTCGGGCCGGGCCTGTCGCTTGCCATCGAAACCGTCCCCGTCCGGTTGAGCGAGGCGCGCCTGACCCGGCTGGAGGCCGAAAGCGGCCTTGTGCTAGACCAGCGCAGCTTCGACCAGATCGAGAACGACCTTGCCGAAAACCGCCCTTCGGTGCCGGTGATCCTGGTGACCGGGCAGCTGGACCGCACCACGGTGCGGCGACTTCTGGCCATCGGCGGCAATGCCATCGTGCCCACCAGCTACGAACGCCAGCTGTTCCTGAACGCGGTGACCTTCGCGATCTCGGGCGACCATTTCTTTCCGTCGACGCTTTGGATGCCCTATCTGGAGGAAACCCTGGCCGTGGGCGCCCCGCAGGGCAGCGCGCGCAATGGCGGGCCGTTGACCCGGCGCGAACATGACGTGCTGTGCGAACTGGCCCGCGGCAAGACCAACAAGATGATCGCCTTCAGCCTTGGCATATCCGAGCCGACGGTGAAGATGCACCTGGCGCATCTGGGCAAGAAGCTGGGCGTCGGCAACCGCACCCAGCTTCTGACCCGCGCGATCCGCCAGGGTCTGATCCCCGATCTGGCGATTGGCCGCGAAGGCACTTCGACGCCACCGGCGGCCTGAGCCTATTCCGCGGCGTGACGCGGCCGGTTCACGCCGGTCTCGCCCACCCGCAACCGAAGATCCGCCAGCTCGGTACGCATCGCCTGCAATTCCGCCGCCAGCTTCTCGGGTGCCGGGGCTTCGGGTTCGTCCTCCTTCTTGCCGACGAACCGGCCGAAAAGGCGGGACAGGAGAACCGCGAAATCGTCCATGATCAGGTAGAAGGACGGCACGATCAGCAGGCTGAGCACGGTCGACATGATGATCCCGCCGATCACCGCCGTGGCCATCGGCGCGCGGAACGTACCGCCCTCGCCCACCCCCAGGGCCGAGGGTAGCATGCCCGCCGACATCGCGATCGAGGTCATGATGATCGGCTGCGCCCGCTTCTTGCCGGCCTCGACCATCGCCTCCAACCGGTCATGGCCGCGATTGCGCATCTCGATGGCGAAATCGACCAGAAGGATCGCGTTCTTGGTGACGATCCCCATCAGCATCAGGATGCCGATCAGGACCGGCATCGAGACCGGCGAAGAGGTCAGGATCAGCGCCGCCGCGACCCCGCCGATGGCCAGCGGCAGCGAAAACAGAATGGTGAAGGGCTGAATCACGCTGCCGAACAGTAGGATCAGAACGGTCAGCACCAGCATCAGGCCCATGACCATCGCGTTGACGAAGCTTTGCACCAGTTCCTGCTGCACCTCGGCATCGCCCGATTCCGCCACCCGCACACCCGGCGGCAGATCGACCGAGGCAACGATCTCGTTGAACCGCGCGGTGGCGGTGCCCAGCGCCACGCCCGGCGGCAGGTTGGCCCCGATCGTGGCCAGCCGTTCGCGGTTCTTGCGTTCCACCGCGCTGGGGCCTTCGGCGATCTCGATCGCGGCGACGGCCGACAGCGGCACGGTCGTGCCCGTGGCGGTCGGCACCCGCAGCGCGCCGAGCCGCACGAGATCGTCGCGCGTGGCCTCGTCCAGCTGCACGCGCACCGGTACCAGCCGGTCGTCGACCGAAACCTTGGCCAGCGCCGCGTCGTAATCACCGATCGTGGCCACCCGCACCGTGTCGGCGATGGCACGCGTGGTCACGCCCAGCCGCGCGGCCTCGGCCATCATCGGGCTGATCTGCACCTCGGGGCGCGGCAGCGCGCCTTCGGCCGCGACATTGGCCAGCAGCGGTTCGCCCCGGAGCGCGCCTTCCAGCCGCGCCACGGCCTCGTTCAGCGCTGCCTCGTCATCCGACAGGATCGAGAACGAGATGTCGCGTTCACCCCGGTCGTTCAGCTTGTAGGCGCGGATATCGGGGATCTCGTCCAGCTTGGCGAAGATCGCGGCCTCGACATCCCATTGCGGGATCGTCCGGCCCGTATTCTCGACCGCGGGCACCAGATCGCCCAGAACCGGGATCGCGCGGCCGATCTCGGACAGTTTCAGCGCCAGCGAATGATCCAGCCGGTCCAGAAGCACGGTGAACGACGCGCGGCGGATATCGCGGTCGCCGGTGGGCGAGGAACCGCCCAGCACGAAGACGTCGCGCACCCCCTCGATATCGGCGATGGCCCGGCGCATCGCCTCGGTCTTGGCCTCGGTTTCCTCGAGCGTCGAACCGGGGGGCAGTTCCACGCTGATCGGGATGCGGCTGACATCCTCGGGCGGGATGAAGCTGCCCGGCACCTGCGCCATGAAGTAAAGCGACACGCCCAGCACCCCGAAGGCCAGAAGCAGCGTCAGGTAACGCAGCCGCATCGTGATCCGCACCAGCCAGGAATAGCCGCGCATCAGCGGGCCCGGCCCCCTGTCCTCGTGCGCGGCATCCTTCGGGCTCATCAGGTAGGCGGCCATCATCGGCGTGATCAGACGCGCCACGATCAGCGAGAAGATCACGGCGATGGCCACTGTCAGGCCGAACTGGCTGAAATATTGCCCCGGTATCCCCGGCATGAACGACACCGGCACGAAGACCGCGACGATGGTGGACGACGTCGCGATGACGGCAAGCCCGATCTCGTCGGCGGCATCCATAGCCGCACGGAACGGCGATTTGCCCATCCGCATGTGTCGGGCGATGTTCTCGATCTCGACGATCGCGTCATCGACCAGGATGCCCGTGGCCAGCGTGATCGCCAGGAACGACACGAGGTTGAGCGAGAAGCCGAGAAGATCCATCACGAAGAACGTGGGAACCGCCGACAGCGGCAACGCGACGGCGGCGATGATCGTCGCGCGCCAGTTGCGCAGGAAGGCCAGCACCACCAGCACGGCAAGGATCGCGCCCTCGATCAGCGTGTGCAGCGCGCTTTCGTAATTGCCGTAGGTGTAGAACACGGTGTCATCGACCCGGTCGATTGCGACCTGCGGGTTTTCGGTGCGCAAGCTGTCGATCGCCTCGGTCGCGACCTCGGCCACGCTGACTTCGGAGGCACCCTTGGCGCGGAACACGGCGAAGGTCACGACCGGTTCGCCGTTGAACCGGCTGAACGACCGCGGTTCCTCGTAGGTGTCGGTGATCGTGCCCAGATCGGCCAGGGTGACGAAACGACCGTTGGGCAGGGCGATTGGCGTCTTGGCCAGATTGTCGGCGGTGTTGGCATCGCCCAGCGTGCGGATCGCCTGTTCGCCGCCCGCCACCTTGGCCCGGCCCGCGCCCAGATCGGCATTGGTGGCCGACAATTGCTGGCTGACCGCCGCGGCGGTGATGCCGAAACTGTTAAGGCGGCCGGGGTCCAGCTCCACCCGGATCTCGCGGTCGGCGCCGCCGTAGCGGTCCACCCGGCCGATGCCGGGCCGACCCTGCAACGCGCGGATCACTTCATCGTCGACGAACCACGACAATTCCTCCAGCGTCATGTCGGCCGAGGAAACCGCATAGGTCAGGATCGCCTGCCCCTCGACATCGATGCGGCTGACGATCGGGGTTTCGACGCTGCCCGGCAGGTCGCCCAGGATCTGGTCGATCGCGTCCTTGGTGTCCTGCACGGCCTTCTCGGTCGGCACTTCCATGCGGAATTCGACCAGCGTCTGCGACACGCCGTCGGTGACGGTGGACATGACGTTCTTGACGCCGGTGATCCCGGCCACCGCGTCCTCGATTTCCTTCGTGACCTGCTTTTCCAGCTCGGCCGGCGCGGCGCCTGCCTGGGTGACCGACACCGCCACCAGCGGCACGTCGATATTCGGAAACCGCGTGATCGGCAGCGTGTTGAACGACTGCCAGCCCAGCACCATCAGCATGACGAATGCCAGGATCGGCGCGATCGGGTTCCGGATCGCCCAGGCGGAGAAATTCATCTGTCTGCCCTCAATTCGCCATGGCGGTTTCGGCCGCCACCGGGTTCACCTGGTCGCCGGGCCGCACGAACGCCCCGGCCCGCGCCACGATGCGGTCACCCGGCGCCAGCCCGCCGGTGATCGTGACCCGGCCGCCATCGCGGATGCCGGTTTCGACCGCGACGCGGCTGACCATGCCGGCGCCATCGACCTTCAGCACGCTGCCGTTGGCCACCGCCGTCACGGGAACGGTCAGGCCGGTTTCGCGCGCCACCTCGATTTCGGCCTCGCCAAAGAGGCCGGGCTTCAGCCCTTCCGTGGCAGGCAGCGTGATCCGCACGCGGCCGAGGCGGCTTTGCAGGTCGATCGTCGGCTCGACCATCCGCACGCGGCCTTCAAGCGGTTGCGCCAGCCCCGCCAGCCGCAGGCCGACCGGCTGACCGGGCGCGATCCGCGCCAGATCGGCCTCGGCCACGTCGGCATGCAATTCCATCCGACCGCCGCGCGCGATCACGAACATCGGCGCGCCCGCGGCGGTCGCGATGGCCCCCTGCCGGGCATTGCGCTCGATCACCAGCCCCGCGACCGGGGCGACGACGCGGGTGCGTTCAAGCCGCAGGTCGACATCGGCGATCTGCGCGTCGATCACGCCCAGCTGCGCGCGCGCCACCGCCAGACCCTGTTCGGCCGCCGTCACCCGCGCGCGGGCCGAGATGGCGTTGGCCTGCGCCTGGTCCAGCGCGGCCTGGGTCGCCGTGCCGCGGCGGCGCAAATCCTCGGTCCGGACCGCCACGCGCTCGGCCTCTTCGGCGGCGGCGCGGGCATCGGTGACGCTGGCCTTTGCCTGCGCGACCGACGCCTCGGCCGAGGCACGCGACGCCACCAGTTGACTGCGCTGCAAGTCCAGCGCCGACACCGACAGGCGCGCCAGCATCTGCCCCTGTTCGACGAAATCGCCCAGTTCGGCCCCCAGCTCCTCGACCGCCTGCCCCTCGATCTGCGGGGCGACATGCACCCGTTCCTCGGGTTCCACGAGGCCCGAGGCCAGCACCCGGCCGACCAGCTCGCTTTCGGTGACCGGCGCCACGGTGATCGCGGGCAGCGACACTTCGGCCAGCGCCGGCGCGGTCAGGATCGTCAGGGCGGCAAGCGCGCCGCGAAGCTTGGTCAACATCTGTCAGGGCTCTTCTGTCTGCGGGGCGGTGGCCGACGCGGCCGCCTCGCCCAGGAATTGATCGACGATGCGCAGAACCAGCGCGTGCAATTCGGGGCTTGGCGCGACCTTGGTGCAATGACCCGCCCCGCAGGATTGCACCGCGGTGCCCTTCACCATCAGGATGATCAACTGCGTCTGCGCGCGGAACCGATCCGCGGCCACCTCGTGCGGCACCTTCGCGATCAGCGCGAAGACCCGCGTGACATAGGCCTGGATCGATTGTTCCATCCGCTCGCGTATCTCGGCGATCTCGGGGCGGCGGGTGGCGGCGGCCTCGATCTCGGCCCACAGCGCGCCCTCTTCCTCGCCGGTCGTCTCCAGCCGGTTGCGGATCACCGCCACCATCGCTTCGCGCGGCGAGGGCGCGGCGATGATGGCCGAGAAATCCTCGGCCACGCGATCCATGTCGCGCTGCACCATCGCCTCGACGATGGCGTTCTTGGACGGAAAGTAGCGGTAGAAATTGCCCGCGCTCATTTCCGCGGCGCGCGCCAGATCCTGCATCGACGCGCCGTCGAACCCCTTTTGCGCGAACACGCCCTTGATCCGGTCGAGGATCTCGACCGTACGAGGATCGGGCGTGGCGATATCGGCGTCGGCGGTCATGGCATCTCTTGAGAATGAACGTTCATTCTCGCCATATAACCCAGTCCGCAAGGGTTCAAGCACCATGACGTGAATTTTTCGCTGCCTTGCAGCAATTCCATGCACTTTTCCGTGACGCCCGCCCCGTGCTAGCGTCGCCTGCCGCTGAAACGGAGGGGCAGATGCAGATGTCGGGGGCCGGCGAGACCGGCCGGCGCCGCCTTTGGCAGGCGATCGTCGCGGGGCTGGGCCTGCTGGCGTTGCTGCTGGTGGGGCTTTTCGTGCATGACCGCGCGCGCCAGGCGTTTCTGGACGATACGCTGCGCCGCGGCGACACCACGCTCCGGCTGGCGGTCTCGACCCTTCAGGCAAGGCTCGACCGGTTCGAACGCCTGCCTCGCCTGATCGCCGAACAGCAGGTGATCCGGCAACTGGCGGTCGAGCCCGATAACCCGGCCCTGGTGCCGGCGGCCAATGCCTACATGGAACGCATCGCCAGGACGCTGGGCGCCTCGGACGTCTATTTCATGGATATCGACGGCACGACACGCGCCGCCTCGAACCACGCCAAGCCGACCTCCTTCGTGGGTCACAACTTCGCCTTCCGCCCGTATTTCCACGACGCGCTGGACGGCGGCGAAGGCCGGTTCTACGCGCTTGGCATCAATTCGGGCAAGCGCGGCTATTATTTCGGCGCGCCGGTGCGGGTCGGTGGCACGATCCGCGGCGTTCTGGTCTTCAAGATCGACCTCGACGCGATCGAGGATGCCTGGCGCGGCGGCGACGACCAGATCGTGGTGACCGATCCGGGCGGGATCGTGTTCCTGTCGTCGCGGTCCGACTGGCTGTTCCGGCCGATGACGGAACCGACCGCCGCGGACCTGGCCGAAACCCGCGCGACCCGCCGCTATGCCGATACCGACCTCGACGCGACCCCGCTTCTGCGGCCGACCGGCGAGGAAGGCCTGGTGGATATCGCGCTTGGCGATCGCAGGATGACGATGCTGAAGCGTTCCGAGCCGATGGTCGCGGCGGGATGGACCGTTTCGGTCCTGCTCGACACCGCGCCCGCCGAACGCCAGGCCCGGACCCTGACGCTTGCCGTGGTGTTGGCCCTGGGCCTGGGCGCGCTGGCCGCTGCCGCCCTGATCCAGCGCCGCGCGCGGTTGCGCGAACGTCTGGCCCTGCAAGAGGCCGCGCAGGCCGAACTGGAGCGCCGCGTGGTCGAGCGGACGGCCGAACTGGCCGCGCTGAACCGAACGCTGGAGGGCGAGGTCGCCGAACGTATCCAGGCCGAGGCCGATCTGCGCCAGGCGCAGGCCGATCTGGTCCAGGCCGCGAAACTGGCCGCGTTGGGGCAGATGTCGGCCGCGCTGAGCCACGAATTCAACCAGCCGCTTGCCGCCGCGCGCACCTATGCCGAAAACGCGCTGACCCTGCTCGACCGCGGCCGCACCGACGAGGCGCGCGGCAATGCCGAACGCATCCTGTCGCTGATCGACCGGATGACCGGCCTCAGCCGGCATCTGCGCACCTTCGCCCGCAAGCCGGGGCAGAAGGTGGGCACCGCCACCCTGCCCGAGATCATCGCCGCCGCGTCCGAGATCGCGGGCCCCCGCCTGCGCGCCGCCGAGGCCGAGTTGAGCCTCGACATCGCGCCCGACCTGCCCGCCGTGGCCGCCGGACCGCTGCGGCTGGAGCAGGTTCTCGTCAACGTGCTGACCAATGCCGCCGACGCGGTCGACGGTACCGCCGACCGGCGCATCCACGTTACCGCCAGCGCCACCGAAACCGGCGCGCGGATCACGGTGCGCGACCATGGGCCGGGTGTGCCCGCAAGCCTGCGCGACCGCATCTTCGACCCGTTCTTTTCCACCAAGGGCGTCGGCAAGGGGCTGGGCCTGGGCCTGTCGATTTCCTACAATATCATCCGCGACTTCGGCGGCACGCTGTCTGTTGCCGACGCCCCCGGCGGCGGCGCCGCCTTTCATGTCGACCTGTTGCGAGCCGCGGCCAGGAACGCTGCATGAGCACCACGACCCGTATCCTTCTGATCGACGACGAACCCGACCTGCGCGCCTCCACCGCGCAGGCGCTCGACCTCGCCGGTTTCGCGGTTCAGGAATTGTCGCAGGCCGATCGCGCGCTCGACCTCGTCGGGTTCGGCTATCCCGGTGTCGTGATCACCGATATCCGGATGCCGGGCACCGACGGGCTGACGCTGATGAACCGCGTGCACGAGATCGACCGCGACATTCCGGTGATCCTGATCACCGGGCATGGCGACGTGCAACTGGCCGTGCGCGCGATGCGCGAAGGCGCCTACGACTTCATCGAGAAGCCGTTCTCGGCCTCGCAACTGGCCGAGATCGCGGCACGGGCGGCCGATTACCGGCGCCTGGTGCTTGAAAACCGGCTGCTGCGCGCCGCCGCCGGCCAGGCCGACGACCTGGAAACCCGCCTGATCGGGCGCTCGGCCGCCATGGTCGATCTGCGCCGCCGCATCCGCACCCTTGGCCCGGCCGAGGCCGATGTTCTGATCGTGGGCGAAACCGGCACGGGCAAGGACCTTGCCGCCCGCGCGCTGCACGACCTGTCGCCGCGCGCCGCGCGCCCCTTCATCGCCATCGATTGCGCGGCCCTTCCCCCCGGCCTGATCGAAAGCGAATTGTTCGGCCACGAGGCGGGCGCCTTCGCCGGGGCGCTCAGGCCCCGCGTGGGCAAGTTCGAACATGCCCGCGGCGGCACGATCCTTCTGGACGATATCGGGTCGATGCCGATCGAGACGCAGGGCAAGCTTCTGCACGTGATCGAACGGCGCGAGATCACGCGGCTGGGTTCGAACGACAGCCTGCCGCTTGACGTGCGGTTCATGGCCACAAGCCGCGCGGCGCTGGAGGACGAGGTCGCCGCCGGAAGGTTCCGGGCCGACCTGCTTTATCGCCTGAACGTCGTGACCCTGGCGGTGCCGCCGCTGTCGGCCCGGCGCGAGGACGTGCCGATGCTGTTTCTAAAGCTGGTGGCCGAGGCCGCGCAGCGCCACCGGATCGATCCGCCCGCCCCGCCCCCAGCCCTCGTGGCCGAGATCGCGTCACGCGACTGGCCCGGCAATGTCCGCGAACTCAGAAACGCCGCCGACCGCTACGCACTTGGCCTCGGCCCGGCCACCGGCACCGATACGGGCGATGCGCCGCAGCGCCTGGCCGACCGCGTCGCCGCCTTCGAACGGCGCGAGATCGAGGCGGCGCTTGCCGCCCATGGCGGCGCCCTCAAGCCGGTCTACGAATCCCTCGGCCTGTCGCGCAAGACGCTGTGGGAAAAGATGCAGAAACACGGGATCGACAAGCAGGCGTTCGGCGAGGCCGACTAGCGGCCCCGGCGCGATACGCGCCATTCCGGCCGGGCGTGCGCCAGACATTTCCCGGCACGGGGCAAAAGCATCGGGTCTGGACCGAAGCGAGTGACCCAACTGGCCCTATGGCGCCGGCGCGCGATGATGTTCAGTATCCGGCAATCCGCCCCTTTTTCCGATGGAGCCCCGCGATGGACGGCACGATTTCCGACAACGACATCTCCGGCATCGTCGCCGCCGACAAGGCGCATGTCTGGCACCACCTGGTGCAGCACAAGCCGTTCGAGGCCGGCGATCCGCGGATCATCATCGAGGGCAAGGGCCTGCGCGTCTGGGACGCGCGCGGCAAGGAACATATCGATGCCGTCTCGGGCGGGGTCTGGACCGTGAACGTGGGCTACGGGCGCGAAAGCATCGCCGATGCCGTGCGCGATCAGCTGATCCGCATGAACTATTTCGCCGGTGCCGCGGGGTCGATCCCCGGTGCGCAATTCGCGGACCGGCTGATCTCCAAGATGCCCGGCCTTTCCCGCGTCTATTACTGCAACTCCGGCTCCGAGGCGAACGAGAAGGCGTTCAAGATGGTCCGCCAGATCGCGCACAAGCGCTACGGCGGCAAGAAACACAAGATCCTCTACCGCGACCGCGACTATCACGGCACCACGATCGGCTGCCTGAGCGCGGGCGGCCAGGACGAGCGCAACGCGCAATACGGACCGTTCACACCCGGTTTCGTGCGGGTGCCGCATTGCCTGGAATACCGCCGCCACGAACAGGAGGGCGCGCCCGAGACGCATTACGGCGAATGGGCGGCCGAGCAGATCGAGAAGGTGATCCTGGCCGAAGGCCCCGACACGGTGGGCGCGCTCTGCCTCGAACCGGTCACCGCGGGTGGCGGCGTCATCCCCGCGCCCGAGGGCTATTGGCCCAAGGTGCAGGAGATCTGCCGCAAGTACGACATCCTTCTGCATATCGACGAGGTCGTCTGCGGCGTCGGCCGCACCGGTACCTGGTTCGGCTATCAGCATTACGGGATCGAACCCGACATGGTCACCATGGCCAAGGGCGTGGCCTCGGGCTATGCCGCCATCGCCTGCCTGGTGACGACCGAGGCGGTGTTCGACCTGTTCAAGGCCGATCCCGACGACCCGATGGATTATTTCCGCGACATCTCGACCTTCGGGGGCTGCACCGCGGGCCCGGCTGCGGCGCTGGAAAACATGCGCATCATCGAGGACGAGGGGCTGCTGGACAACACGCTGAAGATGGGGGCGCGGACGCTCGACAACCTGCAGGCCCTGATGGACCGTCACGCCGTCATCGGCGACGTGCGCGGCAAGGGCCTTTTCTGCGGCGCTGAACTGGTGGCCGACCGCGCCACCAGGGAACCGGCGCCCGAAAAGATGGTGCAGGCCGTCGTGGCCGATTGCGCGGCGCAGGGCGTCCTGATCGGCGCCACCAACCGGTCCGTGCCGGGGCGCAACAACACGCTGTGCCTGTCGCCCGCGCTGATCGCGACACCCGACGACATCGACCAGATCACCGGCGCGATCGACAAGGCCCTGACCAAGGTCTTCGGCTGACGGCACCGGCGGCCGGGCAATCCCGGCCGCAAGGATTGGAGGCGGGTTGACCGACCAGGCCAGGGGTATTCTGCTGACGACACTGGGCGTTCTGGCCATCGTGCCGGACAGCCTGCTGATCCGGCTGATCGATGCCGGCGTGCTGACCGTGGCCTTCTGGCGCGCGGCCATCGCGGCGAGTGTGATCCTGGCCGGTGTCGCGCTGGTCGAACGCGGCCGCACCCTGACGGTTCTGCGCCGGTTGGGGCGCGGCGGCATGGTCTATGCCTTCTTCATGGGGATCGGCACGCTTCTGTTCGTCTTGGCGGTGCAGCTGACGGCCGTTGCCAACGCCGTCTTCATCGTCTCGGCCACGCCGGTCTTCGCCGCCCTGGCCAGTCGGCTGTTCCTGGGCGAACGGATCAGCCGCCGCATGGGCTGGACCATTGCCCTGTCACTTGCCGGGGTCGGCATCATCACCGCCGGTTCGCACGAGACCGCCGGCGCGACGCTGCTGGGCGATCTCTGCGCACTGGGAACGGCGATGGCACTGGCCATGGCATTCACCGCGGCGCGCAAGTCGCGGCATGTCTCGATGGTGCCGGCCGCGGGCGTGGCCTATCTGATGACCACCGTCGCACTTCTGCCCTTTGCCCGCCCCGAGACGATGCAGGGCATGGACTGGACCTATGCCCTGATCCTGGGCGGGTTCTTCGTGCCGATCGGCACCAGCCTGATGGCGATGGGCCCGCGTTACATCCCGTCGGCCGAGGTTTCGCTTCTGCTGTTGCTGGAGGCGATCCTCGCGCCGATCCTGATCTGGATCGTGCTGGACGAGGCGCCGGGCAATGCCGCCCTTGCGGGCGGGGCGCTGGTGATCTGCGTGCTGGTCGTGTCGAACGCCATCGCGCTGCGCCGGGCCCGCGCCGCGGCGCTGCCACCGCATCCCTGATCTGCGTAACGCCAGTTGCCAAACCGCGTTAGGTCCAGAATGATCGCCGCATGGCGATCTCGGTGGACATGTTCTTTCTCGACCCGGCCCACCAGGGCACGCTGCAAGGCCAGATCCGGCAGATCGTGGCCGCGGCGATCCTGTCGGGCCGGTTCCGTCCGGGCGAGAAATTGCCCTCTTCGCGCAGGCTGGCCACGCATCTGGGGGTCAGCCGGATCACCGTGACGCTGGCTTATGCCGAACTCGTGGCCTCGGACTTTCTGACCGCGCGGGGCCGCGCGGGGTATTTCGTATCCGACGAGGCGCCGCAACCGCCCTCTTTCCAGCCGCCCGCTCCAAGCGCGCCGCCGCTGGACTGGCACGGCCGGATCGCCCACCGCCGCCCCCGTGCCGCCGGCCCCGACAAGCCGCGCGACTGGGCGCGGTACCGGTTTCCCTTCATCTACGGCCAGCCCGACCGGGCGCTGTTCGACCGCGCAAATTGGCGGCTTTGCGCGATGCAGGCGCTGGCCCCGAAGGATTTCGAGGCACTGGCCGCCGACCAATACGATGCCGACGACCATTACCTGGTGGAATTCATCCTGCGTCACATCCTGCCGCGTCGCGGCATCCTTGCCCGGCCCGAGGAGGTGCTGGTGACGATGGGGGCGCAGAACGCGTTGTGGCTGGCCGCGCAGGTGCTGCTGGAACCGGGGCGCCGTGCGGCGATCGAAGACCCCTGCTATCCCGCCCTGCGCGGCATTCTCGACACCACGGGGGCCGACATCCTGCCCATCGCCGTCGATGCCGAAGGCCTGCCGCCCGCCACGCTGCCCGACGGCACCGACGTGGTATTCACCACGCCCAGCCACCAATCGCCAACCAATGCCACGATGCCGCGCGACCGGCGGTTGGCGCTGTTGTCCCGCGCGCGAGAGATCGGCGCGGTCGTGATCGAGGACGATTACGAATTCGAGATGGCGTTTCTCGGCGCGCCCCTGCCCGCGCTGAAGTCGCTCGACCGGGACGGTCGGGTGATCTATGTCGGTTCGTTGTCCAAGGCGCTGTTTCCGGGTCTGCGGCTCGGCTATCTCGTCGGGCCGGAACCGTTCCTGCGCGAGGCGCGGGCGCTTCGGGCCACGGTGCTGCGCCACCCGCCCGGCCATGTGCAGCGCACGGCGGCGCATTTCCTGTCGCTGGGGCATTACGACGCGCAGGTTCACCGGATGGGCCGGGCCTTTCGCGAACGGCGCGCCGTCATGGCCCGCGCGATCGAGGAAGCGGGGCTGGTCGTGGCCGGGCGCGGCGCCTTCGGTGGATCGTCGTTCTGGATGCGGGCGCCCGAAGGCGTCGATACCGACGCCCTGGCCCGGACCCTGCGCGCCCGCGACGTATTGATCGAACCCGGCGCCCCGTTCTTTTCGGGCCCGGAACCGCCGCGCGACTTCTACCGCCTCGCCTATTCGTCGATCGATGCGGGGCGGATCACCGAAGGCATCCAACGCATCGCCGAGGCCCTGGCCGAGCATCGCGGGAACTGGACCTAAAATCCACCCCTTCCTGGCCCTATCCGGTCCTGCCGCACCTGCCTATTGTCACGCGCGACAGGCCCCAGACCGGCGACAGGAGGGACGACGATGAAGATGACGACCGAAGAAGCCTTCGTGAAGGTTTTGCAGCGGCACGGGATCGAACATGCCTTCGGCATCATCGGTTCGGCCTTCATGCCGATCTCGGACCTGTTTCCCAAGGCGGGCATCACCTTCTGGGACTGCGCGCACGAGGGGTCCGGCGGGATGATGGCCGACGGCTATACCCGCGCCACCGGCAAGATGAGCATGATGATCGCCCAGAACGGGCCGGGCATCACCAATTTCGTCACGGCCGTCAAGACGGCTTACTGGAACCACTCGCCGCTTCTCCTCGTCACGCCGCAGGCCGCCAACAAGACGATTGGCCAGGGCGGGTTCCAGGAGGTGGAACAGATGGCCGCCTTCAAGGACATGGTCGCCTATCAGGAGGAGGTGCGCGACCCCAGCCGCATCGCCGAGGTTCTGAACCGCGTCATCCTCAATGCCCGCCGCGCCAGCGCGCCCGCGCAGATCAACATAC
>Ga0180436_10002279_pt1 | contig 18331 bp, 14 predicted proteins | sample SS_ome_2_FD_132434 | JGI IMG/M metagenome (GOLD analysis project Ga0180436, IMG submission 132434) | Hypersaline lake sediment archaeal communities from the Salton Sea, California, USA - SS_3_S_2 metaG | ecosystem: Environmental > Aquatic > Non-marine Saline and Alkaline > Hypersaline >...
AGCGCATATCCCGGTGCCTCGGACGCGCAAAGCGGTTCGATCAGAAGCGAGCGTTTCGGCGCGCGCCGGGCCGCCCAGCCGAGGTTGGCCACGAAGGTCGCGCGCGCCTCGGCCCCGTCCGCAGGCCCGGCCAGCAGCACGACATGGTGGGCTTTCAGCACGTCGGCATAGCGCAACGCGCGGTCGAAATCGCGGCGGAACCGGTCTTCCAGCCCCGGAACGGCGGCGAAGCCGCGCTGCCCGCCGGTCCAGTTCGGCGGCGGGGCGCACATCATTGCCATTTCCAGCCCGTTCATGATCAGCGCCGTTCGCGTTTCGGTCGCCGACGCCTCGTAGGGGTAGGGAATTTCCACGGCATCGAAGCCGGCCGCCTTCGCGGCGGCGAAGCGTTCCATGAACGGCAATTCGGTGAACAGATGGCCGAGCGAGGCCGCGACGCGCATCGTCAGGGCAACTCTGCCGAGGGGATGACGGGGAAGAAGGCGCCGCCCGACCAGAGACCGAACCAGCGCGTGCCGTCATGGTCGGCATGATCCCCGATATCGACAAGGCGGTAGAACGTCTTGCGGTCGATCCGCGCCTCCAGCGCTGCGCGGACCAGCACATAGGGTGCCGGTTCGCCCGTTTCGGGGTCGCGGATCACGCGGATCGGGTGGTCGGGCCCGGCCGTGACATGGTCGCCCACATTCGTCTCGAAGGTGATCGTCCGGTCGCGGCCCTGGCCAGCAACCTCGGCGTCGAGCGCGATGAAGGGCACGTCCTCGACATGGACGGTGACCTTTTCGACGGGTGTCACCAGCACGTATTCGTCGGCGTCCTTGCGCAGGATGCGCGAAAACAGCCGCACCAGCGGCATCCGCCCGATCGGCGTGCCCTGGTAGAACCACGTTCCGTCGCGCCGGATCTCCATTCCGATATCGCCGCAATGCGGGGGGTTCCACTTGTGCACGGGCGGCAACCCGTCTTTCGCCGCCGCGCTGGCGGCCTGGGCAAGGGTGTCGGCAGAGGGTTTCACGGACATTTGTGGACGCGTCTTTTTTGCCGGTGGTGACGGGCGGGTTATGTGCCTTATTGTCTGACCATATAGGACGGGAAAGAGGGCTTGTCATGGCCGGGACGACGGAAGAAGGCACCGCACTGGTGGCCGAGATCGAGGCACTGGGCGCGAAACTGGCCGAGGCGCAGGCGATGATCGACCGCCGCTTCATCGGGCAGGGCCGTGTCGTCGAGCTCAGCCTGGCGGCGATGCTGTGCGGCGGGCACGGCCTGCTGGTGGGCCTGCCGGGCCTGGGCAAGACGCTTCTTGTCGATACGCTGTCGACGGTGATGGGGCTCGGGTCGAACCGTATCCAGTTCACGCCGGACCTGATGCCGGCCGACATCCTGGGCTCCGAGGTGCTGGAAACCGCGGCCGACGGCAGCCGCGCCTTCCGCTTCATCGAGGGGCCGATCTTCTGCCAGCTTCTGATGGCCGACGAGATCAACCGCGCCAGCCCCCGCACCCAGTCGGCGCTTTTGCAGGCGATGCAGGAACGCGAGGTGACGGTGGCGGGCCAGCATCGCGCGCTGGGCAGGCCGTTCCACGTTCTGGCCACCCAGAACCCGATCGAGCAGGAAGGCACCTATCCGCTGCCCGAGGCGCAGCTGGACCGGTTCCTTGTCCAGATCGATGTCGAATATCCCGACCGCGATACCGAACGCGACATCCTGCTGGCCACGACGGGGATCGAGACGGCCCAGATTTCGCAGGTCTTCGATGCCGAGGCGCTGATCGCCGCGCAACAGACGATCCGCCGGATGCCGGTGGGCGAGGGCGTGGTGGAACTGATCCTCGACCTGGTGCGCGCCTGCCGTCCGGGCGAGGCGGAAGCCGGCGAGCGGGTGCGCGGTTCGGTTTCCTGGGGGCCGGGGCCGCGGGCGGCGCAGGCGCTGATGCTGACGGTGCGCGCGCGGGCGCTGCTTGAAGGGCGGCTGGCACCCTCGGCCGAGGACGTGATGGCGCTGGCGGGGCCGGTGCTGACCCACCGGATGGCACTGAGCTTCGCCGCCCGCGCCCGCGGTGAAAGCCTGCCCGAAATCATCCGCGGCGTCGCCGAAGAGGTGACCCGCGTCGAGGCGGCTGCATGAGACATGCCGCGCCAACGGCCCCGGAGGGATACGATTTTTCTGCGAAAAATCGTAGTCTTGCGCGGCTTGCGATATGTCGTGAAAGGGTCGTGACCCTGCCCGGAGGGCTGGCATGACCGATGCCGCGGGTCGCTCCACCGGGCTCAGGCGCCGGGCCGAGGAATTGTCTGCGCCCTTGCCCGCGCTTCTGGTCGCGGCCGAGCATCTGGCCGATACCGTCCAGCTGGGCGAACATGGCCGCCGGCGCGCCGGCATGGGCGACGAGTTCTGGCAATACCGCCCGGCCCATGCCGGCGACGAGGCGCGGATGATCGATTGGCGCCGCTCGGCGCGGGCCGATCAGCATTTCGTGCGCGAACGCGAATGGCAGGTTGCGCAATCGGTGCAGCTTTGGGTCGATGCCGCGCGATCGATGGATTTCTCGGGCCACCGGGACCGCGCGACCAAGTCCGACCGCGCCCGGTTGTTGGCGCTGGCGCTGGCGGTGCTGATGATCCGTGCCGGCGAGCGGGTGGGCCTGACCGGTCCGCTTGCCCCGCCACGGGCGGGCGAGGTGCAGCTGATGCGGCTGGCCACCGTGTTTGTCGGGGCCGAGGCGGGGGACGACGATTACGGCGCGCCGACGGGGCTGGGCTTTCTGCCGATGTCGCGCGGGGTGATGCTGTCGGATTTCCTGGGCGATCTCGACGCGGTCGAACGGGCACTGGCCGAGGCGTCGGAACGCGGCGTGTCGGGCGTGTTGATGCAGTTGCTCGACCCGGTGGAAGAAGCGTTTCCTTTTGACGGGCGAACGATCTTCGAAAGCATGGGCGGGCTTTTGCGTCATGAAACCCGCAAGGCCGGCGACCTGCGCGACCGCTATATCGACCGGTTGGCCGCGCGGAAGGATCGTCTGGCCGCGCTGGCCCGCGCCGCCGGCTGGCAATACGAGGTGCACCATACCGATGCGCCGCCCGCACAGGCGCTGTTGTGGCTGTGGCATGCGATGGGACGGGGGCGCTGATGTGGACGATCGGCCCCCTGGGCTTCACCGCGCCGTTCCTGCTGTTCGGCCTGCTGGCGCTGCCGGTCCTGTGGCTGATCCTGCGCGCGGTGCCGCCCGCGCCGATCCGGCGGCGGTTTCCGGGGGTCGCGCTTCTCCTCGGTCTCGCGGACAAGGAAACCGAGGCCGATCGCACGCCCTGGTGGTTGCTGCTTTTGCGTATTCTGGCCGTTGCCGCGGCGATCGTGGCCTTTGCCGGGCCGGTCCTGAACCCCGAGGCGGCGGAAGACGGGGACGGGCCGCTGCTGATCCTGTTCGATGGCAGTTGGGCCGGGGCGCGCGACTGGAACCGCCGGATCGACCGCGCCGATGCCGCGCTGGATGCCGCATCGCGCGCCGGGCGTCCGGTGGCGTTGGCGATGTTGACCGATCCGGCCAGTCGGCCGGTATTTCAGGCGGCCGAGGCACAGGCCGAACGGCTACCGGCGCTGGAACCCCTGGCCTGGGAACCTTCGGCGGCGATGATGGCGGATTTCGCGCAGGCCCTGCCCGACGGCGGGTTCGACACCTTGTGGCTGTCCGACGGGCTGGACCGGCCCGGCCGGGCCGAGTTGCTGGGGGTTCTGGCGGATCGCGGCGAGGTGCGCGCGGTCGAAAGCCCGCGTCCGCTGCTGGCGCTGACGCCGCCCGATTTCACCGGCGCGGAGGTGCGCATCGGGGCGCTGCGGCTGCCGGCCGAGGCGGCGGGTCGTGTCGACGTGTCGGCCTGGGGGCTTGACCCGGCAGGCATCGAGCGGGAACTGGCGCGCGCAACGGCGGCTTTCGATCCCGGTGACGGCCGGGCCGATGCGGCTTTCGATCTGCCGCCGGAACTGCGCAACCGCATCACCCGGTTCCAGGTCGCCGGCGAAACGAGCGCGGGCGCGGTATCGCTGGCCGACGATGCGCTCAAGCGGCGCAAGGTGGCCGTGGTGTCGGCAAGGGCGGAACGGGAAGGTCTGCTGCTGCTGTCGCCGACCTATTACGTCACCCGCGCGCTGGAAGGCCGCGCCGACGTAATCGAGGGCGCGCTGGTCGATCTGCTGCCCGCCGACCCGGACGTCGTCGTGATGGCCGATATCGCGCGGCTGTCGCAGGCCGAGGCCGAGCCATTGCTGGACTGGATCGCCGATGGCGGCCTTTTGCTGCGCTTCGCGGGGCCCCGGCTGGCGGCGGCAGACCCGGTGGCCGATGGCACCGATCCGCTGCTGCCGGTAAGGCTGCGCGCTGGCGGGCGCACCATCGGTGGCACGATGAGCTGGGACGCGCCCAAGACGCTGGCGCCCTTCGGCGAGGATAGCCCGTTCTTCGGCCTGCCGGTGCCCGACGACGTGACCGTGACCGCGCAGGTCATGGCCGAACCGGACCCGAACCTGGCCGAGCGGACCATCGCCACGCTGGCCGACGGCACGCCCCTGGTGACGCGCCGGGCCGAGGGGCAGGGGCAGGTCGTGCTGTTCCATGTCACCGCGAATGCCGACTGGTCCAGCCTGCCGCTGTCGGGCCTGTTCGTGCAAATGCTGGAGCGGTTGGCCATTTCCACACGTCCCGCCGCGCCGGAGGCCGGGGAACTGGCCGGCACGGTCTGGACCGCCGAACGGGTGCTGGACGGGTTCGGGGTTCTGCAAGAGGCGGGGGCCCTGCCGGGCGTGCCGGGCCCCGAACTGGCCGGGGCGGTGCCGGGACCGGACATGCCGCCGGGCCTTTACGCCTCGGGTGACCGGCGTCTGGCGCTGAACGCGGTTGCGCGCGACCGGGCCCTTGCGCCTGTCGTCTGGCCCGCCGGGGTGACGGTGGAAGGCGTCGAGGTCGCGCGCGAGACGGTGCTGAAGGGGTGGCTGCTGGCCGGGGCGCTGGCCTTGCTGGCCACCGATATCCTGGCCGCGCTGTGGCTGGCCGGGCGGCTGACCGGGCCGCGCGCCGGGGCCGCCGCGGCGATGCTGGTGGCGCTGCTTCTGGCCGGGCTGCCGCGGGGCGCCACCGCGCAGGACAGCGTGGAGGACAAGGTGCTGCGCGCCGCATCTGGCGTGGCGCTGGCCCATGTGCTGACCGGCGATCCGCAGGTCGACCGGATGGCCGCGGCCGGCCTCTCGGGCCTGTCCTCGGTCCTGGCCGCGCGCAGTTCGGTCGAGCCGGGCGCACCGATCGGCGTCTCGCTCGAGGAAGACGAGCTTTCGGTTCTGACGCTGCTGTACTGGCCGGTCACGGCCGATCAGCCGGCGCCTTCCCCGCAGGCCTATGCCAAGCTCAACCGCTACCTGCGGTCGGGCGGCATGATCCTGTTCGACACCCGCGATGCCGATGTGGCGGGTTTCGGGGGGGGCACGCCGGCGGGGCGGCGGTTGCAGGCGCTGGCCGCGCCGCTGGATATCCCGCCGCTGGAACCGATCCCGGATGACCACGTCCTGACCCGCACCTTCTACCTGCTTCAGGATTTTCCCGGCCGGCACCGGGGTCGCGCCGTCTGGGTCGAGGCGGCGCCGCCAGATGCCGAACAGGTCGAGGGGATGCCGTTTCGCGACCTCAATGACGGGGTGACGCCGGTGGTGATCGGCGGCAACGACTGGGCCGCGGCCTGGGCGGTGGATGAACGCGGCCTGCCGATGGTGCCGGTGGGGCGTGGCATGGCGGGCGAACGGCAACGCGAAATCGCCTATCGCTTCGGCGTGAACCTGGTGATGCATGTGCTGACGGGCAACTACAAGTCCGACCAGGTGCATGTACCCGCACTTCTCGAACGGCTGGGACAATAGCGCATGGTGGGACAGGTCATCTTCGATCCGCTGCTGCCCTGGCCGGTCATCTGGGCGCTGGCCGGGCTGTCGGCCCTGCTGGTCGGCTTCGCGCTGTGGCGCGGCCTGTCGGGCTGGGCGTTCCGGGGCCTTGCGGCGGCCGTGCTGGTGGCGGCACTGGCGCAGCCGGCGCTGCAACGCGAAGAGCGCGAGGGCCTGACCGACATCGTGATCCTCGTCGTCGACGAGACCGCCAGCCAGCGCCTGCCCGGCCGGGCCGCGCAGACGCAGGAGGCGGTGACGCGGGTGCGGGCCGAAATCGCCGCCTTGCCCGATACGGAATTGCGCGAGGTCACGCTGAACGATGCCGGCGAGGATGCCGGGACGCTGATCCTGACCGAACTGGCCGCCGCGCTGGCCGAGGAACCGCGCGCGCGGGTGGCCGGCGCCATCCTGGTGTCGGACGGGCAGGCGCATGACCTCGACCTGCCGGTCGACATGCCGGCGCCGCTGCACCTTTTGCAGACCGGGTTCGAGGACGATTGGGACCGGCGGCTGGTGATCGAGACGGCACCGACCTTCGGCATCATCGGCGAACCCGTCTCGATCCTGATGCGGGTCGAGGAACAGGGCGCGATGCCTGTGGGCGAGGCCGGGCGCGACGTGTCGATCTCGATTTCCGTCGATGGCGGGCCGTCCGAGGCGTTCCGCGTGCCGGTGGGCCGGTCGCTGGAACTGCCGGTGACGCTGGACCATGCCGGGCAGAACGTGGTGCAGGTCGGCGTCGAGACCACGACGGGCGAACTGACCGACCGAAACAATGCGGCGGTGATCCAGATCAACGGTGTGCGCGACCGGTTGAGCGTGCTGCTGGTCTCGGGCGAACCGCATGCCGGCGAACGCACCTGGCGCAACCTGCTGAAATCCGACGCGGCGGTGGACCTGGTGCATTTCACCATCTTGCGCCCGCCGGAAAAGCAGGATGGCGTGCCGGTCTCGGAACTGTCGCTGATCGCCTTCCCGACGCGGGAATTGTTCATCGAGAAGATCGACGAATTCGACCTGATCATCTTCGACCGCTACCGCCTGCGCGGCATCCTGCCGTCGATCTACCTCAACAACATCCGCGACTATGTCGAGGGTGGCGGCGCGGTGCTGATTTCGGCCGGGCCGGAATTCGCCGAAGCCGAAAGCCTGTTCTATTCGGGCCTGGGCGACATCATGCCCGGCCGCCCGACGGCAAGGGTGATCTCGGAAAGCTTCCTGCCGCAGGTGACGGAACTGGGCCAGAGGCATCCGGTGACGCAGGGCCTGGCGCCGGTGGAACCGGGCGAAGACCCGTCCTGGGGCCGCTGGCTGCGCCAGATCGACCTGGCCGAGACCGGCGGGCAGATCGTGATGTCGGGGGCCGAGGAACGGCCGCTTCTGCTGCTCGACCGGGTGGGCGAGGGGCGCGTGGCGCTGCTCGCCTCGGACCATATCTGGCTTTGGGGGCGCGGCTTCGAGGGCGGCGGGCCGCAGCTGGAATTGCTGCGGCGGCTGGCGCATTGGATGATGAAGGAACCCGAACTGGAGGAAGAGGCGCTGGTCGCGCGCGGCGAGGGCGGCGAGTTGACCGTGACGCGCCGCAGCCTGGCGACCGAAGAACGCGAGGTGACGGTCACCGCGCCCGACGGTACCGAAACCGTGCTGCCGCTGGCCGAGGGCGCGCCGGGCCGGTTCACCGCCACGATGGCCGCGCCGGAACCGGGGCTTTACCGGCTGAGCGACGGCGAACTGGATCGCGTGATCGCGCTCGGGCCCGCCGCGCCGAAGGAATTCGAAGAGACGATCGCCACGGGCGAGAAACTGGCGCCGGCCATCGATCCGACCAATGGCGGTGTCGCGCGGATCGAGGCCGGCGCACCGGATATCCGCACGGTGCGCGAGGGCCGCGTGGCCGCCGGGCGCGGCTGGATCGGGATCACGCCGCGCGGGGCCTATCTGACCACCGACATAAGGGTGGCGCCGCTATTGCCGGCCTGGGCGTTCCTGCTGATCGCCTCGGGCCTGATCCTGGCCGGCTGGCTGCGCGAGGGACGGCGTTAGGCCGAAAGGCTCCCGCCCGTCTTCGCCGCCTGACGGCGGCTCATCCCGTTGGGCCCGGCCGCGCCTGCGGCGCGGCGGCGCGGGTGACAGGCGGCGCTTGTTCCTGCGGCGCTATTGGTTATAAGATTTGACCAATCCGGAGGGAGTGCCATGGACCTGCCAAGCCCGAACCCCGCCATCCTGGCGCGCAAGCCGGCGATCCTTGCCCGGTTGCGCGACGTGTTGCCCTCCGACGCGGTGATCGACGACGAGACCGAGACACGCGCCTATGAATGCGATGCGCTGACGGCCTATCGCTGTCCGCCGCTGGCCGTGGTGCTGCCGCGCACGACCGAAGAGGTCGCCGCGGCGCTCAAGGTCTGCCATGACGAGGGCGTGCCCGTGGTGCCGCGCGGGTCGGGCACATCGCTGGCCGGCGGGGCTCTGCCCACCGGCGATGCGGTGATCCTGGGCGTGTCGCGGTTGAACCGGGTAATCGAGGCCGACTACGCCAACCGCTTCGTGCATGTGCAATCGGGCCGAACCAACCTGTCGGTGACCGGCGCGGTCGAGGACGAAGGGTTCTTCTACGCGCCGGACCCGTCAAGCCAGCTGGCCTGCGCCATCGCGGGCAATATCGCGATGAATTCCGGCGGCGCGCATTGCCTGAAATACGGTGTGACGACGAACAACCTGCTGGGCGTGCGGATGGTGCTGATGGATGGCACGGTGGTGGATATCGGCGGGCCGTGGATGGATGCGCCGGGGCTGGACCTCTTGGGCCTTGTCTGCGGGTCCGAGGGGCAATTGGGCGTTGTGACCGAGGCCTGGCTGCGCATCCTGCCCAAGCCCGAGGGCGCGCGGCCGGTGCTGATGGGCTTCGATTCGTCCGAGGTGGCGGGGGCCTGCGTGGCCGACATCATCAAGGCGGGCGTCCTGCCGGTTGCGATCGAGTTCATGGACCGGCCCTGCATCGAGGCGACGGAAGCCTTTGCCCATGCCGGCTACCCGATGTGCGAGGCGCTGTTGATCGTCGAGGTCGAGGGATCGGAGGCCGAGATCGACGAACAGCTTGGCCTGATCAAGCAGATCGCCCGCCGCCACGACCCGGTCGAACTGCGCGAGGCGACCGACGCGGCCGAGGCCGGGCGCATCTGGCTGGGCCGGAAATCGGCCTTCGGCGCGATGGGCCAGATCAACGATTACATGTGCCTCGACGGGACGATCCCGGTTTCCGCCCTGCCGCTGGTGCTGCGCCGGATCGGCGAGATGTCGCAGGAATTCGGGCTGGACGTGGCCAACGTGTTCCATGCCGGCGATGGCAACATGCATCCGCTGATCCTGTTCGACGCCAACAGGCCGGGCGACCTGGAACGCTGCGAGGCGTTCGGGGCGGAAATCCTGAAGCTTTGCGTCGAGGTTGGCGGTTGCCTGACCGGCGAACATGGCGTGGGGGTGGAAAAGCGCGACCTGATGGGCGTGCAGTTCGACGGGGCGGACCTGGAGGCGCAGATGCGGGTGAAGGATGTCTTCGATCCGGGCTGGCTGCTGAACCCCGCCAAGGTGTTTCCCCTGAATGTCAGCGCCGGGCGGCGCGCGGCCTGAAGGGGGGCCGTCTGCCCCCCTCGCGGCCTGTTGGGCCGCTTCACCCCCCGAGGATATTTCGAGACCGGAAATGAGCGAAGCGATGCGCCCCGAGACGGAACAGGACCTGGCCGAGGCGATCGGGTCGGCAAAAGGGCCCTTGGCACTGCGCGGTGGCGGCACGCGGGGCGTGGGGCGGCCGGTGGCCGGACAGGTGCTGGATACCGGCGGGATCGCCGGGATCGTCCTTTACGAACCCGGCGCGCTGACGCTGGTGGCGAAGGCCGGAACCCCGGTGGCCGAGATCGAGGCGGCGCTGGCGGCGGAGGGGCAGCGGCTGGCCTTCGAGGTGCCGGATTGGCGCGGCCTGCTGGGAAGCGAGGGGCAATCGACGATCGGCGGGGTGGTGGCGGCCAATGCCTCGGGTCCGCGCCGGGTGCAGGCCGGGGCCTGCCGGGACGCGGCGCTGGGCGTACGCTTCGTCGATGGGGGCGGGACCGTGATCAAGAATGGCGGCCGGGTGATGAAGAACGTCACCGGCTATGATCTTGTGAAGCTCATGGCGGGTAGTCGCGGTACGCTGGGGGTCTTGACCGAGGTGGCGCTCAAGGTGCTGCCCGCGCCCGAGGCGATGGCCTCGCTCTGTGTCGGCGTCGAGGATGCCGGGGCGGCCGTCGGGGCGATGTCGGCGGCGCTGGGCTCGCCCTTCGACGTCAGCGGGGCGGCGTGGCGGCCGGGGCGCGGCGTCCTGATCCGGGTCGAGGGGTTTGCCGCGTCGGTTGCCTATCGCGCGGGGCGGCTGGAGGCGTTGCTGGCCCCGTTCGGGCCGGTCGAAAAGGTGGACGCGCCCGAGGCGGTGGCGGCGGAATGGGCCGCGGTGCGGGAGGTTGCGCCGTTTCATGACCGGGCGGGCGATGTCTGGCGCGTGGCGCTGAAACCCTCGGACGCGGCCGAGGCGGCGGCACGGCTGGGCGGCGACGTCCTGCTGGATTGGGGCGGCGGGCTGGTTTGGGCGCTGTTGCCGGACGGAACGGATGCGCGTGCCGCGCTGGCCGGGATCGGCGGCCATGCCACGCTGATGCGGGCCTCGGCCGAGACACGGGCCCGGATCGCGCCGTTTCCGCCGGAACCCGCGCCCCTGGCGGCGCTGGCGCAGGGGCTTCGGGCGCGGTTCGACCCGCGCGGCATTCTCAACACCGGTCTGATGGCATGAGGGCACAACCATGGCCGTGCTGATCGGGCTTGTCGTCTATCTTTCCGCAGCCGCCCTGCCGCGGGGGCGGTCCGCGGCGCTGGGGATCGGCGTGGGACTGGCCGCCGCCGCGTTGGCGTGGATGTCCTTGCCGCAGGCCGGAGACGGCCCGGCGGTGCTGTACCGGCTCTACGTCATCCTGGCGGCGACGGGCCTTCTGATGGCGGCCTTCGCGCAGGCCCTGCGGCTGACCTTGCCGCGCGAGGGGGTGCTGGCGCGGGCCTATCCTGCGGTCGTATTGACACTGGCCGTTCTGGCGCCGATGGCGGCGCGGGCGATCCTGGGTTAGGGGGGCGAGGCATGCAGACGAATTTCACGCCGGAGCAATTGAAAGACCCCGGCATCGCGCGGGCGAACGAGATCCTGCGCGCCTGCGTGCATTGCGGGTTCTGCACCGCGACCTGCCCGACCTACCAGGTTCTGGGCGACGAGCTGGACAGCCCGCGCGGCCGTATCTACCTGATCAAGGACATGCTGGAACAGGGCCGTCCGGCGGATGAAAAGACCGTCAGGCATATCGATCGCTGCCTGTCCTGCCTGGCCTGCATGACGACCTGCCCCTCGGGTGTGCATTACATGCACCTGGTCGATCATGCCCGGGCGCATATCGAGAAGACCTATCGCCGCCCGCTTGTGGACCGTCTGCTGCGCTGGACGCTGGCGCGGATAATTCCCTATCCGACCCGGTTCCGGCTGGCGCTGTTCGGGGCGAAGCTGGCGCGGCCCTTCGCGGGGCTGGTGCCCGATGCGCGGCTGCGCGCGATGCTGGCGATGGCGCCGAAACACGTTCCGCCGGTCAGCCGCAACGACGATCCGCAGGTCTTTCCCGCCGAGGGCGCGCGCAAGCTGCGCGTGGCGCTGATGACCGGCTGCGCGCAGAAGGCGCTGAACACCGACATCAACGACGCGACGATCCGGCTTTTGCGGCGGCTGGGCTGCGAGGTGGTGGTGGCACGGGGCGCGGGCTGCTGCGGGGCGCTGACCCACCATATGGGGCGCGAGGCCGATGCCCATGCCAGCGCGGCCGCCAATATCCGCGCCTGGATGGCGGAAAAGCGCGCGGCCGGGCTGGATGCCGTGGTCATCAATACCTCGGGCTGCGGCACGACGGTCAAGGATTACGGCCACATGTTCCGCACGACCGACCTGGCGGAGGCGGCGGCCGAGATCGCGGGCCTTGCCTGCGACATCACCGAACTTCTGGAACGGATCGGCCTGCCCGAGGGGCGGGGCGGGATGAAGGTCGCCTACCACGCGGCCTGTTCGCTGCAACATGGCCAGAAGGTCAAGACCGCGCCGAAGGCCTTGTTGAAGCAGGCCGGGTTTGCCGTGGTCGAACCGGCCGACAGCCATCTTTGCTGCGGATCGGCGGGCACCTACAACCTGTTGCAACCCGAGATTTCGGCCGAGTTGAAGGACCGCAAGGTGGCGACGCTGGAGGAAACGGCGCCCGACGTGATCGCCGCGGGCAATATCGGCTGCATGATGCAGATCGGGTCGGGCACGCGGGTGCCTGTCGTGCATTCGGTGGAATTGCTGGATTGGGCCACGGGCGGGCCGAAACCGCGCGCCCTGGTTGAAGATCGGCCATGAAATTGCCGCAAGGCCATGGCATCGTGGCACGATGCGCCTGATCAAGACCCTTGCCATGCCGCTGTTTCTGGCCCTTGCGGGGCCGGCCCCGGCCGAGGAATCCGCCCTCAAACGGATGCAGACCGCCGATGACAGCCGCGGCTGGGAGGCGGTGGGGCGGCTTGACATCGCAGGGCGGGCCTTTTGCACCGGGGCGCTGATTGCGCCGGACCTGGTGCTGACCGCGGCGCATTGCCTTTATGACCGGCACTCCGGCGAACGCTTCGACATCGCCGACATGACCTTCCTGGCCGGGTGGCGCAACGGGCGGGCCGAGGCCTATCGCGCCGTCCGGCAGGCGCTGCCGCATCCCGGTTACGAATTCGCCGGCGCCGACAAGGTCGCGCGGGTCCGGCACGACATTGCGCTGATTGAACTCGCCCAGCCCGTCCGGCTCTCGGGCGTCGTGCCCTTCCAGACCGAACCGCGCCCGCGCTGGGGCGAGGAGGTGGGCATCGTTTCCTACGCCCATGACCGGGCCGAGGCACCCTCGATCCAGGAAGTGTGCGACATTCTTGGCCGTCAGCCCGGCGTTCTGGTGACGTCCTGCCTGGTGGATTTCGGATCGTCGGGCGCGCCGATCTTCGTGATGCGCGACGGGGTCGCGCGGATCGTTTCGGTCGTCTCGGCCAAGGCCGAGCTTGGTGACAAGCCGGTGGCGCTGGGTTCCACGCTGGGCAATGCGCTGGCCGATCTGCGCGCCATGGTCGGGCGCAACCCCGTGGTTCCCGCCGGGCAGCGCCTGTCGGCGGGCGGCGCGAAGTTCCTGCGCCCCTAGCGCCGTTTCGGCGGGGTCTTGAACCCGGCTTTCGATCTTCCCAAATCCTGTTCACGGGGCGCCATGACGGGCCCCGCAATCCCATGGCCCGTTCCGCGATTGAAGGGCCGATCACCATCGCTCCGAGGAGGATGACACATGCGTACGTTCGATCTTGCACCGCTTTACCGTGCGACCGTCGGTTTCGACCGGATCGCCGACCTGATGGACCGCGTCCTTGACGCCGATCCCGCACAGCCCGGCTACCCGCCCTACAACATCGAGAAGACCGGCGAGAATGCCTATCGTATCTCGATCGCCGTGGCCGGGTTTACCGCCGATGAGCTTAATGCCGAGGTCAAGGAAAACGCCCTGATCGTTTCGGCCCGCAAGGCGCCCGAAACCGAGGAGCGCACCTATCTGCATCGCGGCATCGCCACCCGCGCCTTCGAACGCCGCTTCGCGCTGGCCGACCATGTGAAGGTGACGGGCGCCACCCATGTCGACGGGATGCTGCATATCGACCTCGTCCGCGAGATCCCCGAGGCGCTGAAACCGCGCCGGATCGAGATTGCGCGACCCGACGGCATGGTCGAGGGCAAGGTACTGGAAACGGCCGAGGCCTGATCGGGCCGCAAGGCCAAGGTGCAAGGGGCGCCCCGTGGCGCCCCTTTTCACATGTCAGCGCGACAGGTCGCGCGCGGTCCGCATCAGTTGCACGGCCTCGCCGCGATAATTGAACGGGTCGTCGCCGCGCGCACCCTGCGCCAATGCGATGGCCTCGTCCCAGCCCCAATCGCCCAGGTGGCGCGCGCCGGTCAGAAGCTGGCCGAAGCCCGCGATGGCGATGGCGAAGTTCACTTCCGGCCCGGCCGCAGAAGTTTCGGACGGAATCGGCAGTTCGATCAGCCGGCTGGCGGATGCGCCCGGGTCCTTGTAGCGCAGCTTGAGCCAGCCGAATTCGTCCGCCGCGCCGGCGGCCGGGGCCGGCGCCTCGTAGCGTAGCGGATCGATCAGGCGGGCCGGGCTGCCGACGGGCGTGACCTCGTAAAGCGCGGTGACCGAATGGCCCGCGCCGATCTCGCCCGCATCCACGCGGTCATCGTTGAAATCCTCGCGGTTCAGGGTGCGCGTTTCGTAGCCGATCAGCCGGTATTCGGCGACCGTGGCGGGGTTGAACTCCACCTGCACCTTCACATCGTCCGCGATCGGGAACAGCGCCCCGGCCACCTGGTCGGACAGAACCTTGCGCGCCTCGGTCGCCGTATCGATATAGGCCGCCGTGCCGTTGCCGTTCTGGGCCAGCGCCTGCATCGTCGCATCGTCGAGATTGCCGCGGCCGAAGCCCAGAACCGACAGATAGGTGCCGCCCGCGCGCTTGCCCGCGATATAATCCTTCAGGGCCTCCGGGTCCGACAGGCCGACATTGAAATCCCCGTCGGTGGCCAGGATCACGCGGGTCACGTCGCCGTCTTCGGTCATGTCCTCGGCCACGGAATAGGCCTGCTGCAACCCGGCCTCGCCGGCGGTCGATCCGCCCGCCTCCAGCCGGTCCAGCGCGGCGAGGATCGTGTCGCGATCATCCGCCGCGGTCGGTTGCAGAACCTGCCCGGCCGACCCGGCATAGGTGACGATGGCCACCCTGTCCTCGGGCCGCAGCCGGTTCAGAAGCAGACGGAAGGATTGCTTCAGCAAAGGCAGCTTGTCGGCATCCTGCATCGACCCGGAAGTGTCGATCAGGAAGACGAGGTTCAGCGGCGGCCGGTCTTCCAGTGCCGGCATCCGGCCCTGGATCGCGACATGGACCAGCGTTGTATCGGGGTTCCAAGGCGTGCCGGTCACCGTGACCGTCGGGCGGAAGGGTGCGCCGCCCGGCGCGGGCGGGGCGTGATCGTAGGGAAAGTAGTTCACCATCTCCTCGATCCGCACGGCCTGCGCCGGGGGCAATTGGCCCATCGCCAGGAACCGCCGGACAATTGCGTAACTGGCCGTGTCGACATCGATCGAGAAGGTGGAGACGGGGTGCTCGGCGACCGATTTCACCGGATTGGCATCGGCACTGGCATAGGTTTCGGTTTCGGCCTGTTCCGGGGCAGGAAGAAACCCTGGGGCGGTCCCGTCGCCCGCAGGGGCAATCATGCGGCTGCTTTCCATCACCGCCTGGCCTGGCGGGAATGGCGCGCGCGACATCGCGGGGTCCGAATAGTCCTGCAACGCCTGGGGCAGGATCGATTGTGGTTCCATCATTGGCCGGGATGTCGGGGCCTGGGCATCGTCCGCCTCGGCCGGGTCTGCCTTTTCGGCCTCGGCGGGGTCGACGACCGGCACCTGCGGCGCTGGCTGCGGCGCGCGGCGCAGATCGGGGGCGTTCAGGCCGGGGCCGACCAGAACGAAAGCCAGGCCCAGCGTGATGGCAGAGGCCCCGGCGGCAAGCGCGGCGTGCGAGGAAAGGCGGTTCAACATGGCGCGAAGTCCTATTGCTACTCCCGCCCCTTGCGGACGGTCGGGAATGGGACGCGCGGCAGCCGCCCTTTCTTGGTTCCGGTCGAAACCTTCCATCGCGGCCGCCAGGGCGTGCGCCCGTGCCGCGGGGTCGGGCACGGCGTCGCTGGCCAGCATCGCCTTGCGCAGCTTCTCCAATTCCTCGCTCATGCCAGATCCTCCTCGGCCGCGATCTCGCGCAGACGTTTCTTCACCTCGGACATGCGCCAGGCCACCGTGCCCTCGGAAAGTCCAAGCGCCTTGGCCGCCTCGGCCTGGCTCAACCCCTCGCCAAGGATCAGCGCCACGGTCGCGCGCAGATCGGGCCCCAATGCGTGCATCGCCTGGGTCAGCCAGTCGCGTGCCGCCCGCGCCTCCGTCATCGCGGCGTGCCGGGCGCGTTCGGCCTCGCCCCAGCCTTCGGCGGCGCGGGCCAGCGCCGCGTCGCGGCGATGCCGGTCCAGCGCAGCATTGACGGTGACACGATAAAGCCAGGTCGTGAACCGCGCCTCGGCCCGCCAGGCCGCCAGCTTGGCTGGCAATGCGGTGCAGATATCCTGCGCCAGGTCTTCCGCCTCGGCGCGATTCCCGGTCATCCGCCAGGCGATGCGGAAAACGCGGTCGTAATGGCGTTCGACCAGAACCGCGAAGGCCGCCCGGTCGCCCGCCGCGGCGGATCGGGCAAGGTCTTCATCGGCCTTGCCGCCGGTATTCGCCGCCATCCTCATACCCTTTCGACGCGTTACACGGCGAAATCCTTGGGCAAGGCCGCGATTTGTGCAAGCGGGCGGATCGCGCCGGCGTCAGACGCTCAGGCAGACATATTTCATCTCGAGGTAATCCTCGATGCCGTGATGTGACCCTTCGCGGCCCAGCCCCGATTGCTTGACGCCCCCGAATGGCGCAACCTCGGTCGATATGATGCCGGTATTGACGCCCACGATCCCGTATTCCAGCGCCTCCTGCACCCGCGTGATCCGGCCGATGTCGCGCGCGTAGAAATAGCTCGCCAGGCCGAAGATCGTGTCGTTGGCCTTGGCGATCGCCTCTTCCTCGGTCTCGAAGCGGAACAGCGGGGCCACCGGGCCGAAGGTTTCCTCGGACGAGACCTTCATGTCCTGCGTCACGCCGGTCAGTACGGTCGGTTCGAAGAAGGTGCCGCCCAGATCGTGCCGTTTGCCGCCGGTCACGACCTGGCCGCCGCCCATGATCACGTCCTGGATATGTTCCTCGACCTTTTCCACGGCCTCCGCGTTGATCAGCGGTCCTGCCTCGATCCCGTCTTCCAATCCGTCGCCCACCTTCAGCGCCCGGACCGCGGCCGCCAACTTCTCGGCGAAGGCGTCGTAGACGCCGGCCTGCACGTAGATCCGGTTCGCGCAGACGCAGGTCTGGCCGTTGTTGCGGAATTTCGAGGCCATCGCCCCGGCGACGGCGGCGTCAAGGTCGGCATCGTCGAAGACGATGAAGGGCGCGTTGCCGCCCAGCTCCATCGAACATTTGATCACCTGGTCGGCGGCCTGGCGCAGCAGGATGCGCCCGACCTCGGTCGACCCGGTGAAGGTGATCTTGCGGATTGCGGGATTTTCACAAAATTCCTTGCCAATATCCGACGATCTGGTCGAGGTGATGACGGAAAGTATCCCCTTTGGCAGGCCGGCGCGTTCGCCCAGAACGGCCATGGCCAAGGCGGAAAGCGGGGTTTCCGCGGCGGGGCGGGCGACAAAGCCGCAGCCGACCGCCAGTGCCGGGCCGGCCTTGCGTGCGATCATCGCGTTTGGAAAGTTCCAGGGCGTGATCGAGCCGACGACGCCGATCGGCTGTTTCAGCACCGTGATCCGCTTGTCGCGCTGATGGCCGGGGATCGTCTCGCCGTAGACGCGCTTGGCCTCTTCGCCGAACCATTCGATGAAGCCCGCGCCATAGGCGATTTCGCCCTTGGCTTCGGCCAGCGGTTTGCCCATCTCGGCGGTCAGGATGCGGCCCAGGTCTTCCTGCGCCTCCATCATCAGGTCGTACCAGCGGCGCATGACCTGGGCGCGTTCCTTGCCGGTTCGTGCGCCCCAGTCCTTCATCGCGTCCTGTGCGGCGGCGATGGCGCGGGCGGTTTCGGCGCGGCCCAGATCGGGCACCTCGCAGATCACGTCGCCGCGGGCGGGATTGCGGACGGCAAAGGTCGCGCCGTCATCCGCGCCCACCCATTCGCCGGCCACGAAGGCGCGGGTTTCCAGCAGGCCTTGATCCTTCAGAAGGCTCTTCAGGTCGGTAACCGAATCCAGCATGCAATCCTCCCCCACTCGGTGCAGGATGAGACAGAACACCGGAGGCCCCGTGTTGTCCAGCCGTGCGACAGGAGGAGTGATGAACTACGACGAAGCCTATGCCAACGCGCCCTTCATTCCCGGCGCCGACGATTTTCCGCCAGCCTGGGCAGCGCGCAGCACCGCGTTGCGCGACCGGCTGGGCGAACGGTTTCGCGCCGGACTGCGCTATGGACCCGCGCCGCGGAACTGGATGCATCTGTGCCTGCCGGACACCGCGCCCCGGGGTCTGGCCGTGATCGTTCATGGCGGTTATTGGCTGCGCTTCTCGCCCGACGATTTCGCGCATCTGGCGCAAGGTGCGCTTGCCCGTGGCTGGGCTGTTGCGTTGCCGGCCTACACGTTGGCGCCCGCGGC
>Ga0180436_10002281_pt1 | contig 18323 bp, 15 predicted proteins | sample SS_ome_2_FD_132434 | JGI IMG/M metagenome (GOLD analysis project Ga0180436, IMG submission 132434) | Hypersaline lake sediment archaeal communities from the Salton Sea, California, USA - SS_3_S_2 metaG | ecosystem: Environmental > Aquatic > Non-marine Saline and Alkaline > Hypersaline >...
GTCATCGGTAAACTCGAGACGGATCTCCCCGGGAACGTGCCCGAGGAGGGCGATCGTAACGGTTTTCGCCCGCGTGTGCTTGAGTACGTTCGTGACCAGTTCGTCCACCACGAGGCGAAGAAAATCCTGTATGGTCCGCGGCTGGTTTTCGAGCGTCAGATCGTCGTCTATCGAGAGTCGGAGTTCGATTTCCCGGAGCGCGAGACGCCGACGAACGCGGCTGTTGAGATATTGCTCGAACTCGAGCGTTTCTTCCAGCGGTTGGCCCCGAATGATCACCGACTCGAGTCCGTCGATCGCCTCCCTCGTATTTGCATCGATCCGATCGAGCATCTCACGCGTCTTATCGGGAAGCCCCTGGGGTGCGGCCATCGCAACAGACGTGCAGATCGAGATGTTTGTCAGGCGAGCGCCCAGAGTGTCGTGCACGTCCCGCATGATCCGCAGTCGCGTATTCTCCTCCTCCAGTTCCAGAAGCGCCCGCGTACCGCTCTGAACCTTCTGCTCCATCTCCTCGCTGTACTCCGCAACCGCGTCGGCTAACTCGTTGAGCTCCCGACCGAGGATCGCGAACTCGTTGTCACCCTTCGCCGGTGCCCGGGCATCACGCTCGCCACGCTGAAGGCGTGCGACTACATCCATCAAGGCGGTCAAGGGTGCAACGATGACGCTGTTGTTGATCATCGATTGCCCCAGGAGAAACAGCAGCACCAGGACGACGTTGCTCGCAAGGATCAGGATAAGAACTTCGTTTGCGTCGGCTACGATCGATCGGTAGGGCAGGCCGAGAAGCAGAATCCATCCGCTGGACGGATCGGTAGTGTAGCTGAAGATCGTACGAATACCTGCGTAGGTCGCCTCAAAGTGACCGCTGGAGGCTCGACTGATCCGTTCAAAGAGCGCCGGGTCAAAGCGGGTAAGTTCCAGCGAATCCATATGGTGATGCGCGTACTGGCTCGCGATGACACGTCCGTTCTCCGAGATGAGAACCGCTTTCCCGTCCTTGGGTATTTGCAGGTCCCACAGGAGCGCCCGCAGATTGTCGAGCATCAGGTCGATACCGAGGACGCCCACGAGACGACCGGTCGGGTCCCTGACGGGGATCGCCCCGGTCACTCCGAGGACCGGCTCGCTCGCGTAGAGGTATGGATCGGATACCGCGTAGTCACCGGCGGCGATCGCGTTCTCATACCACGGGCGAACCCGGGGATCATAATCCTCCGGAAGGTTCGGCTCAAAGTCGATGAAGCCGTTTCCGATCCCGTATTCGTGCATGTCTCCCTCTACGGTACCGACGTAGATCGCCCGAACAAAGCGGTTACGCGCTCCGACGCTGGCGACAAGTACGTTCTTGAGATCCGGCTCGTCGATCTCATAGACGATACGCATCGCAGCAAGGCTTCGGGCGAGATTCTCGATTTCCGCGAGAAAACTCTCGATCTTGGTGTTGGTCTCGAGCAACACCGTCGTCGAAAAATCCTCGACGGTCCGTACCGAGAAGCGCCGCATCGCGAGCACTGCCGTGAGTGTTGAGAAAAGAAGAAACACGACGATCGCCGATACCGTGAGGATCGAGACGCGGGCGCCGATACGAAGATTCATCTTCATTCAGTCGAACTCCGGCGATTTCCAGATCGAAAGATCGATCCGGTCGAGGTCGACGTTTCCCCCGGAGAGGATAATGCCGACGCGCTTTCCGGCAAACCGGTGACGCTCGCGGATCAGCGCGGCCAGCGGAACGGCTGAGGACGGCTCCACCACGATCTTGAGACGCTCGTAAATGAGCCGGAGGGCGGATCCGATTTCGTCGTCGGAAACGGTGATGATTTCTTCCAGATGCCGGCGGAGGATATCAAAGGTCCGGTCCGAGAGATTTGTGCGAAGACCGTCGGCGATCGTATCTACAACCGTGTTGGTAATGCGGTGGCCTGCCGCGAGAGAACGTGCCGCGTCATCTGCGCCGATCGGCTCCGCGCCGTAGACCACGGTCCCCGGGGAAAACGATCGGGCGGCGAGACAGGTGCCGCTCATGAGACCGCCCCCACCAACAGGACCGAACACAACCGTGCATTCCGGGCATTGCGCAAAGAGTTCCTTCGCCGCCGTGGCTTGTCCGGCGATGACGCGTTCGTCGTCGTAGGGATGGATAAAGGATGCGTTTACTTCGGTCAGAACCTCCCGCATCGTGGACTCGCGATCCTCGATCCGGGGCCCCGATTCGGTGATCCGTGCGCCGTATCCGCGGACGGCGGCGCGTTTCACACGCGGCGAGTTGCTCGGCATCACGATATAGGCGGGTACGCCCGCCAGCCGGGCCGCCATCGCTACCGCCTGAGCGTGGTTCCCCGAGGAGTGGGTAGCGAGCCCGCGGGCTCGCTCCTCAGGCGATAGAAGCGCCGCCGCATTACTCGCGCCACGGATCTTGAAGGCACCGATTTTCTGAAAGTTTTCACACTTGAAGATCACCTCAACCCCCAGGAGCGCATTAATAGCGCTCGACGAGAGAATCGGCGTGAGGTGAATCGCGTTTCCGATTCGCCGGTGGCTTTCTTCGATACCGGTTTTTGTGAGTAGATCGACCATCCTACTAAGAATACCCGGTGTCACCGAGATTGTGTACGGGCGATCGCTTGATCCGCGGCCGGTCTATGCGTACGTTGTGGACGATGCGAGTCAGCGTAATTATACCGGCCTACAACGAAGAATCTGTCCTGCCGCTTCTGCTCTCCGACCTGGCGAAGCAGAGCGAGCGCGATCTCGAAGTGATCGTTGCCGATGCGGGATCCTCCGACCGGACGCGAGAGGTGGCCGCCGAGACCGGGGCGGTCGTCGTTGACGGGGGGCTCCCCGGCGTAGGACGAAACCGCGGTGCGGCGATTGCCCGGGGGGAGACGCTGGTCTTTCTCGATTCGGATGTGCGGATCCCCTCGGATTTTCTTCGTGCCGCACTGGATGAGATGGACCGGCGGCGAGTCGATGTGGCTACCGCCGAGGCGCGGCCCCTGTCGGATCTTGCTCTCGACCGACTAATCCACCGTATGGCCAACCTCTTTATACGTCTCAACCAGGAGATCGAACCGCACGCCCCGGGGTACTGCATTCTTGTGCGGAATGAGGTTTTTCGGAAAACCGGCGGGTTCAACGAGGATGTACTGGTCGCCGAGGACCACGACTTTGTGTCTCGAGCCGCGGACCACGGGACCTTTCGAATGCTCCTGGATCCGTGGTTTCAGGTGAGTGTCCGTCGATACGAGAAGGAGGGACGGATCGCGTACTCCCTCAAGGCCGCCAGGATCACGCTGTATCGGCTCCTCAACGGCGAAATTACCGATCCGGAAATCGTGGAGTACGAGTTCGGTGACTTTACCGCCGAGGACAAAAATACGGCACAAAAGGTTCTCAGAAAGATCGAATCAGGTATCATCGATGTCGATCGGAACATCCAGGAAATGGAGCGCAACCTAGAAGATGCGATCGCCCGGGGCACCAGAAAACTCGAAGGATTTCAGGAACCTCTCGACTGGGCGCGGAAGGCGCTCAAGGATGTAGGTGACGCGTTGTTCGGTGACGACGACGATTAGTCGATACGTCCGGTCGTGCAGACTCCCTTGTAAAAGTAATAGCTGTCCTTGGGAATTCGGTTTCCGGTTCGGTAGTCCACGTGGACAATGCCGAATCGGCGGCTATAACCATACTGCCATTCGAAGTTATCCAGCAGACTCCACACAAAGTATCCACGAATATCCTGGCCCTCCCGAAGCGCCCGGGCAAGTTCTCGCAGGTACCGGCGCAAGTAGTCGATGCGTCGATGATCGCGAATACGCCCGGCGTCCACCGGCTCGTTCCAGGCCGCGCCGTTCTCGGTTACGAGGATCGGCGGATTACCATAGCGCTGACGAATCCATCGCAGGATCCGGTAGAATCCGGGGGGATACACTTCCCAGTCCATATCGGTGAAAAGGACCTGCTCGTACAACGGTCGAAGAAACCGGAATCCGATGAACGGAAGGAGCGTCCGGCGAGCGATAAACCGGGAGTAGTGATTGACACCGACAAAGTCGGGCTGTTGGTGAATGATATCCCAGTCACTCCACCGAATACTTCTGTTGATCGTGTGGAGCAGAGGAGCGAGTACCGCCGGGTAGTGTCCGCGAAACAGCGGATCCATAAACAGCTCGTTGAGGACCGCGCTGATGCGACGGGCAACGCGCCGATCTATGCGGCGATCGGGATACACCGGTGAAAAACTGTTGGCGATACCAACGACGGCCTCCGACCGGATCGCGCGTATCGCCTGGGATGCCAGCCCATGCGCGAGGAGAAAGGTATGGGTGGCCTGCGCTGCCGCCCTGAGCGACCGTCGTCCCGGGGCGTGGGCACCGGCAAGGTAGCCCGCACCGACGACGGACAGCGGTTCATTGAGCGTGATCCAGTGGCGGACGCGGTCCCCCAGGTGACGGGCGACGGTGGTGGCATAATCGGCGAAGTATCGGGCGGTGTCGCGTCGGCGCCATCCTCCCGCGTCTTCCAGTGCCTGCGGCAGATCCCAATGAAAAAGCGTGACGTACGGCGTAATTCCGCGAGCCATGAGGGCATCCACCAGCCGATCGTAGAACGCGATCCCCCGGGGTTCTACCGCGCCTCGCCCCTGAGGAAGGATGCGCGGCCAGGAGATGGAGAAGCGATACGCCCCAACGCGGAGCTGCGCCAGAAGCGACACGTCCTCGTCGTAGCGGTGATAGTGGTCGCAGGCGATATCACCGGTGGAACCATCGGTGATCCGCCCGGGGTGTCGGGTAAAACGGTCCCAGACACTTTCACCTTTCCCGTCGACGTTCCAGGCGCCCTCGATCTGATACGCCGACGTGCTGACGCCCCAGACAAAACCATGTGGAAAATCAAACGACATGCTTACCCGTAAAATCGTACCGATCATCGTCTCGCAGGTCAAATCGATTACTGGAACGGTGAATGTGTGTCAATTATACTGAACACCAGGAGAGCAGGACGATGAAACTCTGGAAGAAGATGACGTTGTACTTTTCGCTCATGCAGTTGCTGGTGACGCTGGCGATCGGCGGGACGGTGGTCATGGTGGTACGATCCACCGTCCGGGCGATGGTCGCGGCGGAATCGCGGGCGATGCTTGGAGCGATTACCGGTGCCGCCGAGATCGCGCTCGCCGATAGCGATGGCGGTTCGGGAATATCCGCGTTCTTTAGGGACTACGTACTCGCTCGCCGAATCGGCGAAACCGGGTTCTACTTTGTGTTGGACGAGGACGGGACCTATCTGGTCCACCCGAAGCCGGACGTGGAGGGGCAAAACTGGGCGGGCCGAGAGGAGTTTATCGACTACATCCTCGCCAACGCAGACGCGCCGGAAGAAGACCGGTTTGCCCGATACGTATCCCCTCAGACCGGTCAGTGGAAACAGGTGTACTTCTCCCGTGTCCGCGGATCCGACGTGATCGTCTGCTCCTCCGCCTGGGAACACGAGATGTACGCTCCGATCATGGCGATCGCGCTTCTGATCGTGGCGATTCTTGCGGTCGCTCTGAGCATTACGATCGGGCTGACGGTCTATACCAGTCTCCGAATCGGGAAGACCCTCGGCGGTATCGCCGACGCCCTGGAGGCGGTGGGCGCCGGTGACCTCACCGTGCGTGTCGCGGAGGACGCCTGGTCGCGAGAAACCCTCGGTGCGGCGCGATCGCTTAACGAAGCGGTCATTCGAAATATGAGAAATGCGGTTGAACGAATACAGCAAACCAGTCGCGAAAGCTCGGAGATAAACGGAGAGTTATCGTCGTCGACGATCGAAACGGTGAGTGCCGTGAACCAGATTGCCGCCAACATCAACTCGATACGTGAGCGCATGTCGTATCTGGACGGAACGATCGACGGGAATACCGCATCGATCAACGGGATAACCGAGAGTATTCAGACCGTGGACGGACAGATCGCGGAGCAAACGGCGATGGTCGAAGAATCGCGAGCGTCGATCGAGGAGATGACCTCGTTTCTCACGAACGTCGCGGAGATCACCCGCCGGCGGCGGGAGGCAACCCAAAACTTATCGAAGGAAACCCGGAGCGCCGCCGACGGTCTGGAAGAGGCACGAAACGCCTTCGCCGAGGGTGTGGTGGCGCGGATCGACTCGATCCAGGAAGCGGCGGACGCCATACAGGGGATCGCGGCACAGACCAACCTGCTGGCAATGAACGCGGCGATCGAAGCCGCTCACGCCGGTAGCGCCGGAAAGGGTTTTGCCGTGGTTGCCGATGAGATCAGAAAACTGGCATCCGACGCCGCGTCGAGTTCAGGAAGTATCGCCGGGACGATCCGAACGGTCGTCGAGAACATAGAACGAACCCGGGAAGCCTTCGAACGCGCCGGTACCGGGTTTACGATGGTTGCGCGGGAGACCGAGAGCACCGCCGGCGCCTTCTCGGAGATCCAGGAGCACATCTCGCATCTCGAATCGGGCGGAGCGGAGATAAGCAAAGCCACCGGATACCTGCAGGACACAACCCATACGATTCAGGAGCGCAGCCGGGAGGTGTTGCAGCAGGCGGAACAGATTCTTGCAGCAGAAACCCAGATTCGGAACATATCGATGGAGACAAACTCCGGAATCGCCGAGATGAGCCAGGGAGTCGCCGAGATCAACGAAGCGATGCAGATTCTCGGTGATCTGAACCACCGCCTGTCGAGCGCTATCGAAGCACTCGAACAATCGGTGGTGGTGTTTAAGACCTGAGAGGGTCCCGTGAAGTTGCGCCGACTCATACCCTGTGTATCTCGCCCGCTCGGGTGAGAGCGACCCTGGTAAAGATCGGCCCGATAATCTCGAAGATGACACTTGTGGCGGTGACCGTTGTGATGATAGTAGTGCCGATCCACGCACCCATCTCTCCGTAGGCACCGAAGGTTCGCTGTACGTAGAGAGCGAGACCGATGGCTACCCCCGCTTGACTGAGAATCCCAAGGCCGACATTTTTTCTGATCACGGGATCCGCGCGGCCGATGATGGAGCCGATCCAGGCTCCGCCGATCAGTCCAAAAGAACGTGCGAGAATGTAGACCAGACCGATAAGACCAAGCGACGGAAGCGCCATCAGGTGCAGGTGAGCCCCGGCGAGCAGGAAAAACAGGGTAAACAGGAGCGGCATGACCGTGGAAATCGCTTCTCCCACGTGTCGACTCGTGCGATGCGGTTGCGTGTTGACCAGGGTAATCCCCACCACGAGGTTCGTCAGGATAAGGGAGAGATGGAGTGCGTTGGCAAGACCCGACGCAACAAGGACGAATCCGAATATCAGCGTCAAGGTTTCCCGCTTGGATTCGATTCTCGATGAAAGCACGCCTCCCAGCACGCCCAGAAGTGCACCTACGACGATACTGCCGGCTATCTCTATGAGTGGTATCAGAAGAATCCCACCGGAAAAGGCGGCATTACTGAGCATCTGTGCCGCTACCGCCGAGGCAAAGCCGAAGATCACGATTCCCAGGCCGTCGTCAAACCCGACCACCGAGTAGAGCGCCTGTGTGAGCGGGCCTTTGGCTTTGTACTCCTGGATGATCGCCACAGTACCGGCGGGAGCGCTGGCCGGCGCGATCGCCCCGAACAGGATCGCAAACGGCCAATTACCGGTGAGAAAACCGAGAACGGTCGCAACGACGACCGCGGTAAACACGCTCTCGGTAATGATGATCCAGATGATCGAAGCCCCCTGCTTGCGGAGCGCGGAGAAACTCAACTCCAATCCTATCGAGAGCGCCACGAAGCCGAGGGCGATGTCGTTGATAAATGCGAGACTGCGCTGCAGTTCCTCCGTAAGGAGGTGCAGTACCGACGGACCGAGGATCGCGCCCAACACCATAAAACCGATAATCGAGGGCAGGCGTCCCTTCTGGGCGAGTTTTCCCGCATACACGGCGACCACCGTCCCGAATCCGAGGATCACAATCGGCGAGTGCAGGATATGTGCCAATGAAAGCTGCATCACGTACTCCGATCGCCGACCTAGAGTTCCAGGTGGCCCGTGGCGTAGCTCAGATCCAATGCGGCAATATGAATGCCACCCTCCCGCGATGCATTGAGCTCCTCGATCCGGCGAATCGCTCGATTGACGCGGTCCCGGGGGAGTATTACTTCGATCCGCTGTATCCCCCGGGTTTCCGATTCGTTCCAGAACGTTGCGAAGAGTGGCATACGGTTGAGGATTGCCCCGGCGCTCTGTCCCTCAAAGACCGCTACGGATGTGTCGGGTTCACCCGAAACCAACTCGAGAACGGGTTCGAAGAGTCCGTCGTCTTGTACGTGGAGGACAAGTAGCGTAAAGCGATCCGTGTGGCGTTCATCGGCCGGTTGTAGCCCATTCTGAATGATCGTAACCAGCTCGGTACCGCTCGATGCGGACCGAATCGCGTCCCGTAGCTCTTTCCGACGAAGCTGTGCGGTGAGGGCTGCCATAATCCGGACATGCTCGTTCCGCTGTTCCTCGGGACCGGCGATAAAGAGAAAGATATCCGACGGGTTTCTATCGATCGCGCCGTAGTCGATCGGCTCGGCGAGGGTGACGACTCCGACAACAAACGTATCCGCCCCGGCCAACGCACAGTGGGGAATGGCGATTCCCTTCTCGAGACCGGTGGATCCGATCTCCTCCCGCCGTTCAAAGGCGGAGCGGATCTCGGCGACGCCAAGATTTTTCAGCGCGCCCGCGACACGACCGGCGATTTCATCGAGAACCGCCGCCCGATCGCGCAACGACAGGGATGTCGCACAGAGTTCGGGATCGATATGGAGTTCATTCATCGTTCTTGTTCCTTTCCGCTGCGCGTACGATCCGGAGGACCGTTGCGGCGTCTTCCGCGTTCATAAGATCCTCATTGATACCGGTGTCGCGGAGGGCATACCCGATTTTCTGGATGAGTCGAAGATGGAGCACCAGATCGTCGGTACAGACGAGACAGAATACAGAACAGGGATATCCGCTGTGTTCTACCGGTTCCCGCGTGATAGCGATAAAGAGCGATAGGCTTCCCGGCGGGTTCTCTTCCACCGACCGGATATGTGGAACGGCGATACCGTTCCCGAGCGCCGTCGATGCAAGATGTTCCCGTTCCCGCAGCGACCGTGCATAGCGAGCGGCATCCACGTGGGGGTACGCTCGTGCTACCTCGCCGGCCAGAAAATCCAGAACCGCACCGGAATTATACGCCTCCAGACCAACGGTGATGTGGTCCGGGGTTACCAATCGATCCAGGGGGACCGCCGACGGCTCCTGCCGAAGCAGGTCGCGAATCGAATCCGGCTGCGATTCAAGCCGCCCGAGCCACTCACGAATCCGCTCGGGTACAAACCGCCACTGACCGCCTATTTTTATTGCCGGTAGTTCGTCCCGGGAAATCATGCGGCTTACCGTCTTTTCGGCGACGTTTAGGAAGTCAGCGACTTCCTTTATAGTCCATAAACGGTCGTTATTGTCCACGTTTGTCCTCGCTGAGATAAGTGTAGTGCGATCGAGACAACGGGTCAACACCGTTTGTTGACAGTCCGTATAAACCGCCGTAAGATACCGGACAATTTATGGGAGCGAACCACCGTACCAGCAATCCCGCGCACAGCAGCACCGGCACCGCCGGTGCTTTTTTTTGGTCTCACGAAAAAAATCGGAGGAGGGGAACATGACGGGAGGGGAACATCCGTTTGTCGGACGGACGGTCGCAGTCATCGAGGATCTGAATCGGCAGGAGCGGCTCTATCTGTACCGCCGGGCGCGGGAGCTCAAGGAGGCCCTCGCGCGGGTGGACCGTCGGACGATCGATCGATTTCGGATCGGCGATCCGGACTTTGGGATGTATGAGGTTTTTCTCGAGAACAGCACACGAACACGAGAATCATTCAAAAATGCAGCGCATTTTCATCAATTGAAGTTCTCGGAACTCAACGCGGCTACCAGCAGTTTCAGTAAATCCGAGAGCTATGCGGATACCTTTGCCAACCTTGTAGGCTACGATAACCGGGTATTCGTAATCCGGAGTTCCCTCGAAGGTGTCTGCCGATATCTGGCGGAACAGATAGAAGGGTACCGAAACCGTCACGGGATCGAGACGTCGATCTCGTTTATCAACGCCGGCGACGGACGACATGAGCACCCCACACAGGAGCTCCTCGACGAGTTTACGTTTCTCGAAGATCTCGATTGGAAGGAAGACGCCATCCACCTTGCCCTGGTGGGCGACCTCTACCACGGACGGACGGTTCACTCCAAGGTGCACGGTCTCGGCCTCTTCACCGAGGTCCGTGTGGATCTTGTCGCACCGGAGGAGCTCTCCATGCCGCGGCACTACGTACAACGCATGCAGGAGCAGGGCTTCCGGGTGCGGGAGTACCCTTCGATCGAGGCGTATCTCCACCAGGACGGGCCGGTGGCGCCGCAGTGGTACTTTACGCGCCCGCAACTCGAACGAATGGGCGAGCGGATCCTCCGGCGCGCGGTAGAGCTTCGCCGGGCGATAACCTTCGACCCGGCCCTGATAGACCTGCTCCCGGAGGGTACCGTTTTCTACCATCCCCTGCCGCGGCATCGCGAGCATCCCACGATCCTGGCGGAACTGGACGGATCGCCCCTCAATGGCTGGGAACGGCAGAGCTCCAACGGTTGGATTGTCCGGATCGTGCTCCTTGCGATGATCGGTGGACGGATCGGTGACGATTACACGGGACCGGTGGGACGCTCGCCGATCGATGAACCGAATTTCGTAACGGAGGTGACCACCGGAGCCGGCGAAGGCGGATCGCGGAATGCCGGCACGCGCGACCCCAAGGCGCGTCGCTACTCCGAGGGAATCCGACCGATCAGCGACGGTCTCGTGATTGACCACATCTTTACCGGAGCGGAACCCGCGGCGATCCGAAGCCATCTCACAACGATTATTTCGGTGATGGGTCTCCACGGGCGCGGCGGTGAGTGGGTGAGTACCGGCGGCGACGGGCGGTACAAGGGGCTGTTGTTTCGACCCGGACACCCGGGGCTCACGGAACGGGAGGTACGAAAGCTCGCGGCGGTGGTTCCCGGAGCGACCGTGAACATCATCGCCGACGGCGAAGTAAAACGGAAGTACCGTCTCGGGCATCCGGCACGGATCTACGGTCTGCCGGAGCTTATCTGTGGGAACGAGGCGTGTATCACCCATCCCGCCAACGGAGAAAAGACGCTCCCGAGTTTTCGGCGAAGCAGTGACGGCGCCTACGTTTGCGAGTACTGCAGCACCAAGCACGCCTTTACGGAGGTCTGGCGATGACGACGATCCAAAGACAACTTGCCGAGTTTGCCCTGGGGGTTGGGGCGTTTCGTCTTGTTCCCGACGCGCCGGTGCGCTGGGCATCGGGCTACCTCATGCCGGTCTACACCGACAATCGACTCCTCCTGCGTTATCCGGAAGGTCGGTCGATCATCCGGGAAGGCTTGCTCGAAACCTGGGAGACCGCCGGCGTCGGTACGTGCCACGGCATCGCCGGTACCGCCAGCGCCGGTATCGCTCCGGCGCTGCTCCTGGCGGAAGACCGCGGCCTCGATTTCTACTACGTCCGGGGCGCCGCCAAGGATCATGGTCTGGAACGGCGGATCGAGGGTCTCGGGCCGGGGGAATCCCTTCGGGGACGGAGGATCCTGCTGGTGGAGGACCTCCTTTCCACCGGGGGAAGCGCGGCGGCGGCGGCGGAGGCGCTGGGTGACGCTGGTGCGGAGGTGCCTCGCTGCCTGGCGATATTCTCCTACGGGTTTGCCGCCGTGGCGGAGCGATTCGCCTCGGTTTCCGGGGCAACCGGGCCGTCGGAGATCCGGGCGGTCCTTACCCTTGACGAACTCCTTGTGGTAGGGCGCGAGCTGGGCACGATCGACGCCGGCGGCGAGCGACTCCTCGAGGAATGGCGCCGCGACCCCTTTTCACCCGAACGGAGGGTACCGTGAGGTATCGAGAGCTGCTTTTTTCGAGCGCGCGCCGGTCGGGCTCGCTCTTTTGTCTCGGAATCGATCCGGTAGTGGAGTGGTTTCCCCGGGAGTTGCGCGGCGACGGGATAAAGACCGCCGACGGTATCGAGCCGAGCGCAGTCGGTCGCGTGGTGGACCTCCTGGAGGTGGCGCTTTCGGCGTTCGATTCGATCGGCGCGCCGCCGGCGGCGTTTAAGCCGAACATCGGGTACTTTGTCCGTTATGACAGACCGCGAGCAGGGGAGTTCGCCGGGTCCCGGGCACTCGCGTCGATTCTGGAAATTCTCCGGGATCGCGCGCCGGAAACCCCGATTATCCTCGACGCGAAACGGGGAGATATCGCTCGGTCGAGCGCCAACTACGCCGCGGAGGCGTTCGATGTGTGGGGAGTCGATGCCGTAACGGTGTCGCCCTGGATGGGTGACGACTCGGTGGAGCCCTTTCTCGCTCGCGCAGCGGAGTACGGCGGAATCTACCTTCTTGCCCGCACGAGCAACCCCGGGGCTCGGCGCTTTCAGAATCTGATACTGCCGGAGGGCGACCCCGTCTATCGGCGCGTTCTCGACGCCGCGATCACCTGGGATCGTGGTTCAACCGCGGTGGGCGCCGCCGGTGTGGTGCTCGGGGCGACCGCCCCCGCGGAACTGCGGGACGCCCTCACGCGGCTTCTGACCGATCCGGTACCGGTGCTGATTCCCGGAGTAGGAGGCCAGGGAGGCTCCGCCGAGGAGGTCCTGCGGATCGTCGTCGAGACCGATTACCCTCCGGAGCTCGTACGGGTCAACGCGTCGAGCGGAGCGCTCTTTCCCTGGGCGCGGCGGAACGCCGGCGGCAATACCGGCGCGGAGGGCGGTGAAAATGCGGACGCCGGGAGAGCCGACTGGCGTCAGGAGATCGCCCGGTCGGTGACCGCGCTCCATCGCTCGCTGGCGTTCAAACCCGCTGCAGCCGGGGGAAACGAGGGAATCGCCGAATGATACCCCTCGCCACGGTAAGCGGAATCGCCACCACAACCCCGGAAATGATCGACTGGTTTGCGCGAAATGTCCCCGTCTCCGTAATCACTACCAAGAGCATCCAGGAGGAGCCGAACCCGGGAAACCGGGAACCAGTGATCACGGAACCCGAGCCGGGGTCGTTTGGCAACGCCGTGGGTTTACGGAACCCCGGTGTCACCGCGGCGTCTGCGGAGTTCCGGGCGTTGGCGTCGCGCCGGGCAGACTGGCCCGACGGAATCCGGCTGAACATCTCGATCGCCGCCAACGATCCAACCGGGTTTGCCCGCCTTGTGTCGGAGCTTGACGCCTTTGCCGACATACTTGAACTCAACCTCAGTTGTCCCCATGCGCACGGCGGGTACGGCTCGGATATCGGTCGTGACCCGGTCCTCACGGCGGAGTGCGTCGCCGCCGCGGTGATGGCCACCGGGAAGACCGGCAGAACCGTACCGATATACGCCAAGCTTACGCCGAACACCGACCGGATCGGCGAGATCGCCCGCATTGCCGTGGAGGCCGGTGCCGCTGGAATTGTGGCGATCAATACGGCGGGCCCCTCTCAATACCGGGACCCATCCTCGGGCGAGATTGTATTGACCAATCCCGCGCCGTCCCGGGCGATCGAGCGCGGCCAGGAAGAGGAGTACCGCGGCCGCGGCGGACGGAGCGGACGCTGGATTCGAGAGCGGGCGCTGGAGTGCGTCCGGGAGATCCGTGCCACCGTGGGGACGGAGATCCCGATCATCGGGATGGGCGGCGTGGAGTCGCCGGAGGACGCCCGAGCGATGGTACGCGCCGGTGCGAGTATCGTCGGTATCGGGAGCGTTCTGGCGCGGGTGGATCAGCGGGAATGGCCCGCATTCTTTGCCGCTACCACCGCGATCGGAGAAACCCCTGTGGCGGCGCGTTCTCCCACGGTCGTTCTTCGAGACGACGCGGGTATGCGCCACCGGCCGTGTCGGGTTCAGGCTCGGCGCGAGCTGGGTGAAGGCTTCTTCGAGTTGGAACTTGCGGAGCCCCTCCCGTTCCACGCGGGGCAGACGGTGTTTCTCTGGGTCCCGCCGGTAGGGGAGAAGCCGTTTTCGCCGGCGGTAGCCGAGCCCGCCACGTTTCTGATCCGCCGCCGTGGGCCGGTGACCCGTGCGCTGGGTGAGCTCACTCCCGGTGATACGGTCTATCTGCGCGGGCCCTACGGGCGCGGAGTGGGGGAGTCGGACTTGATCCCCGCCCCGGGCGGCGGCCCGGTGGGCGGCGGCCCGGCGGAGGGCGGTACCGGGTCCGGCGTCGCCGCGGCGGGTCGGGCCCTCGTGTTGGCGGCGGGGACGGGGCTCGCCCCGGTACCGGCGCTTCTCGGAGTTCTGGCGGCCGCCGGGTATGAGGCGGAGCTGTGGTGGGGCGTCCGCTCTGTGGCGGTGGTGACGCCCCTGGACGGTGCCGTTACCGAACGGGGCGTGACGGTCAAACGCGTGAACGACAACGGCGAGGAAGGGCGGGTGCTTCGCCTGTTTGCGGAAGAGGGGGCGCCTGCGCCGGACCTGGTTGTCGCGATTGGTCCTGAACCGTTTATGGCGCGCGCCGCCGAGATTGCTCGAAGTCGCGGTGTTCCTCCGGAGCGAGTACTCCTTTCCCTGGAGAAAACGATGCTTTGCGGGGTGGGGTTGTGCGGACTCTGTGGGATCGACGGTAGGTTGAGCTGTCAGTACGGTACCTTCGTTTGTGTCGGGAGGAGTCATGAAATGTGTTGATCCGCATGTTCATCTTCGGGACTGGGCTCAGGTCGACAAAGAGACCCTGTCGCACGGATTTGACGTGGCTTGGCGAACCGGTGTCAGCGCGGTATTCGAGATGCCGAATACCGTTCCGACCCTGACGGACCGCGCCGCGGTTCTCCGAAGAATCGCGGACGCCGACCGCGCGCGAGAATCCGGGATCTTCCACGGTCTCTACATGGGATTGACCGATGACGTCGGGCAGGTCCGCGAGGCCGTTGATATCCACGGGGAACTCTTTCCGCGCGTTGTGGGATTCAAGCTCTATGCCGGTCACAGCACCGGCAGGATGGGAGTCGTCTCCACCACAGACCAGCGCGCGGTCTGGAGAACTCTCGCCGATGTCGGATACCGAGGCGTCGTGGCGGTACATGCGGAACGGGAGGAACTGCTCTGCCCCGCGCTCTGGGACCCGACCCGACCGGAATCTCACTCCGAAACGAGACCTCCCGTGGCGGAGATCGCCTCGGTGCAGACGCAGATCGATCTCGCCGAGGCGGCGGGGTTTCGGGGTACCCTCCACATCTGTCATGTGAGCACCCCCGAGACGGCGACGCTTCTCGCGGGGGAACGATGCGGTCTCCCCTTTGCCGTCACGATGGGTATAACGCCGCACCACGCGCTGCTCGACCTGGAATACGTCGCCGCCGCCTGGGCTACCGGCACCAAACCGACCCCGGAGTTCTCGGTCAATCCGCCGCTTCGCGATCGGGCGAGTCGGATGGCGCTCTACGATCTCCTCCTGTCGGGTCACGCGGACTGGATCGAGAGCGATCACGCGCCCCATACCTGGGCGGATAAGCTCTCCGGTGCGAGTGGTCTCCCAGGCCTCCCGGCGTTTCGTCTCCTGGCGGAGCGTCTGATTCGCAGGCACAACGAGGGTTCCTCGCCGAGTACGATCGAGCCGGAGAGTCTCCTGGGTGGTCGCGTGCTCGACGTATTCGGCATCGATTCGGCTCTCATCCCGGAGAATCCGAACCTCATGCGGTCCTGGCGTTCGATCCGCGACGACCTATCGTCGGAGTATCCCTGGGATCCATACCGATTTCTGGATTTCTGAAATTTGCGCTTCAAGGGGTCGGAAGAAGAACTCGTCCCGCCCCCGCAAACCACTGACCCCGAACCCGACCATCTACCGGAATCGTGTCGATTACGACCGCGTCGTAGTACGAGGAAGCGTTGATAAATTCGATCTCACCGGGAGCCGCCCACCGGACAAAAACTCCCCCGTGGGTTATGGAGAAGCGAGAGGAGGTGATAAATACGATATCCCCCGGCGCAAGATCGGCCGATTCCACCGCGATCGTCCCCGTGCGGTAGAATCCATCCATAGCCATGTCCGATTGAAAACCGCGATCGCCAAGAAATATCTCCGTATCGCCGACGGCGGTCCGGTACGCCCAGACGATGAGCCCCGAGCAATCGAAGACGTCGGGACCGTTGGCGGCCCAGACGTAGGGGGAACCGATCGCACTGATCGCCGTCTCAAGCGCGGCCGCACGGATCGATTCCGGCGCCGCCAACGCCGATACATCCGCGGGTGACGACCGGTCCAGCGTGGTTGTACAGGAGGAGAGGAGAATAACCGAGGCGGTCGCGATCGATCGCAGCGTTCCATGTCGTCTCATCGTCGTAAGTCTATCGCGAACGTTTGCTTTTCAACATACCGCTCCTAACCTATAATTAACATTATGAAAACATCAAAAATTGTCGGTGTTTTTGTGCTGGTTGGGTTGATCGTGGGGTGTAGCACGGTTGGCGATCTCACCGGCGGAATGATCGGGGATTTCGTAACCGGGGACCGGACTGAGGAAAAAGACGCGTCCGGCAGCGACGAGGGAGAATCGGAAGCGCGTTCTTCCGACGATGGCGATGTTACCGACGAAGCGGAGAGCCCCTACGACGACATGTCGGGCTCCCTGGGAATGCTCCCTCCGGCGGCGGCGTTTCAGATCGTCTACGCCCAGACCTCGTTCTTTACCGCCGGGTACGCGCCGGCAAGCGATTACGAACCGGGCGAAGGCGTTCGATGGGTTCTTACCTGGCGCGACGCGGAGGGATCGGAAGACTCGATCGAGACGGAGCAGGCTCTTCTTTCCCGGGATTCCGCCGGATCCTGGTGGTACATCTCGCTTGCCTTCGAGGACTATCGGATCGAATACGAGTTCCTCGTCGATGCGAGTGACACGGTGGTTCAAATCCGTTATCGGGACAGCGCGATGAGCGCCACCGAGGAGGCGCAGGTGGCCGTTCCGTTCTCGGTGGGAATGTACGCCGCCTACGAGGAGAACGCGGCGAGCGCCGGGTACCGGGTGGAACACACCACCGAGCGCGTTACCGTTCCCGCCGGAACCTGGTCCGCCGAAAAGGTCAGGATAACCGGATCGGACGGGAGTACCGGTAACGAGGTGGACGTAACCTGGTGGCGCGTCGCAGACGTCCCGGGCGATACGGTCCGATTCGAGTTTGTTCCGGTAACCGACGAGGACGAACGGTATCTCGGTGAGCTCCAGGAATTTCGGGACGACTATCGATCACGGCTATAGCGTTTGATCGTAGGGCGCGGCATCGCGCCGGCGCGGTCCATTGACGAGAATGAGTCCCGCCATGACGAGGGCCGCGCCGAACGCGACCGGCATCGATAGCGATTCCCCGAGAATCACGATTCCGAGAACCATCGCCGCCACCGGTTCGATATTTAGAAAAACCGACGCCCGAGTAGCTCCGACCGCCCGGATACCCTCGTAGTAGAAAAGGTATGCCAAACCGGCGGCGGCGACGCTGAGGTAGAGTAGCCCCAGGAGCGGTTTGAGCGGCAGGTGAAGAATCGCCGCCGGTATCCTCAGGCCGATCGCCACCGGCAACAGGATCACAACGCCCACTACTGAGGAATAGGTCAGGACGGTCAGAGCCGAGAGACGCCCCATAGCAAAGCGGGCGAGAATCGTGTAGACCGCCCAGGCCAGGGCGGCTCCCAGAAGAAAGGTATCGCCCCGAGATACGCCGCGTCCGACGACCGCTGCGACATCCCCGTCGGTGATCGTAACGAACGCTCCGGTAAACGCCAGACCGATCCCAACGATGGAGAGCCAACCGCTCCGTTCATGAAACAACAGGGCGTTCAGAATCGCTACGATCGCCGGTGTCAGAGCCATGATAACCGAGCTCCGTACCGCCGTGATTAACGTGAGACCGGAAAAGAGCATGTAGTTGTACAGGACAACACCGCTGAGACTCAAAAGAATGATGAGAAGCCACTCTCGCAGGGTAGGGCGGGGAAGCTCCCCCTGACGCATTCGGAGTATCGGTAGAAGAAACAGCGAAACCAGCAGAAACCGGACCCAAGTAATCGTGTAGGGATCGAGGTCAACCGTCACGATCCGTCCCGCCACGAGGGCACTGCCCCAGAGTGTCGGGGCGATGATCAGTTTTGCGTAGGCGGATCCATGTACCACGATGACATCCTACACGATTGTCGGTGGAGAACAACACGCTGGACCTTCCGTTAGTATCGTGCGATTTTCGATGTATGAATTCGGAACGTCCCGAACA
>Ga0180436_10002282_pt1 | contig 18308 bp, 16 predicted proteins | sample SS_ome_2_FD_132434 | JGI IMG/M metagenome (GOLD analysis project Ga0180436, IMG submission 132434) | Hypersaline lake sediment archaeal communities from the Salton Sea, California, USA - SS_3_S_2 metaG | ecosystem: Environmental > Aquatic > Non-marine Saline and Alkaline > Hypersaline >...
CCGAAAGGAGACACAGCTCTATCAACAACATGTCACCCATCGACTACGAAAACAGCCACAACCGCCCAGCGGCCGTGGCATGATCAACACACCAAAACCATCCGGGAAACCGGGGGAACCTCACATCTGGTACACCAACCAACAACGAGCCACTGATCTCCCCAACTGGCTACACCGATACAATCACCACCGGCATCACACCGCCGTTGGCGGCCCACCCATAACCCGCGTCAACAACCTCACGGATCAATACAGCTAGCCGTGAAAGCGTTGGACATGCCAGAGCGTGCCGGGTCTCCGATTGAGAAAGGAGACGAAGAGTTGGACCTACAAGCGGGTCGACGACGCAGCTGTGGTGAGGGCACGTCGCCGCTCCCGGTGCTCTGAAGGAGGGATTCGATCATGGGTCGAATTTGGTCTGGTCTACATCCACCTGCTCTAGGTGGTGGTGAAGCTGTCGAAGTCGCTGGCTCCGTCTCGGTGTCTGGCCGTAGACGATTAGCGAAACTGCTAGTCATCGTGGCGCTTGCCGCTTCTTCTCTTGCGATAGGTTCGGCTGCCAACGCCTGGGTCACGACTACTTGCCACTTCCCAAGCACGTCCATTCGGTACGACGCGTGGAGCTACTACAGCGAGACCGTGTCATCCGCTAACAGCTGGAATTCTGGGACCGATGTCACCCTGTCGGCGTTCTCGGGCTCAACGCCCAAGATAACGCTTCAAGGCTACACCGGTAGCGCCGGGATATGGGGATACATGAGCGTGCCCAGTTGCTCTTCGGGTCATTGGACCGGCAATCCGTTCATTGGTGTTAACCACTACTACATGAGTGATGCGTCGACCAATTCACGTCGAAATACCATCACGCACGAGATGGGTCATGCCTTGGGTGTGGGTCACGTTTCGACGTCCTGCGGCTATGGATGGAATCGTGGGATCATGCATCCGACAAAGGCCAGCTACACCACCTGTGGCTGGTACACGCCTCAGGACGATGACAAAGGGGGCGTCAATGCGCGCTACTAGGGTCGCTATTGTCGCTCTGGTCGTCGGCGCAGGAGTTCTGGGTTTCCTCTCTCCGTGGAACGAGGATGCAAACCCGACGAATATCGTCGAAGTTCAACGCGACCGCATGTACACATCCATCGACGAATTGGCAAAGGACAGCACAGCCGTAGTCGCTTTGACAGTGCTATCTGTCGATGCCTCGACGCCCGACTTAGGCTTGTCCTTCGGCGACAACGACGCCAAGCCTCTCCCAAACTTGACCGCGAAAGCGCAGGTAGAGGAGGTTCTCGCGGGTACGTTGGATGCCGACGAGATCGTACTCAGAACGCTGGGCAGCGGAACCGGGGCGGAAGGCTTCCCTGAAATTCGGGTAGGCGGCCAGTATGTTGTCTTTGTCAGTCCATTCGAGTTGGAGCGGGGCAAACCGACTGGCGACTACACAATCACTGGCTTCTACGCTGGGCTCTTCGAACTAGCTGGCGATGATGCTCGGCGCCTCGACGTCGAAAGCGAAGATCTGCCATCGAGTGTCTCGATGACAGAGTTGAGAGGCATTCGCACGGTCTCGGACACGACACAATAACGAGTCACCAATCCAGGATGACGCCGCCGCTTCGCACGTTCAGCGTGGAGCGGCGGCGTCTGCATTGCATGAGTACCTGACAGACCCTCGGAATACGCCGAAGACCATGGCAATGTGGGAGGGAAAGGGGCGGCCGACCGCCATGCATGGATAATACGCATCATCCATCGCCAAACATCGTCAGGCGTCTGAGCAGGCGCATAGATCAAAGGCGCCCCAGAACACCCACCGCCCCGCACATTATCGAGCGCCCTCCAGCGAGCGATAACCGGCAATCTCGGAAACCTCCGCATTATCTGGAAACCACGCTAGGTGGCCGACCTGTCAGGCCGTGGCAGTGCTTGTACTTGAGCCCGGACCCGCACGGGCATCGCTCGTTGCGCCCGATCTTCGGGCCGTCGTCCCGACGCTGTGCGGCCAATTTCGACGCCAGCTCGACACGCTGCGCCAGTGCCTGAAGCTCAGCCTCCCAATGACGGAGGTGCTCGCTTCTGCTGCGAAGCCTCTCCTCGGCTAACTCCACTGCCCGTTCCCGACCCACAATCTCAGCCTCTCGGTTGGCCAGTTGCTCACGTGCTCGCTGCGCCAACACCGGGGAATCGTCGCCCGGGACATCAGCCGCGCTTGCCAGCTCCCGGTCGATCAGAGCGACGATGGCCCGGCCCATCGAGATCCCGGCTACACCGCAGTACCGCTTCCACGTCGACCACTTCGCCGGCGACACCGGTAGACGCACCATCTGAAACCGCACATCTCGGTCGGACTCGGCCAGCAACCGCCGATCAAGATTCGCCAAGGCGCCGCGATCGAGCCCCATCACTTCCTCCGGTGTCTACATGCATACATCAGCAACTGCGTTGCAGGTGCGTGTGGTATTGACAGGGGTACGGCGCGAATCGCGATCGCGGTTACGTCTCCGTGGTCGACGTCCGCTGCCCTTGGATCTACCGATGGTGTTTCTGTCATGAAGGTCTCCTTGCCCGGTTGCTCAGTAGGCGAGTTGTTCTCTGCAGCGGGACCCGGTAGACGGATTTCGGTGGTCTGAGTTCGCCTGACATGCCCCACATCGGACCAGGTGACCCTGTCACCCCGCTGTCAACGTCAACCATCAACGTCGGTTCTGCCCCGGACACGGGCACCCGTATCGAATCGTCGCCGGCACGGAAAGAGCGACACGGGCGCGATGCTCTCCCGCATCGGGAGGTCCTTCGTCGGCGGAGCAGCGGCTGTCATGGACCCTGTCATCAGACTGTCATAGACCCTGTCATCAAGTGGTCATGCATCCTCCATCACGGCCAGATGGGGCGACGCTCTTGCCGGGATCGTGACCGTCTGTTGACAGGGCTATTGACAGTCTCGCGACAGGGTCACGTCGCAGAGTTGGTGTATGGATCAGCTCGAACCCCTCTTGTCGGCGCAGGATCTCGCCAGATTCCTCGGTGTGCCGCTCGCCACGGTGTATGCCTGGCGCTGCCGCAGCGAAGGCCCGCGGGGATTCCGGGTCGGCCGGTACATCCGGTACCGGCGCCGGGACGTCGAACAATGGATCGCCACCCAACTGCGACAAGGCACCTGACCGTGGCACACATCCAGCATCGACCGGGTCGACGCCGCCCGTGGCAGGTGCGGTACCGGGACCCCACGGGTAGGGAACGCGCCAGGAGCTTCTACAAGAAGGCCGACGCCGACCGGTTCGCCGCCACCGTCGAAACCGACATACTGCGGGGCGAGTGGACAGACCCGCGCCTGTCGAGAACCAGCGTCACGGAATGGTCCCAGCGGTGGCTGCGCACCAAGAGCCACCTGAAACCGAAGACCGTCGCCGGCTACGAGTCCAACCTCCGGGTCCACGTCCTGCCTGCGTTCGGGGACCTGCAGCTCCGTCACATCGACCGCATGACCGTTGAGGAATGGGTAGCCGACCTCCAGGAATCCGGGGCAGGCCCGTCAGTGATCCGCCAAGCCCGCCAGGTGCTCGACAGCATGATGAAACTCGCCGTACAAGCCGGATACCTCACCGCCAACCCGGTCACCGGTGTCAAAGCCCCCCGACAGCCACACCGAGAGATGCTCTTCCTCTCCGCCGACCAGGTAGAACGTCTCGCCGCCACCATCGAACAGCCCTATGGGCCCCTCGTCTACCTACTCGCCTACAGCGGACTGAGATGGGGCGAAGCCGCCGCGCTCCGCCGCAAACGCTGCCGACTCCAGAAATCTCAGATCGAAGTCGCCGAGTCGCTCGCCGAAGTGCGCGGCACCCTCCACTTCGGCACCACCAAAACCCACCGAAGCCGCATGGTCACCATCCCCCACTTCCTCAATGACCTCCTCGCTCAGCACCTCGCCCAACACGTCCCCGACCAGCCCGACGCTCTCGTATTCACCTCCGCCGAAGGTCTCCCCCTCCGCAACTCAAACTTCCGACACCGGATCTGGACCCCCGCCGTGCAACAAGCCGAACTACCCAGGGAACTCCGGATCCACGACATGAGACACACCTGCGCCGCACTGCTGATCGCCCAAGGAGCCCACCCCAAAGCCGCACAACTCCACCTGGGGCACTCATCGATCACCGTGACCATGGACCGCTACGGACACCTCTTCCCTTCCGAAACAGACGCCCTCGCCGCCGCACTCGACCGGGCACGCGCCCAAGCCGTGACGGACCAAATGCGGACCAAACCCAGATCAGACGGCATCGGCCTCAGCGGCCCATAAACAGAAATCCCCCGTATTTACGGGGGATTTCGTCGGAGCTGGCGAAGGGATTCGAACCCATGACCTGCTGATTACAAATCAGCTGCTCTGCCAGACTGAGCTACGCCAGCGGGCCGCCGAGTTTAGTGCCTCGCATCCGGCCAACTTCGTATAGCGCCAGCGACGCCGCCACTGAAGCATTGAGCGATTCGATGTCGGGGTGAATCGGAATGTAGACGAGCAGATCGACCAGGTCCTTGGCGAGGTGGGTTATGCCCTTGCCCTCGGCTCCGACCACGAGCGCCACCGGCTCCTTGAGGAGATCGAGGCGAAACAGTGACCTCTCCCCCTGCCCGTCCAATCCGACCAACCAGATGCCCATCTTGCGCATCCGCCGCAACGCATCGGCTGTCGACTTCACCTCACATATGGTCAGGTACTCGAATGCACCAACCGCAGCCTTGAACGCCGTTGGCCCGAGCGGGGCCGAGCGGCGCTCCGGCAGGACGAGAGTCCTCCATCCGGCAGCAACCATCGTGCGAGCGATTGCTCCGATGTTGCGCGGGTCTTCGAGGTGATCGAGCACCAGGACGGCGGGCGGCCGCGAAGCCTTCACTGCCTTCTCCAGCGGGACCGACACGATCGGCCGAGCCCGGGCGATGATGCCCTGCGGCACGGCAGTCACGGACTGATCCTTGACGCTCGCAACCTGTTTGACCGGAACGCCCTTGGCGGCGGCCACGGCAACCAGATCCGCGTAGTCGGCTCGGCGCACTCGAGAGGTCTCGACACGTATCGATGTCACCCGCCCTGCATCGAGGGCAGCCTTGACTGCGTGGAAGCCCTCGAGACTATCCCCTATGCCAGCGGACGCCATCTGCTGTGTCCTCCAAAACGATTCCGGCAGCGGCTAGACGGTCACGAACCTGATCGGCAATCGCCCAGTCGCGATTTGCCCGCGCTGCAGCCCGCCGTTCGATCAGTGCGTTGATGGCTGCTTCGCCGTCCAAGCCTTCCAAGCCCATGTCGGCAGCAAGAGCCGCTACATCACTGCTGATCTCCGTGATGTCGACTTCCGGCTCGTCCAATCCGAGCACATCGGTGATCTCGTCGTAGGCGGCAACCCAGGGATCGGCATCCTCGCCGTCATCGAGGCGCCGGTTGCCCTCCCGGATCACCTCGAACAACGCAGCCAGCGCCCCGGCATTGTCGAGGTCGTTTTCCATCGCCGCCTGGAACGACTCCATCGCCGACTCCAGCGGCGCGTCCTCGACCGGGCCGGGAACCCGTCGCCGGAACGCCCAGATCCGGTCCAACGATGCCCGGGCATCAGCCAGCGCCTCCTCGCTGAACTCGAGAGGCTTGCGGTAGTGGGTGCGTAGGTAGAACAGTCGCACCGCACCGGGGCTGAACCGTTTGATCCCTTCGACCAGATCCACCATGTGACCCGTCGACTTGGACATCTTCTCGCCGGAGAGATTGAGTAGGCCGTTGTGCATCCAGTACCGGGCAAATGGCACATACCCGGCTGCCTCCGCCTGCGTGATCTCATTCTCATGGTGCGGGAACACAAGATCCTGACCGCCGCCGTGGATGTCGAAACCCACCCCGAGGTACTTGTGCGCCATGGCCGAGCACTCGATGTGCCAGCCGGGACGGCCCGGGCCCCACGGCGAATCCCACTGCGGCTCCCCCGGCTTGGCAGCCTTCCACAGAGCAAAGTCGAGCGGATCCCGTTTGTGCTCGCCGGGCTCGATCCGCTCTCCGCTGCGTAGTTCGTCGATGTTGCGGCCCGACAGCTTGCCGTACTCGGGGAAGCTCCTGACGCTGAAGTAGACGTCGCCGTCGGCCGGATATGCATGGCCCCGTTCGATGAGGCTGGTGATCATCGCGATCATCTCGGGAATGTGCTCGGTCGCTCGTGGCTCGATGTCGGGAGGAGCGACCCGGAGCTGCTCGTAGGCCCAGTTGAAGGCGGCGTCGGCCATGTCGACGACTTCCTTGGTCGTTATCCCCATCTCGTTGGCTGCGCTGATGATCTTGTCGTCTACATCGGTGACGTTGCGTACGTAGGTGACCTCGTAGCCCAGCCACTCGAAGTAGCGCCGCACCACATCGAAGACAACGGCGTAGCGGCCGTGCCCGACGTGCGGTTCGGACTGCACCGTGGCTCCACAGACGTACATGCCAACTTTGCCCGCGTCACGGGGTTCGAAGTCCTGCAGGGTCCGTCCGAGGGTATTGAAGATGCGCATGGCCGCGATGGTATCAGCGGGAAGGCCCACCAACAGCTTCCGGCGTCCGACAGCGGAACATATTCCGCTCTGCGACGCCAGACAGTGGATGGGGGCTGGTTCGGCTACCGTCGGGGGTATGAACCGCGATCGGCCCTTGATCCTGGGTCACCGGGGTGCTTCTGCGCACGCCGGAGACAACACGATCGAAGCCTTCGAGTTGGCCCTTGCCCACGGTGCCGACGGTGTCGAGCTCGATGTGCGGTTCACCGCTGATGGCAAGATCGTTCTTCTTCACGACCCGGAGGTTGGCGAGATGGGACCTCTCATCCATCACAACTTCGCCACGATCCGGCGTGCCCATCCCGAAGTGCCGACCCTCGACGAAGCGCTGGCAGTGCTCGGTGACCTGATCGTCAACGTCGAAATCAAGAACTCGCCGTTCGAGCTCGCCTTCGACCCCGAGCACCAGATGGCTGATGCAATCGCACGGTGGGTGAACCGCCACGACATTCATGAGCGCGTCCTCGTCACTTCCTTCAACCCCGATTCGGTGGCGGCCGTCCGGGCGGCCGATCCCCTCATTGTCACCGGCCAGCTGGCGAGCCCCGGTTTCGCCCGGCGCGAGGGTTTGCCTGCGATCGCCGAAGCCGGCCATGCTTGGTTTGCCCCCCACTGCTCCGACGTGCTGTTCGACCCGGAAGGAGCTGTGATCGCAGCCCACGATCTCGACTTGCGAATTGCGACATGGACCGTCGACGATCCTAACGACATCACAGCGCTGGCGAATGCCGGGATTGATGCGATCATCTGCAACGATCCGGGCCGCGCCCAGCGGGTTCTCGCTGCGGGCTGACCGCGACTCCGGATCGGCGTCTCCCCTCCTGCGCACCGTGCGCGGTAACGCGCCGGCGCAGTAAGATTGACAATGACCCGGACTCAACGAGGACCGGGTCGTCCCCGCCAAGGAGTCCTTCTCGACATGAGCCAGCCTGTTTCCAAGTTGCTAGAGCAACTGCAGCTACCGGATGATCTGCCGGAGCTCACCCACGCTGAGCTTTCTCAACTCGCCGAAGAGATCCGAACCGCAATGATCACCACCGTCGCCAAGACGGGCGGGCACCTGTCCTCCAATCTCGGAGTCGTGGAACTCGCAATCAGCCTGCATCGAGCATTCCACTCCGGGCCCGATCGGATCATCTGGGATGTCGGGCACCAGGCCTACGCCCACAAGCTGGTCACCGGAAGAGCCGGCATATTCGACCGGTTGCGTCAGACCGACGGCATATCCGGATACCCGAGCCGCGCCGAGAGCATCCACGATCTCGTTGAGAACAGCCACGCGTCGACATCGATCAGCTACGCGCTGGGAATGGCCAAGGCGCGGCTTGAAGGTGATGAGTCATATGTTGTTGCCGTGATTGGCGACGGAGCCCTCACCGGTGGAATGGCCTACGAAGCACTCAATCATCTCGCTCAAGAGAAACCCGCCCGCGTGGTGATCATCATCAATGACAACGGTCGCTCCTATGCACCCACTGTCGGTGGATTGGCTCGACACCTGGCTGCGCTGCGTGTCGATCGAAGGTATGAGGGCACCAAGAAGGCCCTCGGTCGCGCCCTGCGCGACATTCCCATCATTGGCGATGCGGCCGATGAAGCGGCTCGTCGCGTGAAGGAGAGCGTCAAGCAACTCGTCCAACCCTCAACGTTCTTCGATGTGCTGGGACTGAAGTACACGGGACCGATCGACGGTCACAACTTCGAGGAACTTGAAGCGACATTCGAGCGGGCCAAGAGGATCGACGAACCGGTCATCATTCACGTTCTCACTGAAAAGGGCCATGGCTACCAGCCGGCTCTCGATGATGAGCGCGAGCGCCTTCACGCCGTCGGACCGTTCGATGTCCCAACCGGCAAGCAACACAGCAAGCCGACGAGCTACACGAAGGCTTTCGGCAGCGCGCTCGCCGAGATTGCGGCGCGACGGCCCGACGTCTTTGCGATCACCGCGGCGATGGAATCCCCTACCGGACTTGACGCTATGGCCCGATCGTGCCCGGATCGGGTGATCGATGTCGGACTCAGCGAACAGCATGCAGTCACACTTGCGGCCGGGCTGGCTATGGGCGGAGCTCGTCCCGTTGTCGCCATCTACTCGACCTTCCTGCAGCGTGCATTTGACCAGATCATGCTCGACGTCGCTATGCACAGGCTGCCGGTCGTCTTTGTGCTCGATCGAGCCGGTGTCACCGGGCCGGACGGGGCGTCACACCACGGCGTGTTCGACCTGTCGTACTTGCGAATGATCCCCGGTATGCGGATCGCAGCCCCCGCCGACGAGGTCGAGCTTGCCCGATTGCTCGAGACCGCCTTGACCCAGGATCGGCCAATTGCGATCCGATTCCCCAAGATGGCGTCGGACGGCATCCCGGCCGGCCCGTTCGCACCCCTGGAGGTTGGACGCTGGGAGGAAATCCGGTCCGGCCGCACCGTTGCACTCGTCGGTGTTGGTCGAATGGTTGACACTGTGGCGAAGACGGCGAGCCTGCTGGAAGAGCGAGGCATCAGCACAGGCGTTGTCAACGCACGATGGATCAAACCCCTCGACCCGGACCTGCCCGAGATCGCCGCACGCTACGACCTGGTCGTAACCGTGGAGGACAACGTCATCAGCGGAGGTTTCGGCGCCGCAGTGATGGAGACGCTGGCGAAGGAGGGGCTCGCAGGGAAGGTCCGTGTGCTCGGAGTGTCTGATGACTTCCAGCCATTCGGCGACGCATCAACGATCCTTGCCCGAAACGGTCTCGACGAAACATCGATAGCCGACACCGTCGAAGGATTCGTCAAGTCCGCAGGTCTATGAGGCCGCTGCTTCAAGACTGACAACTGCAGCTGCAGCAATTCCCCTTTTGTCACTCCTGAACCAGAGACCGTCTGTTGTCGTCGCTTTGACCGAGACCAGGCTCGAGGAGACACCGAGCAGCTCAGAAATGCGTTTCCGCATGGGGTCCCGGTGCGGGGCAACACGTACTTCTTCGGTGATGATTGTGATGTCGACTCCGGCGATCTTCAACCGGGCGGCAGCAACCATCTCGACCGCTCGCGTCACGAAAATGGCCGAGTCAGCGCCTTCCCACTGCGGGTCCGATGAGGGGAAGTGCATGCCGATATCGCCAAGTGCCGCCGCCCCGAGCAGAGCGTCGGTAAGCGCGTGCAGCGCCACGTCACCGTCCGAGGTGGCGATGGCGCCCACATCATGAGCAACATTGACTCCGCCGAGAAGAAGGGGGCCGTGGTCGTCGAGTTGGTGGGCGTCGAAGCCCCATCCAACTCTCACGTATCTTCTCGCTCTTTGGCAAGGGCGCGGACGACGGCCAAATCTTCGGGAAACGTGACCTTCAAGTTCCGCGGATCGCCCGGAACGATGACTACCCGGCCACCGTTTCTTTCCACCATCACGGCATCGTCGGATGCGTCCTCCTCGGAAGACACATGAGCTGCGCGCAAGGCGTTGGCACGGAAGGCCTGCGGTGTCTGGACCGCGACCAAGCGGTCCCGGGGAACGGTTCGAGAAACCACACCGTTTCTCACGACCTCTTTGAGGGTGTCGCGCACCGGTACTGCGGGAACGACACCATCGGCATCCCGTTCCAGGAGAGCTTGAATGAGGCTTTCCACCATTGCCTGGGAAGCCAGAGGTCGGCTGGCGTCGTGAACGAGTATGAAATCGGCATCCTCAGGTACCTCGGCGAGGCCGCTGGCGACGGAATCGCGCCGACGATTGCCACCGGGAACCCCACCGGGAACATTTCCGACCAGCACAACGTGACTAACCCCTGCCGCGAAGAGGGTGTCTCTCGCCCAGACCCAGAGCGGCTTGCCCTGCAGATGCATCGTGTGCTTGGGGCCACCAAAACGAGACCCGGTGCCGGCGGCCAGGACGATGCCCCAGACGGAGATCGTATCGGGTGGTGTGCTCACTCTTCCTCGGGTATCTCGACCTTGGGCAATGCCCGATCCAGTCGCTTGACGGCCTCTTCCTCATCCAGGTCGAGGGCAAAGCGGAGTTCAGAAATGATGATCAGCCTTGCTTTAGCCAGCATACGCTTCAGCGCAGGGGAAATGCCCTTGACTTGCTGGGCATAGGTCAGATCCCTGACCACCTCAGCTACCTGGAAGATATCACCAGAGTTGATCTTCTCGGTGAGCAGCTTGTACCAGCGGCTCCAGTTCTTGCCCGCCTCCTGGGGTTCGCCCTTGAAAGTGCGGAAGACCTGGCGTGCCTTGTTCTGAGAGATGACCGGACGCACTCCAAGCTCGACGGCTCGGCCCACCGGAACCCGCACGGTGAGCTGATCGGTGGCGATCTCTAGAACAAAATACTCCTGCTTCTCGCCGGCAAAGTCGATCTTCTCACGCTTGATGATGGTGGCGGCGCCATGGTGCGGGTAGACAACGTAGTCACCAACCTTGAAGGGGCTCTCCACCTTCTTCGCCCGAGCCCGTGGCTTGGCGCTCGACTTACCAGTCGACGGTTTCTTGGCTGCGGGCTTTTTGGTCGTCGTCTTCTTGGCTGCGGGCTTTTTGGCCGCAGCCTTTTTGGTCGTCGCCTTTTTGGTCGTCGCCTTCTTGGCCGTCGCCTTTTTGGCTGCCGGTTTCTTGGCCGCCGTCTTGCGAGTCGGCGTCTTCTTGGCTGCCGGTTTCTTAATAGTCACACAAATTCCAGGTTGCTAGTGCGCGCATTGTAACTGGATCATCATTCGCGGTGGCAACGGCACCCACGCCGCCGCACGTCCCGATCAGGCTTCACCGAGGTCGATCAGTCGGTCGAAATAGCGGCGCAGCTGCTGGGCTCGGGCACGACCAACACCCTCGACCTTCTCCAGGTCGCCGGCGCTGGCGTGGAGTAGCCGTTGGAAACCGCGGAAATGGGTGACCAGGCTATGCCGCACCGGTTCGGGAAGCCGGGGGACCCGGGACAGCGCTCTGATCCCGCGCGGTTCGAGACCTTCCTCGATGTCGGAGAAACCCAGGGCGCTGGCCAGGGCCAACATGTCGTGAAGTTCGTCGCTCGGTACGGAGGCAAGCCGTTCAAACACGGACCGCTTGCCGGTTCGCTTCCGGTAATCCGCAAAAACGTTCTCAGCCAGTTGCGGCACACCCTCGATGAGATCGCGAGCTTGAATGCTGATGAGCCCGGCTTCGCCCCCGAGCGCGATGAGGGTCCGTTCGATCTCGGCGTACATGCGATTGACCAGCGCGGCCCGGGCGAGCACGGTCAGCACGTCGTGTACCGAGACAACGTCATCCACCTCAGCCCGGGTGAGCCGATCTTCGGCAGATTGCAGCCGACGACGCAACCTCTCCAACGAGTTCAACGAGTTGTTTGCGCTCGCCAGCAGATCGGAGGGACGGGACAGTTCGTAACGCGTGCCGTTGCGATAGACAATTGCAGTTCGCCACCCTTCCTCGCTGACGGCAAGCACGTCGTTGCCCGTCTGCATTGCCATACGCTCGGCCGTGCGGAAACGCGTACCGGTCTCATTGGTTTCGATCCCGGGATCGGGGATGAAGTGAACGTTGGCCCGGGTGATCAGATTGCGCTCGTCATCGATGACGATGCCGCCGTCCATCTTCGACAACTCTGCGATCCGCTGTGCGGTGAAAGCCGTGTCGCGGAGGAAGAAGCCGCCGCTGCATAGGGCATCCAGAGTCGGACCTGATCCGATGACGATCAGGGCACCCGTTCCCTGGGCGTGGATGAGCTCAACGGCAACCCGCAGCGGGGTCCCCGGGGCGAATCGGCGAAGTACCTCTTTGGAGTCAGGAGCACGCGAAGTCATCGCTGCGAGGCTAGCGGACCTGCGTCGCTTTGCGATGATTGTGTTCGAGAGAATCTGCTGTTTCAGCCGTTGAGGCCGGTCATTTCCAGAGCTTCGCCGATGGTCTGGATCCCGCCGTGACCGGGGCGGATGATCAACTTCGGATCGAATCTGCTCGCCTCCTCGAGTCGCCGCTCGGCATGGGCGGCGTTGCGAATCTCTCCGGTAAGCCCGACTTCGCCCCAGGCCGTTGTCAACGGCAGCGGCCGATCACGCACCGATGATGCTATTGCTACGGCCACAGCGAGATCGACCGCGGGATCCCGCAGCTTCACGCCTCCCACCACATTCACGTGCACATCGGACTTTCCTAGCCTGAGATTGGCGTGACGTTCGAGGACAGCCAGCAACTGGTGGACTCGAGCCGAATCCAGCCCCTTCACACTGCGGCGGGGCTGGGGTAGCACCGAGGGCACGACAAGTGCCTGCACCTCACACAGCATTGAGCGCCTACCTTCGACCATGGGAAACAGGACGGTTCCGGACGCCCCGTCGCGGTGCGTTTCCACGAGGACACCCGAGGGATCCGGCACTTCCTCCATGCCGTGATCCCCCATCGTGAAGACACCCACCTGATTGACCGAGCCGTACCTGTTTTTCAACGAACGCAGCAGCCGCAGACCGCCATCGCCCTCACCCTCCAGGTACAGGACAACATCGACCATGTGCTCGAGCGTCTTGGGCCCGGCAATGGCGCCGTCCTTGGTCACGTGACCGACCAGAGCAACGACGGTGCCGGACCGCTTGGCGAACTCGATGAAACGGGCAGCCGACTCCCTGACCTGTACGACACCGCCGGAGCTGCCTTCGGCGGCACTAGTGGTGACCGTTTGAATGGAGTCGATGATGAGCAAAGCAGGACGCTCGACCTCACATGCGGCGAGAATCGCTTCGACCTGCCCATCGCTGACAACCTGCAGACTCTCAGGATTGATCCGTAGACGAGCTGCCCGCAGCGCTACCTGCGCAGCCGACTCCTCCGCAGACGCCAACAGCACAAGACCGTTGTCGGCAACACTTGCGGCCATCTGCAGTAGCAGCGTCGACTTGCCTACGCCGGGCTCACCGCCGACAAGAACGACCGAACCCGCCACGAGGCCGCCGCCGAGCACTCGATCGATCTCACCGATTCCGACCGCGGTTCGCGGCTTGTCCCCAACCGGGATCTCCCGCAACAGCTGACTGCGACTGGCCGACACCACGGTGGCAATCGACTCGACCAGCGAGCCTTCGGATCGGCATTGCGGACAGAAACCCATCCACCTGCCGGTGGAGAATCCACAGCTCGAGCACCGGTAGGACGGCTGCGGGATGCGGCTCTTCGAGGACCTGCTTGTCACGAGAAAATCATACGAATCGGCACCGACAGAATCACTCCGGTGGGCCATCGAGGAAGCGGCGGATCTGCCACACAAGGAGGCTGATAACCATCACTGAGATGATCACACCGACCGCAACAGAGCCCCCTGACCAGGCTTCAGTCTCACGTATCGCACTAATCACAAGCATCCGTGGCACAATAGCCCGGGCGGACCGACTGACGGAGACGTGACGTGGCGAAAGACAAGGACCCTTTTGACGATCTGTTCGAGCCATTCGAGCTCGACGACGGACCACCGCCGCCGGGGAGCGAGCCTCCTCCCCCGCCGCCGCCTGTCCCAGAGCCGGAGGCGGCACAACCGGCCGCACCAGTAGAACAAGCCCCGTGCCCTTCCTGCGGAGCGTTCAATCCTGCGTACAACCGCCATTGCGAGCAGTGCGGCGCCCGCTTGACCAAAGAGCCGCTCCCGGTTGCCCCGGCCCCGATGGTACGAGCCACCCCCGGAGGCCGAGCACTCAGCGTCCTGGCTGCTGCCGTGCTGGTGGTCGCCCTGGTTGCCCTGTTGTTTAACGTGTTTGGCGGGGGCGACGACGTCACCCAGGACACTACGACGACCACGACCACGTCGGCAGCGCCGATTGCCGTTGTTGAGCAACGCCCAACCGACGTGAGGGCCAGCGCGCAACTTGCCGACTCATACGCAGACTCGAACCTCATCGATGACAACTTCGATACCGAGTGGCAGGCCAATCATGCCGATACCCTCATCATCGAATTCACTTGGGCACAGCCGGTGCAGATCGAGTATCTGCAGATATTCAACATCGAGGATCAGGATCGCTTCCTGCGCAACTACCGCATCAAGGGATACAAGATCACCACTGATGATCTACCCGGTGTGGAGAACCGAAACACACTGAAGGATCAGGCGGGCGGGCCGCAAAGGATCGATATCGCCAGCATCAACACCACAAGCCTGACTCTCGAGATTCTGACCACATACGAATCACAGGCGCTCAGCGGTGAGGTGCCGTTCAATGAGGTCGTCGTTGCCGAGGTGAAGTTCTGGGGTACTGCAGCCGGCTGATCGCAACCCACCGTCACGTCAAAGAGCCCCGGCTAAGCCGGGGCTCTTTGACGTGACGGTCGGAAGTTCGGCTTCGCCGAACTTCAACCTTTCCGAAGGAAAGGCTCAGTCGTTCGACTCTCAGTCGTTCGACTCTCAGTCGCCCGAGCTCCTACTCGTTCGACTTTCAGTCGACCTCGTCCGCCATCTCGAGTGGAGGCTGGTCGGGTGTTTCCACCGAGGAGAAGGAAAGACGATCCGGATCCTCTGCGTCGATGTCGACGAGTACGGTTGCTCCGGCCGGGAACTCCTTGTAGAGAACCTTCTCGGAAAGCGGATCCTCGAGCAATCGCTGAATGGCTCGACGGAGAGGCCGCGCCCCCAGTTGCGGGTCGTAACCCTTCTTCGCCATCAGCTCTTTCGCCGCTTCGGTGAGCGCAAGGTCGAGCGCCTGCGATTCCAGCTGGTCCCGAACCCGGTGCAGGAACAGATCAACGATCTCCTTCACCTCATCCATCGTCAACTCGTGGAAGACGATGACGTCATCGATGCGGTTGAGGAACTCGGGACGGAAGTGTGTCTTCAGCGCCTCGGTCACCTTCTCCTTCATCTGCTCGTAGTTGAGCGCCTCGCCTCCGGGGCTGAATCCAACGGACTGCTTGCGCAGGTCGCCTGTACCCAGGTTGGAAGTCATAATGATGACGGTGTTCTTGAAATCGACGCTGCGGCCCTGGGAGTCGGTAAGCCGACCGTCCTCGAGAATTTGCAGGAGGATGTTGAAGACATCCGGATGAGCCTTCTCGATCTCGTCGAATAGAACCACCGAGAAAGGCTTGCGCCGCACAGCCTCAGTGAGCTGACCGCCTTCGTCGTATCCAACGTAGCCAGGAGGCGATCCGACGAGCCGGCTGACCGCATGCTTCTCCATGTACTCGGACATATCGATCTGGATCAGCGAGTCTTCATCACCGAACAGGAACTCGGCAAGCGCTTTGGCCGATTCGGTCTTCCCGACACCGGATGGCCCGAGGAAGATGAAGGACCCCGCCGGGCGCTTCGGGTCTTTCAACCCGGCGCGAGTACGGCGGATGGCCTTCGAAACGGCCTCAATGGCGCCATCTTGGCCGATGATGCGTTTGTGCATCTCGTCTTCCATGTTGAGCAGGCGTGAGGTCTCCTCTTCGGTGAGCCGGTGCACCGGTATGCCAGTCCACTGGGCAAGCACCTCGGCGATCTCCTCGTCATCGATGACCGAGGTGTAGTCTGCCCCGGCTGCGATCGCCTCTTGTTCCTTCTCCGTGCGGTCGCTGATGAGCCCGCGCTCCTTGTCCCGCAGCTGAGCTGCCCGCTCGAACTGCTGGGAGCGGACGGCATCGCGCTTATCTGAGCGAACCTTGGTCAGCTCGTCATCGAGTTCCTGCACGTCCGGTGGGAGATGCCCACGACGGAGTCGCATCCGGCTGCCGGCCTCATCGATGAGGTCGATGGCCTTGTCGGGCAGGAACCGATCGGCGATGTAGCGGTCGGCGAGATTTGCCGCGTTGACAAGCGCCTGGTCGGTGAACCGCACCCGGTGATGCTCTTCGTAGCTGGGACGGAGTCCTTCGAGAATCCGGATGGTGTCAGCCACAGAAGGCTCTTCGACTTGGATAGGCTGGAACCGCCGCTCCAGGGCCGAGTCCTTCTCGAGGTACTTGCGGTACTCCTCGAGCGTGGTCGCACCGACCGTCTGCAGCTCGCCGCGGGCCAACATGGGCTTGAGGATGCTGGCGGCATCAATAGCGCCTTCGGCTGCGCCCGCCCCGACCAGTGTGTGGATCTCGTCGATGAACAGGATGATGTCACCGCGGGTACGAATCTCCTTGAGAACCTTCTTGAGTCGCTCTTCAAAGTCGCCGCGGTAGCGGGAGCCTGCCACGAGGGCACCAAGGTCGAGCGTATAAAGCTGTTTGTTGGTGAGTGTGTCGGGCACCTCGCCCGCAACGATCCGCTGTCCCAATCCCTCGACGATGGCAGTCTTACCAACGCCGGGCTCACCGATGAGCACAGGATTGTTCTTGGTGCGGCGGGAAAGCACCTGCATGACTCGCTGAATCTCATTGGCCCGCCCGATGACCGGGTCGAGTTTATGGTCACGAGCTTGTTGGGTGAGGTTGCGCCCAAACTGATCGAGCACCGTCGACCCGCCGGGGGAAGACTCCCCCTTGGACGACCGGCCCGAGCCACCCGGGTGCGCCGATTGGGACGGGGAGGATTCTTCGCCCTGAACCCCGGACAGCAACTGGATGACCGTCTGCCGCACCTTGTGCAGCTCAGCGCCGAGCTTCTGCAGCACCTGGGCGGCGACTCCCTCGCCCTCGCGAATCAGGCCGAGCAGGATGTGCTCGGTACCGATGTAGTTGTGGCCGAGCTGCAGCGCCTCGCGCAGCGATAACTCCAGGACCTTTTTCGCACGTGGCGTAAAGGGAATATGGCCGCTGGGAGCTTGCGAACCCTGGCCAATGATCTCCACTACCTGGGAACGCACTGATTCCAGGCTGATTCCAAGGCTTTCCAGCCCGCGGGCGGCAACGCCTTCGCCTTCGTGGATGAGACCGAGGAGGATGTGCTCGGTCCCTATGTAGTTGTGATTTAGAAGTCGGGCTTCTTCCTGGGCGAGTACGACAACTCGCCTGGCCCGATCGGTGAACCGTTCGAACACTCTTCACCTCAAAGTTTCGGCGCTCGGTTTTCCGGGCGCCCCTCGGATTATAGCTGCGGTCCAGGACAAGGCCCGGGCCGTGCGGATGCCGACATCTGGTTGATCGGCCGCCATTTTCTTGTCATAAGTGAAACAACTCGAGGGCCGACTGTAATCCCTGTTCTCGCTATGAGTCAGCGATTCATGCGACAAATGCCATCGGACCCTCGTTGTCACGCACCTTCTTCGTTGCGGGTGCCTGTTTCGGACGGGAAGCAGGTTTTCCGGGCGGACTACCATCGCTATCCACATGGACAGCCCCATTCTCCAGGAACTCGTACCCGTTGACCGTGTGTGGCGCCGCATGGCCGACGTTGAGCGACGCCTCATCGAGGCAACGACATCCGACAATCGATTCCTCACCCAGATCGCCCAGCACGGCCTCGCTGCGGGCGGCAAGAGGTACCGCCCGCTGCTCGCCCAGGTCGCCGCCGAGCTGGGGGACTACAACGGGGCCGAACCGGTGGAAGCCGGAGTGGCCGTCGAATTGGTCCACTTGGGGTCGCTCTACCACGACGACGTCATCGACGAGGCCGAGACGCGGCGGGGGGAGTCATCCGTCAACTACAACTGGAGCAACACGATTGCCATCCTGGCCGGTGACTTCTTACTGGCCAGGGCTTCGGAGGTTGCGGCTCCGCTCGGGACCGAAGCGGTTGCGCTGATCGCCCGCACCTACGCCACTCTCTGTGAGGGCCAGGTGCTGGAGCTGCAGCTCGACAACGACCTCGACCACGGGCCCGATGAGTACTACCGGGTAATCGGCGGCAAGAC